>Ga0210059_1012436_pt1 | contig 12856 bp, 6 predicted proteins | sample Ectturendosymbi2_FD_188042 | JGI IMG/M metagenome (GOLD analysis project Ga0210059, IMG submission 188042) | Ecteinascidia turbinata endosymbiont from Florida, USA - Sample 2 (SPAdes) (version 2) | ecosystem: Host-associated > Tunicates > Ascidians > Unclassified | place: Key West, Florida...
TCATAATAGTCTGCGTGTATTTGTTCCACAGTTGGCAAGCATACATTGGCATGCAATAGGCACGAAATAAAGTGTTTTTTACTGCAGGAGTGCACTGATCAAGAGTGGCTCTGAGTTTGTTTGCTGCACAGTATAGTGAATATGGTTGTGAATAAAAATATGGTTGTGAATAATCTAATGTTTGCTGATGATATATGTGTGTTCAGCCCCAGTATTAGTGGGCTGCAATGTCTTCTGAATATTTGTGGTGACTGTGCTGCTGAACACGAAATCACTTTTAATTGTAACAAAACAATTGGTGTTCTTTTTTGCCCAAAAAAGTATAAACAACCTGCTTCATCAAATGTTTTTTAAATGGTGTACGTGTACAATTTTTTGACCAAGTGAAATACCTTGGTGTGTGGATAAATGCATCATTGAAGGATGATGATGGTATTCAGAGACAAGTGAAATCATTATACTGCACTTTTGATCAGTGCTCTCCTACAGTAAAAAAACACTCTATTTCGTGCCTATTGCATGCCAATGTATGCTTGCCAATTGTGGAGCAAATACACAAAAACCAGTATGAAGCGCTTACGTGCTGCGTATAACAGTGCCTACCGAATTATGCTTTACATACCCAGAAATGTAAGTGTTTGCCCACACCAGGTTAGCCGTTGTGTCAGAACCTTTGATGCCCTGCTGAGAAACAATTTGTATCGATTTTTTATACGATGCGCATCTTCATCCAATTTTTCTTTCGTTCGCTTCAAATGTCTGATGCTCTTTACAAATCTTCATTTTTCCTCAATTAGTCAACGCTCCTGCATGGTGGAGACCAAATTCACTTGTTGTTGGTGATTGTTTCGGTTTTCGCGTCTCATCAGCATTGCTTCTGTGTAGTAAAAAAATTAATGCGCAATGTATACAACCCAAGCATACAAAAAGTAAGAAATGCTGTTAAAGTGTTTTGCTCCTCTCAATGTTGGCCATGTGCGAACACCGATTCTGTAATGCGCTACTCTATGACTAACCATTTTTTATGCTCTTGTGAATGACAATACAGTTGTGGTGATGATAAAGTGTTTTGTTCCTCTCCATGTTGGTCATGTGCAAAATCGATTTTGTAGTGCCCTACTGTATGGCTAATCATTTTTTGTGCTCTTGTGTCTATGATCGCGTCTGTATGGACCACGAGTCTGCAATAAACTATCATTATTATTAACCTATCTTTTCTAGATTTCCAGTGTTTTGTGAATTTACTGGATCAAATCATTTGTTCAGATGGGACTGAGTTTTCACTTCGGAGTTAGTCGGAGTGTTGATTGGTTGCTACATTTTTGCATAGTCATTTCTGCATAGATTGATAGTATTTTGTTTGTTGATTTCCATTAGATGGTTTACTTTATTCCTATTTTTTAAATATATCCTGTTCATTGCTAAATTTGGAGCAAACTAGTTACTCTATAAAGCTTATATTTGGTTTTGATGAATTTGTAACGTTATGATATTATGCAAGGCTTTTTGGCCAACATTTTTTGAATTGGTGATATTTTTTTCAATGATGCGTGATAGTTAAAATTCTTTTTCACAGCATGAATGTCAGAAGCAACGTTTCCTGATGGATGGTTTGAATTGATAATTAGGCTATTGAAGGTTTCATTATATTAGCCACAAACTGCCTTGCATTAAAGTTAGAGAACGCACGCTTAATTTGCTCTTTGGCATTGACTTTTCAATATGACTGGATTTAATTGAGATAAAAATGGGAAGGTAGTCAATAAGATCGTTGGTTAAGAATCCAAGGCTAAATCATCTGATGGAAAGGTAGTACATTTGATCAGTTAAGCTAAAACTGGTTGATGTTATTCTGATAGGCTCTGTTATAAATTCTAAGCTGTTATAACCCTTACAGACATTAACATAGCTTCTTTCTAAGAGTGTTGCAATCGATTGTAGCAAATTCATGTTCAGCCCCAGGGATGATTTGCACAACACTTTCATTTGCTTTTTATATGTACGGAGACTCATCTTTTCCTTATGGTCCAGTGTTTGTCTTGCTGTCGGTTCTTTTTGTGAGAACTGTTGATCTGCTTTTTGTTTTTATCTGACTGCAAAATTGAAACAGGAAAAATGCAGAACTAATTGTTGTATTTGAAGGCAGTGTTTCTCAACCTTTGTCTGCGACGACCCACTTATTAAGCGTAAAGTAATATGCATAGCTTCGTCAATCCATCTCACTAAACCACTTTTCACACAACTACTTTTCATAATCATAATGTGAATCGTACACAATTAAGACGGTCTGACCGCTAAGACCAACAGTTGCAAGCAATGTGATGTCACAATGACAATAATTATAGCAGGTATTGTTACATAGGTGGCGGAACTGGGGGGGCCGTATGGGCCTAGGCCCCACCACTTTTCACTTTCGAATTTTGTCTAAATAAGTTTAAGTAACACAGTTAGTATTGGGTCCATTGTTAAAGTAAACCGTTTAATGAACAAAATGTTGCAGAATTTTCGTAGTATCTTGTCAGTATTATTTCGAATATTTTATTTGTAATTTGGCAGTGAATTTGACAGGATTTCGTAATGTTTGGCAGAATACTCCGTGCCCAGTCTGTTACCCTGCTATGGCTTGCTTACCGCATTGGTGTTGTTGAACAGTGTTGCCAGATGGTTTAACACAACACAATTTTTACAAAAATGGTGTAATTTTACATGCTTGTGTGCATGGGCGTCGGAAGGACTTTTTCCAGGGGGGCACTGGTGGATTTTTTCAAACGTTGTTCTAGGGGGAGCCAAAAGTGGTGAAATTTGGTTTTTACCGCTCGAAACTAAGAAAACAGCCTTTTTTGCTGAAATTTTCAAATTCCTGCTCCTCTTCCGACACCCATGCTTTGTGTAGGAAAACGTTCGTGCCACACCATTAAAAATTGGTGTAATTTCAAGCGTTTTAACACCATTCTAAAAAGTGAAATTTTGCTGAATCTTGTACATAAAATTAAATATTTCACTGATCAATTTCAATTGTGTTTTTGTTTTTGCATTGGCAACACAAAACAGCCATATTTATTTTTGCATTAGCAACACAATTGGCATCCTTACAGCAGACCACTCGCTAGTTGATGCCTATTGCGTATGCTTTGTCTTGTTTTAGCATTCCGGTATCTAATGCAGTTGTAGAATGAGTATTCAATCATGTTAACAACCATAAAAATATCAATTTTTCAGTGTCAATTAATCATCACCCAATATCAAATCAAAGCAGCTTAAAATATCTTGGCGTTATACTTGATGATAAACTTAATTGGGGAAGTCTCAAATTGAAAAGTTAGTAACACAGCTCTCCAAATCATGTGGAATGTTGTTCAAATTAAAACATTATACCAACATTTCAGTGCTCAAATCTGTTTACTTCGCTCTTTTCCACTCCTATTTAACTTACTCAATACTTAACTGGGGAAGGGCCAACAAGACGACGTTACTCCGTTTAATTAGATTGCAAAATAAAGCTGTGAGAACACTTGAATATAACAAAAATAAAACAACTATACTCTATTCCAAGCACAGAATTTTAGAAATACCTGATTTATTTCAATTGTCAGTTGCCAAATTCATGCACTCCTTTTATAGTGGTGGATTACCTAATCACTTTGATAACTACTTTGCCGAGATTGCATCAGTCCACAAATATCAAACAAGACTTGCTTCTCTGCAAAAATATTATTTACCCAGAATGAAAACATCTCTGGGTCAGCTTTTAGTCCGAAAATTTGGTCTAACATTCCGGAAAAATTAAAATCATCTTCGCCTTATTCACTTGGCAAAAAATATAAAAAGTCCTGCTACCTTGCCAGACTTCCTGTTGATCTTCGTTTTATATGCTTGTCACATTCTGCTTGATCTTCGTTTTATATTCTTGTCCCATTCTATAATATTGCGCTGATGCCATTATTTTCCCTCGTATCTACCTCTATAGTTACTCACCCCACCCCCTATACATAGGCATGCTTTTCCACACTGTTTTTTGTTTTGTTTTTTTTGCTTATTTCACCTGACGTTGATTTGACGCTTTTTGTTACTTTTATTACTTCTTGTAAAACGTCTTCAATCAAAATTTGGTTTGGGTTAGCAGCAGGGCTGGCTGAGAACTTGACCCAGGTGGTCTTTCGCCAATCCTTTGTGATTCAACATGTTAGAACATGTAAGCTGCGAAACGTGAAATTTCTTATTTTTTACATTTTTTCATCACTATATAATCAACTAGTGATCTTTGATGTTATTGTACTTCTTCTTGCTGCTTCGTGTTAGTTCGTGATTTGAGTCACAAAAATGCTTGATTAAACCATACCATACCATGTTACTTCTGTGTTCAAGATGTGGAAAAGTTGTGATTTTGAATGTTTAGGTTGGTATCAATGCTGTGTCATTTTTGCCTGTTTTTTAAGCTGTGTTCTTGGTGTTTTTAACAACCCACTGGCAACTCCGGCACACGGGCTCCTCGGGCTTAGCCCGTGTCTTCGATTACAAGTTATATCGGCGAACGCGAGCTTGCTTTGTATAATTATGCCACCACCCACGGCCTCTTTTCTTTGGATCATGTCAGTTGTCACTGTTCATATATTTGCGTTCCTTGTCTGGCCTTTCGCGTTCATGTTGCAGGTGACATGAATAAAACAATGTCGTTCGTAGTAAACGTTCTCTCGACTTCGTTCGCTCGCGTTTTACTCGGGCTCATCCATTAGAGTCTGAGCTGCCCTATGCAATTGAGTATTTTTTAAAACATAATTCATATCGGAATTAATGTTTTTTGAAGCAATGGATTTGTATAGAACATTGGATTTGAAGTCCAATCCAAGAAACAGTTCCCATTTCGAGATGAATTTCAAACGAACGATAAATTGTCCAGCAACTCGGGCTAATGTGAATGAGCCTAGCAAGAAGAAGACTGACCGGCGTTATCATTGCTCTGTGATGTACGTAACTTAACATTGGAGAAGTTATCATGACAACTTCTCATTTATCATTATGTAACTAACGTCTCAGAGCAACAATAATGCCAGCCAAAATGAAAGCAAATGGAAATTTGATGATACAAGCGTCGAACGGTTTTATTCAGTCAGAATGAAGGTTGATTTATCGTATGATGAGCCGGAGTGACGCTGTTGACCTGGGTCGCCCCTGTAATGACGTCATATTTCAATGCTTGTGACGTAACAGTTGCCAATTCAAACCACAAAAATGTTCTATAGTTTTTTGACGTGCACTTGTGCCCCCCCCCCGCTTTGAAAAAGGTTTCGCCACCCATGTATTATTGGCATAAGACTTCTCGCGTCAGAAACAAAATTATGCATCAGAGTACTCAGTATCAATAAGACTTCATGAAATTACTGTGATAATGAATAACAACGTTGCTGTTAAGCACGATCGAGAATCCACTTTTGGTTCGCCACCTAGGGATTGAGAATCACTGCTTCCATGCGTGTAAATAGAAGTCGTGTTTGTGAGAGTAAGCCCAATCAAATTTTGAACTGCTGGCGATCCAAGCGGCAAGCATTAACAATTACCAAATTAAATGTACATGAAAAGCAGTCATTAAGCATGCTAATTTTAAGGTTGGCTGGAGCAAATGATCCACGCGGATAAATGCTTAACCTTTAGAAAGTGATTGATCAGTCGGCTGAGACCGCCCCTGAGCAAGCGACTTATTATGTAATTTTTACAGTAAACATCATCTTGTTAACAGCACGTTGGCATGCAGTTAAGGTCACGGCGTTTGACTTTGCTACTCTTTCGTCTAATTCGGATCTAGTCCAAGTAAAGCCGTCATCTTGAAATAATCACTGAAACCGCATCATTTGTTATGCAGAGGATTTTTTGCTTCGTTCAAGGTTTTTGTGCAGTTCAAATGCATACCACTTACTCTTCAAATCACGCAATAAAACCTGTCTTAGGAAAGTGTTCCTTTCACAGGCCCTACAACCCAAGAATCGCCTCAAGATCCAAGCATAATCCAAGATGCCCACAAAGTTTGGCCGATTTTTGAGTGAAAATGGCCAACGTTCGTGAAAATCTTGTTTCTCTGTGAAAACTCTAACTTGACTGTTCAAAACTTTTTTTAATCATGCTTTTTCGGGTTCTACCAAAGAGTTGCGATGATACTTTAATCTTGAAGATCTCCAAGCAATACAAATAATGAGAAAAAATAAATATACAAGCAAGCTGATAAGCAAACAACCAAGCAGTGCAAGCACTTTCTATTCAATGAAGTTAACGTTTAATATGTAATTGGTTGAGCCTCAACACAAATTTCCAAATAAATTCAAACATCAAACTTTTCACCCTTAGTTTAATCTCGCACCCAGTGAAGTTGAGTGCAAGATACAGCAAATGGAAGGTACTGAATTTTTTCACGCTTAGGACTTCTTCGCTTCGGCAGGTCCAGCACGGCAGGCTGAAATCATTAAGGTTGCTAAACGTGATGATAACACCATGAAATCTAAGAAAAGAATTGCAACGCTTTGGAGGTACGACGAAATTCCTAAAGACAAAAATACGGTCTATAACACCATCCACTTCATTGCAAAGATGCGAAGTCTAAAAAGCGTTTTTTCAGCTTGATCACTGAATAGACACAACTAGTGAACTTGGAAACTTATCTTGTGACAATAAGTAGTACATTGCAACTAAGCCTTGATCTGAATAATTGCAGATTAAATCAAGTTTTCATTTTTATCCTTTTGATAATCTCTTGACACTTCCTTACGTCTGACAAAAATACGTTTTATTACCAATGGCTTTCTGTCCGTGATAAATAGGTCTGTGAAAAGCTGAGATTTTACCGTGAATTTGCAAGTAACTGCAATTTTCGCACACTTATTTGTTCAGTTCTGCAAAGAAAGCCGGAGAGGTACAAAAATGTTATACATAATTTATTTGGTAAAATTGAGACTTCGCTTTTATAACACTGTTAAATTTGAGATTTACCTTGAAAGATTTGGGTGGCCAATCCGCCTAGCAGAATATTTTAGGTTTAATTTCCTGTAGATGTTGGTGTTTCTAAAAAGATATATTGTGCAAGTTTTAGCAAAAACGCAATAATGGAATTAATCATGGTACTCGATGTGATTGATCAAGGTAATTTCAATTTTTAAAAAACTGTTACACTACGTAAGTGAACTGCCATCGATCCGAAAGATTCTCATGATAAACCTACGAGACAATTGTATTCGCTAATTAGTGACAATTCAAATAATGATGTTGGCTGTAAATAACGTGGAAATCAAAATAAAGAAAAGTGTGAAATAGAGATGCATCGTGGTATATTTTATGGTTTCTATTGCCTTTTAACAGGTCGGTCAGGGTTGCAGATGCGTATCCACAAGGAGTGTGAATCTGAACTCCCCAGTCTCCTCCCCTCTGACATCTTGCATATTTTCAGATTCGGGTAGATTGCAGCCTAACCTCAATACGTTTCAATTTTGCGAAACTAGGGATCACCAACATTTGCTCAGATTCAACTCAAAAACGTCTCGACCACGATCTTCTACTGATGAGACCAGCCGTTGTAACAAACATATATGTTGTGCAGCCTACTTATTGCTTGATTACGATGATATGGCAGATATATATATCCTTGAATAGTATTTATCATGTTGATACTTCAGTGCAATTTTTCTTTCTAATTGATTTTGTCCTGTTTCACAATGTTTCCTCCCATTTTCAAAATAAGACTACATAAACACTATACTATTGTCTCCATTATGACAAGTTTATAACTTTGAACCTCGAAGAACATGAAGTGGCGACTTGCTTTGGTAGAACATCGTCGCAAGTACAGTTAGTTGGTTCAATACTATTATCAGATTTTGAGTATGCCATAAGTGCAGAATCAAAAGCCGCATTACTACTGAAATGCGTATGACCATAATCTTCCTTCGGTAACCCGTTTACATGATTAGCTGGATTTCATTCAGTTTTGCTAATTTCTAGGAAAATTCGTTGTCTTTAGAAGAAGCCCAATGCGGCTAAACCGGTGAGCTCTGGTATAAAAGTTTGCAGCGTCAGCACTTCAGGAAAGAATTGTTGCGCAGTTGTAGAAACAAACGCAGATTTATTCAGCTGTGATCAACATAATGATGTTAATAATCCTGTTTATATATTTTTCTTTTTCTTTTGTTCTTATGGTCGTTCTGCTGCATTTCATTAAAGTGTCAACAAATATTGCCAGGATAAAGTGCATTGGTCATGTTTTTCCTAATTGGTTACACTTGGAGCAGGTGTATGCGTGTTGTTAAACCTTTAATTTACGCACTGCATCAATTTTTTTAGTTTGTTTATCCAAAATTTGTGTTTATACCATACACGTTCTTCTGTAATATGTGAAGATCTTATTTTTTGTGGAAACTATAGTCCCTTAAACATACTTGGTTTTGCCCTTGTTAAGAAAACTTCTGTAGTGTAAAAATCAGCTGATATGACAGACATAGAACAAAATCAACAAGATTACATATTTCTGCCTAATCTGCGCCTTCCTGTAAAAAAGATAAAATTGTTTTCAGTAAACAGGCAAAAGTATGTGACACTTTGAATCAGTGGCAAAATTATCTTTTAGTTGGCCTACTGTAGAACCAAAAAAGTATACTGTACGTTTAAATGCTGCCTTTTTAAAATACCTCCAACCCCATTTGCCTTAGCAATTGGTATACTTGGTATTCAGGCGACTCACATGAGCCAGAGAGGGAACCCTTAGGGGCAAACGTTTGAAACAGTAAAGTATGCTATAACCAGAAAAAATGACAAATAATCTTAGTGTTAGTGCAGAAAAACAAGTGTCATTTGTAGTGGAGATACCTCAGTCAGATTTTTACTAAAAGAGCCTTTCGAGTCCTTTGCATCGACACTTGCTGTATTGTATTTAGACCTGACCTTTTTCATGAAATATTGCATCAGTACATGGCTTAGGAAACCGATTGTTTTAAAGTAAAGAGACCACTATAGCATCCTGTCTTAAAAAGCCATAAACGTTTCAAGTCTTTCTGAAGTACTTCAAAAGGAGACGGGCATCAGTTCTTAGCAAATTTATTTGAGGTTTTGAGTCTAGATCAGTTTTTTGATCAAGTCTTGGTTTCGAGTTTTTCGAGCTTGAAATTTAAACCAATTAAGTCTCGGTCTTGGAGGTTCAGGTCTCCACTACATCACTAACCGAATAAAACTGCATGCCTCAAAAAAGCACTGAACAGCCGTTTTGGTTATGCTATGCTGAACCGAAATAAAAATAATCCTCACGTTGCAACATAAAAGTGAAAATTTTTTGTTTGCAGCCATAGATGGTTCAAGTTCAAACTCAAAACATAAAAATCTACGATCCACCCACTGGCTTCGTAAACTTAAAATGCGCTTGACGAATCTGTGACCACAATAACTTTCATCTATTACAGGGTTTCTTAACCTGGGGTCCGTGGACTCCTTAGGGCCCATGAATGTGTTTTACGGAGTCGGTAAACCAAAATCCAATCAAGAAAATCCGCTAGTTTTTATCCTCCCACTTGGGTCATTAGTTAGTTTAATCGCACCAGAACTGTAGTCTGACATGTTCATGTTGCAATTCGAGCGGCCTTTTTGTTGGGGCCCCCAACAGCAACTGCAATGTGTATGTACTCTGTTTTCACAGGGGCACCAACCGCCACTGTAATGTGTAAGTGCTTTGCTTTCAAAGAGCCCCCACCAGCATCTCTAATTTGTAAATAAGGAAAAGTTTCAAACCAACTTCAATATCTCAAAAATCTGTGGATTAAAATTTGTTCCAACAAGTTCTGAAACGACCCTATCAAGTAAGGGGAAAACTTCATACTAAATGATAATTTTATTTCACTGTCAGAGAACGAAGCTTCTCATAATATCGTGTAGCAATGCTTGCATAAAGGTGTATGATGAAATATTTTCTACTTTTGCACATTTTTCAAAAAACTAGTGTCAATGCAAGATGAGGGCAGCATTTATTCATCCAGCCTCAAAGCTTTCCAAAACAACTCCCAGGTTGGATACTTTTGTATGTATGCCATGTTCTTGAATGTAGTTAAAAGGATGAAATTTAAAACAATTTTAGCGTTTGGAATCTTGGTTGTTGCCAGTGGTTTCATGGAGTTCCATGGCTGTGTACAAATTCAGGAAACCAAGCATTTTGATGGGGGGAAGTGTCTTATAAACTTTCTAGTTCATTGATGGTGAATGCAGAGAAATGGGACGCAAAACTAGAAAAGTGAGGAGCGATGCCAACTTGCTATCCTTAACTTTTACGTGTTGCTAGCTTTGTCTTCCCAACTATCAGTGTTTTCAAAGTTGTGTATCATGAATTACCTTGTGCGTTTTCGGTTATGTCAGTTTGCCGTAGTCTCAGGAACGTACTGTATCCTTAGGCTTGATCAAAAGGTCTTATCACGGTTGGCTGAGTACGTTGACATCATCAGAGAGCCCCACTTTTCAGCCTTGCCTCGGGGCCCCCCAACCCTACGTCCACCACTGGTCATATCGATCAATTTATTGTGGTCATGAATACAGATTCTATTCGAATAAAGCTGAAGATGCCAGCTCAGTTGGCGAGGTATATGCAAAGTAAACATCATGGTGTCTGATGCATTACTGTGGAAGGATTCCTTGCAACAGATACCGTGGACAGCAAGAGCTTGGATTCTTTGGATTTAGAAGAATAAAAATGGGCGTAATCACAGTGGATGCAAACGAAAGTGAACGCTACGGGGAATCGGGTGCAATTCTTTCAACCTTTCAAGAGAAAGAGCAACTACATCCACTTTTCTATGTCGAAATTAGACATGTCTCCTCTCTTTACATGGGCGTAATAAGCTTATTGGTTGCAGTGCATACCAAGGTTTGCCAGATCACTTCAAAGTTTTTCAAGAAAATTTTGTCGTTTTGTGACCATTGAATTTTACTTCATGCCTATTACCTACCTTGAATACTTTTCAGATATAGTAGTGTAGCACATTTTTTCAAACAAACATTGCTGAATAACAGTGGGCACTTTTTAATATATAAGTGCTTAAGATGTAACAAATCTACACGTTATTCTGTTCAATTGCATTGTTTAATCTTTATTCTTGGTTGCATGTTCAAAGCAATCAATATTTCAATAATGAACAATTTCACAACAATTCAAGGACGCCGGAAAATACCCATGAACAACAATCCGTTTTTCAAGCGTCAAGGACATAACCAGTTTTGATAGCAAATTCAAGGAAAGTCCTTGGCGATTAAGGACGTCTGGCAACCTTATGCATACATGTTGTTTTCTCATATAGCCCCGGATAACCTCGGCAGTGCCGCTTGTCTTCTTTATCTCTTTTAAGAAGTTGGATCGTGTGTTGGTCGTTATCGGCTTTGAAACGCAAATAAGTTTTTGCTTGTTAACTCCATTTATCCGGGCATGGCCAACCTCGTTAAAAAGTATTTCTAGGATTAAGCAAACGCTGTTGATTGCTGCTATAATTTCCACTACAATCCTAACTACTGCATGTGCGCATCGCCCGTTATCTCCATAAATGTTCTGACAGTAGTCAGGATTTTCGCAGACTTGTCTCGCTTCGCACAGGCATCAACCGTTCTGTCCAGCCTGTCGAAACGCTATGAAATGCGTCAGGTGTTGCTCATCTTGTGAACAACATTAAGCCCGTAGCCTTTTGAACCACTACTTCTGATGTCCGGCAATACTTAAATAATGAGGGTGCGCACTGCACCTTAACTCGCCATCACACGTCTATGATCGAGGGTCAGAAATTGTGCGCAACCAGCAAAATCGTCGTCGTTATCGCAGAAGAGGCTCATGCAAAGTTTTTTCCTTGGTCTCTGCGTCTCGAAAATTATATAAATTCACTGGAGGTCGTAAACGGCTGCGACGCCACATGTTATCGGGTGTTAACTGACTGCCTGTCATTGATTGATTTCGGGTTGCAAAACTGACCTTTCTTGATCAAGACAAAGTAGCGTACTTTGTCGTTAAGATGGAATATACCAGTAGTGGACGCTCAAAACTCAGAAAAGAAAAAAGATGGCCATGCTCATAGCCCACCTCCAATTTTAGTTTGCATTAGAAAGCACTACGCTAAAATAGGAGACATGGTAAAATACATATAGCCTGCCTTGGAACTGCCAGTTTTGCGAAAACAAAGCTTCGTTTCATGAAAACCAAAAAGATAGACATTTTTGGTAACACAAAAACGGTTTAACCACGAACAGATGTTCTTCACGGCCATACAAAATAGTCCTAGGTTTAACCCCTTACACATTGCAACATGTGATTTATGGTGGGAAAACAACAACTCACCAACCACTTTCTATTCATTCATTTTCACACCTACTTTTCCTCTGAGGAGGGTCGCTGGGGCAGCAGCCCCTAGGACAGGAGTTTAACATTTTTCTGCTCATGGCCCATTCCACTAGGAAAGATATTGGTGGTGACCCAAATGTTATAATCTCATAGATTTAACACTTTTATAACCTTAGCTTAGAATTAGTTGCTGTGCTACAACAATTGCAATACTATGCCATAGCCAGGGCCTCTGCCAGGGGGGGAAGTCGGGATACCGGCCCAACCTGCAAAAGATTGCAAAGGAAATCCGGGGAGTTTTCGTTTTTCTGTTTTTAGGGGTGGGCACGTTTTTGCCTCAGACAGGAAACTGAAGTTCAGTATTCAAGTATGTACTTTCCACGATGGGTGTAAGCAAGAAATCGATCAGCAAATTTTTAATAGGAAATCGATTTCACGTAAAATTACGCATCCTCAGTCCTGAAAATTGCAAGCAAAGCTTACAGGTGAAAAGTTGAAAGGCTGAAGTAACAGCAGAGAAAAAAC
>Ga0210059_1012437_pt1 | contig 12856 bp, 8 predicted proteins | sample Ectturendosymbi2_FD_188042 | JGI IMG/M metagenome (GOLD analysis project Ga0210059, IMG submission 188042) | Ecteinascidia turbinata endosymbiont from Florida, USA - Sample 2 (SPAdes) (version 2) | ecosystem: Host-associated > Tunicates > Ascidians > Unclassified | place: Key West, Florida...
CAGATCTGGCGCTGTTGACAAAATGGCCGGTATTTTTACAAAACGCATTTGGCAACCCTGCATATGTCAACCCAACGAACTTAAACGGGAAATTAAGAAAAAAACTGGGGTGGCCAAACGGGAGGATAAGCAAACACCCAGGCCCCCCCTTAAAATTGCCACTGCTTGTATTCATTTGCATTTGTAACGTTCGCAGAATTCCGTGTGTCATGTTTGGCTCTGCCCTTACGCGACGTTTCTACGTAATTGCTGATCAAGCCTCGTGTAATTTTTTGTCCGACTTATTGCCTCGTCCCGCAGTCCTTGGCGACAGTTGTGTTGTTCTCTAGTAACGGAGAGAACTTGAGTCCACCTCTTTTCGAGCGCAAAGAGGACCGAGAAGGTTGGTCCTTTAGTATTCAAGTCATAAGGTCTTTGCAATACAAGGTTGCTTTCCATAATATTTTCGTTCATCACGTTTCATTGGCTTCTTCAAGTTAAGTCAGCAAAATGCATTAACTCATTTTTTAACTTTTGCTTGATGTGGACCTGAATTAAATAAGCCTTAGGAAGCTACAAAAAAAGTATCGAAAATATTTAACTATTTCACGGAACGACTGATTCCGAGCGCATCATACTGCAAAAGGACAGTAACAACCATGGGCGTCGGAAGGGCGGTAGGGGGGAGCCTTGGCCCCCCATGGATTTTGAAATTATAAGCAAAAAAGGTTGTTTTTTCAATTTCGAGGGGTAAAAACCTAATTTCACCACTTTTGTCCCCCCCTGGAAAAAATCCTTCCGACGCCCATGGTAACAACGTCAACGCACAGGACCAAATGGGTTTCTATAGTAGGATTCTTCGTGAAAAGCTAGGAAGTATGAAGATGAGCAGGATAGGTCTCCTAGGTAAGGTAAAGAAGCTTCAAGGTGAACTGTACGTGTTGGTGTTTGATGCTTCTAATTACAAAGAAGTTTCACGAAAAAAAACTGCTCGAGACGAGGTCTTTGCTAAATATTTGATCTTTGTCAACTGTACAGTTTTGAGTTGCCATGCAGTGAAAGCTATAAAACAGAAAACCGCGAAGCAGAAGCCAAGTGTATGAACTTGCAACTTGTAAAATTTATGTGTGATCAAACTTGAACAATTCGCACAGCTGTGTACTGATGAAGAACGCTTTGCAAGTGATGTGGGTGGCTCGACGTCGAGTACGACTTGCGTTTCATCGATCATTAGGAAGCAGAAAAAGATTGCGCTGCAGTTTTGCAGTTAAAGCAATCATAACTGTGTCTGGAGCTCGAAAGAGCGAAAGCGAAAAACCGAGAGAAGCTGAGCAGAAGCTGATTTTCAACAACAAAACCTTGAAACGGATTTGGCAAGAGCACGAGCGGTGACGCGAATGGAGCAACTGAAGTTAAAGAAAGCAATGTCGTCAGCTGGTCCAGGTTAAAACCCCAGGAGTAGTTGTGGCGTCGTGGAGCACTGGCAATTACTATTAATTAAGCAGCGTGCAGTCGCTTCATTAATCAACAGTTGACGTGCTTGACGCGGAAACGGTTATGAGCGTTAGTGCAACGGAATTTATTTCGAAGGAATGAGTTTCGACTGACAATGAGGAAGCTCTGTCTACTTGAAATCGAAATGAAGGTGCGCTGCGCAGTGGTTTTCAATAGAGACAGTGCCACTCAGTACCGATGGTTCGAATCTTGCAAACGTGGTGCAAAGTCATTCAACGGCTTTGGAAACAATTGAGGGTCTAAGTTCAGCGATCCGCAAAGGCATTGCTGCACCTTAGAGGAACCCACTTTCAATTATAATCCTTTAAAATACGTTTTTTTGAAAAGCTTTGGAGAAACCGTAAGAAACAGGTTTCCGATCCTGTTTCACAACCTGCGTATTTGATCGATGTGTGTCAGAATAAATCCCACGAAGATACCAGGTCTTGCAATATCGTTAGTCCACCTTCACAAGCTTTTAAGAACGCTCTGGTAAAAGAATTGGCGTACGTTTTTGTGGCAAAAAACAGCCTGCTCCATCAAAAGCTTTTCTGAATGGTGTACGTAGGCCTATACAAGTTTTTAACCAAGTCAAATACATTGGTGTATCACTAAATGCCTCACTGAAGCGTGACAATGACATCCTCGTTTGCCCAGTGCTCACCAGCAGTAAAAAAATATTCCGTGTATATTGCATGCCAGCAGTGCCGTTGCAAGGCAGCCCCGTACCCCCCGGTCGGGAGGGGCGACCATTCGTAGGGGCCCCACAATGTATATTGTATTTGTAAGTTAGAGACGTCTCTCTACCCTTGACTTTTACTCTTCTGGTTTTTGCCCTCGATGCAGAGCCGGTAGATTAGGCATGTAATATCATGATTTGTTAATTTCGAAAACGAAAAGAATTGCGGACGTTCGGACACTATTGCAATATTTTGTAAGGTTGTGGTAACGTCACAACAAGGTCAATTGTTAATAAAGTCTTGACCTTCTCCACTTAACTTCGTTTGCTTCCACCTTGTGCGTTGAAATTCTCTGGGAAATTTACGTCATAATGAATGTGATGTGGAGTGTTGTGCCATCGCTTTGTAGTTGCGTACAGATAGAGAGTCCAGGTTTCTAGTTCAACGTTTAAAAAGTTTTCGTGAAAGCTGCTTAACCTTGCTCAGGTAACCTCTGCCCAATTTGGGCAAACGGTTCTTCTACTGAAGCTAAAAATTAGTTAACGTTCACGTAGAAAGCTGGTTCTTTCAATAGCTAGGATTTTTTAGACGCTGTTTCGGGCAGTCCTATCCAAATCTGCACAAGTTTTGTAGTTTTCGATGGGGAACAAAAATTTGCCTAAATTGACCCATGGTTACCTGAGGTGTAACAAAATTCCTGCACGAAGATCCCTCCTATGGCAACCTTGACCAATTTGGGCAAAAGGAGTTGGTGGATGTAGGTTCACAAGTCAGCCACGCCAGCAACTTTTGACCGAAGCCAGCACGGGAGTAGATCACAGAGACCGAAGCCAGCACGGGAGTAGATGCAAGCCCTGACGACACAAATCAATTTGGCGCGAACGGCTCCTACTCAACTCGTGATTTTCATTGAGAAACAGGCAGGAGAATGCATGACGCCTTCTCCGCCAGAGGAAAGAAATTGGAGTCAGAAAGGGCCTTCACCGTGTGCACGTGCGGGAAAGGTCAAAGGATTTTATTGAGGCCATGATGAACCTCGTGCTTCTCTTTTCCTAATTGGAGTTTCTAGAATTTTGGCGTAGCCTAAAAAGGCTTGCTATTTGTTGTGCGTGCACTTGTGGTAAAAGGTCAAAGCATTTTATTGACGACATGAACTTCTTTGAGTCCAGACAACGCTGTGGATCCTGTCCACCATCAAAACAGAACAAAACGAGGTTCACGTGTGCCAGCTGCCAACGATGGGGAGCACATGTCTGCATTGATCACATTCACGTTTTCTGCAAAGATTACTCACACCCCTGGAATACTAATCCCCGGGTGATTTTCACCCGGACAGGAGTGATGGCCACGTGGTCCCTAGGTGAAAATCATCCGACGTTATGATTAATTGTGGGTTCGAGTGAATATCACCCGACGTTACGGTTAGAGTGAGTTTTTTGTTTCCCTGTTGATGCCTTGACATTGTAAAAATTGACAAAACTCCACTAATTTATAGTTTTCGTATTTCAATTTGGGGGGGCTTGGTGCATTGTGTGGGGGGCTTAGCTCACGAAATCCCCCCTGTGGCGACGGGACTGGCCGTATGTGAGATACGAAAGCCAATAGGAGTGCCGCGAGCAATCTGATTGCCCAACAATTGTCGTGAAGCATTTGCCCATTTTGGGCAAGTTCACATTATGTGCCTGATTGTTGTAAAAAAATTTCCCATTTTGGGCAAGGTTGACTAATGTGGCTGAAAATTGCAATGAAAATAGAAAAATTTCATGTCTCAACCTAATTTACTTTTATTGCAGATAGAACCACAAGCTTTACATGCAGTTCTGTTTAAACCTTAAACCGAACACCAATGACGTCTACTGGCGGAATTTTTTTATTTTTCTTTACTTTTTCGTTCATTTGTTAAGAGCACTTTCCACATTTTTGTTTGGAAAATTGCTTTTGTCATCCTGTAAAAAATTTTCCAAAATCTACACGTTGTATTTTTCTGCTTGGATGAGCTTGAGAAGACTTGCTAAGTTGTACAAAAACCCGCGCACGTGTCTAAACCTGTCAGTTAGTCCAGCACAAGCGAATAAACAAAATCTGCCGATTTTGGGCAAGGACAACAATGGTGTTTGTGTTTAGAGGTTACCTGAGCAGGGTTAAGACAGTTTATGTAAAGTTGAAACGAAGGAAGGCTGTTGTGTCAGTTTACTATATATATGTCTGTGAAGATTGTGTTAAGACAGTCTAATTTAAAGTTTCGACCAGAAAAAACGGGGATAATCTCGATAAGTTTAACGCTCGCTTGCTCGATCTTAAAAAGCCTCTTCAGATTTAATCTCACTTGCTATATGTCACGATGAAGATGGATGGTGTCAGATTCCAATAAATTCGTTCTTATTAGAAGCGTGTGAAAGATTTCCAGACTGCTGAGGACAGTGAAGGCAAAGGGAGTGTTGGGAAGCAGACAGTTCTACGCACTGCTTCCACCTATCAGCTTTTGGTGAAAGTACCAAGTTGATTACATTGAGACTGGCTATCAGGGTGCTAATTTGCAACTGGCTCAAAAAAACACTAAGCACGCAGCTGTCTAAATGCCTAAAGCACGCAGCTTAGCACGCAGCTGCCTAAAGCACGCAGCTTAGCACGCAGCTGCCTAAAGCAGCTGCCTTCAAAGCACGCAGCTGCCTAAATGCTTGCTCATATTAAAAGGCCCCATCTGGATTTTTTTGGGGGGTCCCAACAGCCTTTCACACGGCTTTGCATGCCAGTGTATGCTAGCCAACTGTGGAGCAAGTACACCGACTGGTATGAAACGCTTACGAGTTGCCAATAACAATGCCTACCGAATTATGCATAACATATCTAGAAATGCAAGTGTTCGCCCATATCAGGTTAACCATTATGTCAGGACCATTGATGCCTTCTTTAACAAATCTGGTTTTGTTCAGCGATGCGCAATGCGCATCATTTAATTTTTTATCCGATCACTTCAGAGGTCTGATGCTTTATACAAATCTTCATTTTTCCTCCACTATTTCACGCTCCAATTGTATGACTGTGACCAATTACAGTGGCTGCGGGTGCGTTGTTTCGGTGCTCCTTCCTCAATATTTCTTTTGTATAGCAACCAAAACATTCCGTGTGCTTCGTGGAGCCTCACGTTTTCTGTATTTTCCTATGATTCCTATATCACCCCCCCAGCATGTCGAACTCTGTGCAAAGCAAACACGTAAAAAAGTAAACATATAAAACAAGTAAAATACGAACCGCCAAATATTATTTTAATTTTAGTGAAACCAAACGGTTGTCATCCTCATGCTAAATATGTCGCAAAAAGATTTTCAAAGCAATTTGAATAGTTTTGTGCGCTGCTGAGCACCCAGCATCCGACTTTTTTTCAAGCTGAATAGTTAAACCTGATATTAGAATGCCATCAGTGCTCTCCCAATGCCGGATTCATGTATGATGATAAGTGAATGCAGGAATAGCTGGCGCGATGTTTGAGTGCTTAGCCCCTATCTGTGTTGATTGTGCTTTTCAACTAACGCCGACTCTGTGATGTCTTATCATCACTAAATATTTTTGTATCTATTTGATACGGACCATGCGTCTGAATCAAACACGCAAGAAAATAAATAAAATAATAAATAGAAACCTTGATGAATTCGCTAACATGTTTGGGAAAAACTATGTAGTTGTCAAAGATCATTTAGAATCTGTTGCCTTGAATGTGCGATTCACCACGAAACAGGATGTGCGCGAAGAATAATACCCAAGTATATATGGCACGAACAAACAACAAGAGAGGTCTCGTCGGGTGATCTCTATTGTTGCTTGCTGCCACAGTGTGTGAAGCTTCGCGCACTTTCCGATGGCAACAATACCACTGTCACAGTGAATAAGGAAAGTCCAGACAATTAAGTTAGCAACAGATGGCCAACTTCCGCACCACCCTTGTTCAGTGGAGCTGCGATTCCGAATCGAATTCGTCACAAGCAGTGCTGGATGTGTTTAACAGACTGCCTATATTTGCAGAGGAAGTTCAGTGACAGGGTAACTTGGTAGAATTTGTCAGGTAAACTAAAAATCTGAGTATATAGGTACTATTGCCAAAATGTTTCAAAACGTTTCGGAGGACAAGCGCATTTTTTAACAACTCAGCAATTATGCTTAAGCTCATTTAACACGAACAGGTTAAGTATGAACAACCAAGATTAACTATGAGTCACATGCGTCGACTCAGCTTGTATCAGCGAATTCCTTCATGGGACGCAGTTAACATAGCGTGCTCATCCATCAAAGTATCAGACTTTGTTTATGCAAAATGCAAAAATGGCGTTGGAGACCCACACACAGATTTGTTCACATGTTAGATATGCAGTGGCGTAGCAAGGCCAAGTGCCGCCCGGGTCCGACCATAAAAGTGCCGCCCTTTCCAGCCCTCAAATTAGCTTACAAGAATTTAAAATGAAAGAAGATCATGTATAGTGCTTATTTAAAGATCTAAGGATGAACAAAGCATCTTGAAGACCACAGTCAAACACCCACAAAAAGAAATGTGTCTTGCTTTTCATTGTCGTTTATGCGTCTTCCTTTTTCGGCTTGTCGCCACCTTCCTCATCATTACGTTTTCTGTTTTTTGCTTTCTTTGCCTATGCATATAGAAACCCGACATGTTTCGTCAAATTTTCTTTCCTGTTGGTTTTTACTCTGCGGTAAGCCCACCGCATGGTTTTTCAAAAGCTTACTCATTCCAGGGATGTGATGGCGGCGTACCTACTTTATAGATGTATAAACATTTATGTGTGTTCATATTTCGTGTAGTACCACGTCTTTTAACTAAATAAAGTATATATATATACTGCATTAAGCAGGATATAATAATAAATCTGATAATATAATCTCAGTGATATAAAGAACGTTTCACTGTTCACCTCACGTTTCAGTAGTGGTTTAATTCACTTAGAAAATATGAAAGACGTCAAACGTTAACTCTGTCAGCACATGTGTGGGGCCCTCTATAGGTGCGTGGGCCCATTTTGATAAAATAGGTCAAATAGGCTTAATAGCTGGCTCTGGTTGAGAAACGTTTGAGTTGTAGCCTTCATTGTGACCAGCACACTTGGTCTAGCGGTTGGACGTCTTCCAATTGCACGTGCATACAGTATTATTCCTTGCCTTTGTTCGTTACCAACAGAATCATCGCCAGAATCTCTCCAACTGGAGGACTTTACGTTTGTGTAGGGAGGCTTGAAATTTTGAAATTTGACAAAAAATACACTGATTAATAGTGTTTCACATTTTAATTTGGAGGAGCTTGGAGCTTTGTTTGGGGGGCTAAGCCCACTGCCCCCGAATGCCCCCCAGTGGCTACGGGCCTGGGCGATGGGACTGGTTACCAACAAACGTCTATTTCAAAAACTGTATTACCAAACCATGCCAGGTGGGACATAAACCTTTTAATATTCAGCAGTGATTATAACCGCTTATGTTCGACGGTAGTTAGGTTGAACAACTTTATTCAGTACAGCCATCGCCAAGTTGTACAGCTGTTTCGCTGAACGTCCCTTTTAACAAAAGCCCTCACCACAATCATATCTAAACATATCGTTTACCCTTGCGTTAGGTTTTCAGACTGAGGTTCTCGCCTCAAATTCATCAAAATGAGAACAACATCTTTTCTAAGCTTTTCTTGTTGAAATGCTTTTTTCTACGACTGCAAATGTTCGGTATACGATTGAACAAAGGCGACTTTTACGAAACTCACACTGCCTATCGGCTATCTCTGATTCACTCTACTTGCAGTTCACACCGACAATCGGAGGTCAAAGTTACCCACGCAAACACACCAACTGCACTGCCCCGCTTCAAGAACGTCATTTGCCGACACCGTTACGTAATGCAGAAATATAGCAGTTCTATTGAAATTGAGCAACGTTGCCGTTGCAGAGTTAATCTTCACTTCAACCGTCCAAATTTAATGTTGATAAGCCCACTTAATGACTGGGCTACAGCTTATGGCACTTATTGGAAATATCCCCATGGACATTAAAAAATAGCGTGAGATGTGCCAAGAAGCATTTTTATAATTTTGGTGACAGCAATTAGGGGCATGTCAAGGCCAGAAACATGCTTCTTACCGGGGCAGTTAGGATTAACGACCAAGGATCGCAGCGGCGATTCACTTAGTGGCTGTGGATCGAGCATCCAATCTTCTAAATGAGAGGCGCAAACTATTATTGAGCTACCGCCGCGCCACTGAAATGTTCGTCGCCAATGCCTAGGTGTCAGGTGATGTTATGATGTGCCGTTGGGCGTTACTGAAGAACCAACGATAAGAGAAAAAGGATTAAGCTTGCCTTGACTATTTACTGTGATTTCATGCAAAGCGTTTTGATCAGATTTTGAGAGGAGGGGCAATACAAAACGCGAACTACCGGAGCGCTATTGTTTGCTAGTCTGCGGTCGAATGTCACCTGTTTCCTTTGGTCACAAGACTTTTGACTGGGGTGGAGGAAATATCTTTATCTGGAGAGGAAGGTGTAAGAACTGGGGTACAATTTTCCTAGAGTAAGTGTGTTAAAAAAGCCCTGATTTCAAGACAAGCACTGCGGCTCTTTAGCGCGTTGGATTTGACACAGATTTTGAGTGAACATTTCATCAACCTGCATACTCCACAGCCATACGTCGTGTTTTTTACGCTAGACTGCCAGTCTAGGGCTTCTAAACACAAAAACTGAAAAGTGTTAAAACTTTCAAAAATTTATTTAAAAATAATAAAGAAGAGCCAAACTTTTAAACTCCTTTTAAAATTAATTGATAATCAGCAAAGTGCCGCCACCAAGAAGGTGCCGCCCGGGGCCCTGGGCCCCCAGGCTCCCCCTTTTGGTACGCCACTGTAGATATGCACTTGCATTTTGACAGTAACATCCCCCCCTTACTCAAAAAATACAAAACTTTGCACAGTTCGATAGGACTTCTCGGCAGAACGCTTGGACAAAATCAGCTACTGCGAGAGTCATGAAGTGTATTCTAAGTCTTTTTAAAATTTTGATGAAAACTGAATTACGCATTTTGTCCGATGTGACCTAAACTGGGTTATGTCACTTGGATATGTAGCTGCGTTTTCGTGCTCATTCACATTTCCACGCGACTTGAGAAAACTATGGCTTTCAGAAGCAATCGACCCAAGTTGCACAAAGTATCCTTTAGTATTTACTGTTTTCAATTGTTGCCGCGACTTACCAGATTCGAAGAGGTTGCAACAGTGTTGGCCTCCCTACTTTTTCGTTGGCCCCACAGTGGCCATCCCATTCTTTTAATTCTAGAATTGCCACTGGGTCTTGTCTCGAGCAGTCTTTTATCTTGAAGCTCCTTGTAATTAGAAGCATCAAGCAACAACATGTACAATTCACCTTGAAACATCGAGGAGACCCATCCTGGTTTTCTTTATACTTCCCAGCTTTTCACGAAGAATCCTATACTGTCGAAACCCATTCGATCCTATGCGTCAACGTTGTTACTGTCCTTTTGCGTTATGATACGCTCGGAATAAATCGTTGGGAGAAATAAATCAATAATATGTTTAATTTTTGATGCGTGATCGTGATCATCGAAACGTGATCAACGAAAATATTATAGGAAGCAGCCTTGTGTTCCAAAGACTTCATGTCTTCATAGGAAACAGCTTTATGCTGTGACAGCCTTGTGCTGCAAAGACCTTATGTCTTGAATACTGAAGGACCAACTTTCTCCATCTTTACAGTACACTGGATGGCTGAAACATGACTCGTGAAAGCTTCGACATAAACCTGCTCCGGCAAAAGCATCGCAGCCAGAACAGAGATGGTAATGGTAACTTCAAAATGTTGCAGTGATAAAGTATGGCCTGCAAAGCATGCCTTCAGGCCTTGCTGGCCGTGACAGCACGCAATTAATTGACTTGTAAGCACTCAAGACAAAATGCATTCAAGCGGCCACCCTCCCATATAAAGATCCTCATTATGCACATCATCTCGTCGTGCATTACTTAAATAAGGAGGACGTTTGTTGTACAATAAAAAAGTTTATTAAGTGCATAAAATTTAAAGGAAATTGCGACATAGCTTACCTAGTATATACGAAACTTAAAATGAATAAGAAATAAAAAAATTTACCCTTTATGCAGCAAATCTGAAACAATATAGCAGCCTACACTATCTTCTCATAAACTGCGTGAACATGTGTACCATTCACATTGATCATGTTTCTTTCACTTTTACTTGGTGTACGAACGTCATTTTCTGAACCACACAGTTGTATTTATAGTCCTTTGTTGGTGCCCCCTTAACCCAGGATCCTAGGCAGCCGCCCAGTTCGCCTAATGGCAACGTCGGCACTGATAACAGTTTGATTAGTTTGCGAGAGCCATTTTAGAATCGAGACCTGCAGCATCCACAGCGACTATCATTTATGTTGAACTGGACCATGAAATGTGTAAACAATTTTGGATTAGCTTGTCTACAATTTAAGACCTTGAAAATACGCAGAGATTCCTTCACCAGATTAAATGTTTACTAACTTGAAAAAGCTAAGTCGATGTAGCCGTAAAACAGATTTTAACTATACGTTGCTTCTGCTAAATATTTAAGACGTATTTTGTATGTTCAGCCATACAAAACAGGTAAGTTGAAACCCAGCAGCCGCAGTACTGGAGTCAACACCTCCGAGACCAACGGTTGGTTCAAGCTCCGAAAATCTTTGTTTTGATCTCACGTTCCGCACAATGGATGCGTGCACCACCGTTTCTCAAAACATCGCCGTTCTTCAATCGTGGGTTTATCGTAAATTTATCGGCGCCATTGTGAAATTGTTGTAATGTGGAGAGAATCTTTTCTCTTAGTTCGGTTGAAAGGGTCCAGAAATAAAGAATTTGAGAACTCTCGATTTGTTGTTGTTTCGTGATGGACTGCATGATTGCTGACATAGAGCGAGAATATCGGTGATCATTTTTAGACCAAGCTGACTTCGCCCGATTCGAAGTGAATCGACGGATATATTGTCTTTCCTGAAATTTCACGAAGTGCAAAGGATTGGGACACAAGCTTGTAGTACATACAATTTTTGACTGAAACAGAACCACATGGTTTTCCGAACAAACATCTCTAATTTTGGAGTTTTAAATGGCGAGTCCTGCTCTGTGCCGGCGATAACTGGTTGTATAATTGTAGTGGAAAAGGGTCCAAGCTAACTAGCGTAAGTTTGAATAAAACCAACACCTAAGAATAAGGGTTGACAACGAAGCCTAAATAGTTATCTTAAATTCCAACAAAAATTATATTATTCGAAACAAATCGAACTTTGCAACTAAATTGTTGTAAGTTTGATGTTGGTGACTAATGAGAACATTGCACTGGCTTTATGCACCGGTTAGATATCTTTCGTACATCTGAATGCCAGTTAGCTTAGAAAACATTTCTTAAAAATCAAGGGTGAAGTATTTCTAACGCCTATTGTAGATTTACGCCTCAATAGATCTATTTGACTCTACAAGCGCGTTAGAAATACACTTAGGAGCCCGAAAAAACTGTAGGAAATCGCAGTGGTTTTATGCTAATACTAATTTTTATGACTTTGATCATCACGGTGCTTAAGAGCTCCAACTTTTGGAAAACAGTTTGCTGTGAAGAGCATCTCGTATGATCGATTGATGAATCAATAACAATTTGTTTTTGAAGTGTTAGTGTCGTGAGTTATACTGAGAGATGGGCAAAGTCCTTAACTATACGCGGGAACTCAGTGAAATACATGTTATGTTTTAAGTCTACACCAAGCGCATGGCTTTATATGAGCAATGTACATTGAAATAGCAAAAGAAATATTGAAACGTTTGCGAAAAACTGAAGTTAATTCGATAAATATTTACGACACATTTTATTTTGAGCGAAATTATGCAGTAAAGAAAATCTTTCATTTACAATCTCTCGTACCGAACACGGCTTAGGAAGCTTGTCTTGAACGCTGCAAGTAGTACTTCCAGACGTTTGCCAACCAATGTCTTTCTGGAGAGTTTGAGTTGGACAGAGAGCTTCAGAATCTAATCAAAGCTTATGAAAGATTACTAAATAATATCACTTCTAGTTTTGTACTTTTTGTGTAAAGTGAAGGGCAAGTTTCGTTTATGAGGAATTTGCTTCAGAGTTCCACCACAGGAACGGGCTGCAAGCGTTCACACGCTTACTTCATTAGAAACAATCTTCACGCATTTGTACTGCAATGAGGATTTTCATTTGACACACATACCGACATTATGGCCGGGCATCGAAAAATCCGAGAAATTTTTTAATTTCATCCGCATAGCACTTTCTTCTTGTGCTCTACTTGAATGCATGCTACATTTTCATAAGTACTGCAAACATTTCTTTGAAATGTGCTTGTTTCAACCAACCACAGACCTGTATCAACTACTGTCAAAGATTTGTCATATGAGCAAAAGTTTGGGACTATGAGCAAAAATTTGTGAAGCATTTTACGGGATTTTTCTCCAGACAATGCAAGAGCAAAAGAAGGTCATCAACATTTTTGCAACCAAACAATAAAAGAACATCCGATCCCGGACTCTTCATCCTGCATGACTATACATGTGGACATCAAACATGATGATTGGTAAAAATTTTAGAGGCATCATCCTTCAGTGTACAGCCAAGACGTCAAAGATTTCTACTAAAATCAACACGGTT
>Ga0210059_1012438_pt1 | contig 12856 bp, 6 predicted proteins | sample Ectturendosymbi2_FD_188042 | JGI IMG/M metagenome (GOLD analysis project Ga0210059, IMG submission 188042) | Ecteinascidia turbinata endosymbiont from Florida, USA - Sample 2 (SPAdes) (version 2) | ecosystem: Host-associated > Tunicates > Ascidians > Unclassified | place: Key West, Florida...
TTCCCCTGCATTAACACGAAAATAATGTCCAACAAAACTAGGTGTCACATACCTGTAAAGCAAATGTTTCGCACTTGGATGAAAACATTGCTACATTGTGGGTTTGGTTAAAGTAAACCAGATGACCTGCGAACCAATGCTTTCAACACAAGCACAAAGTCGCAAAGTGCACAAGTTACGGAAAAATGTCATTTGGATTGTTGGTCACCATTGTCGCGACATTACAAGAAGTGAGGATAAATGTGTATTTTATCTTTAATTCCTAGTCAAGTCGCTACGTTTTCAGCTATAGGTCAATATATAGTTGGGCAAATACTTCTCTAACGTCTTGATTAAAACCCTGTTCACAAATGGTTGAAGACACTCTTTTGTAAAACTGCCCATCCTATAACTAAGTCTCCACAATAATTCTGCTTTTTGTCTTCGGCAAAAGCTTTGCGGAGGTTTTCCTGAAGATGTAACTTTCTAACATTACATACACTAACGTCATTAAATTTTACGCTGTCTCTTTTTAACTCCGTGACAACCAACGTTACAGCAACCAGTTACATTTCTGCACGAAACAAATCATGGCTGTACTGTGGTCTCTTACATGTGCAGCTGTAAAGCTCTCACTGTTTCAAGAAAATAACCTTTCTAACAGTACACCACATGGGGAAAAATGTCGGACAGAAGCAGTTAAACATGTTTCGCGGTCTCTAGAAACTTAAAGTGCTAAAAATCATTTTATCCAATGCTAAATTTTATAAGTTAACAGAATCAGTGACAACACGCCAAACTCTCTTTCAACATCAATTTGGTTGTGTGGCCTACCATCTAACATATAAAGCTCTTCACACAAAATGCGACAAACATCACTTTTATTTTTTCAACGTCATCAATTGCAAAACCTAAAGAGAAAAAAGTGGGGGACATGGCATATTATATCCCACCGTCTGAAATTGTGGGGTTCACGTTCCCGTGTCCGCCATCAAATTGTGCCCATGACCCTGTGGTGAACCATTTCCCCGGTTAAGAAGCACTGCTTTATCTCAATCTTCGGTTACCACTCGTGGCTGGGCGTCAGTCAATAGGTGCGGCCCTGAGTTTGCTGTCATGCATAGTCGCTCCCTTTCGAAAAATAAACGTGCGTTATCATGCCGCCATCAATGCGTCAAGGTAAGAATTTGACCGGAGGGCTTCAGGCAGCACTCACGCATACGCTTTTTAGGAAGGCGGTAGAAAATGACTCAGGAGTTTTTTGTTTTTAGCCATCGGCAACAGTTTTAATTCCTATTTAGCATTTTTCTGTCGCATAAAGTGACGTTGCGGTCCATTTAACATGAAAAAAGTAAGGTTGTTGCTATAGCTGTTGAATGTTCTAACTAAACCAATATCCTGGGTGAGGAAAATACTCTAATATGCTTACGCCACGCCATAGGAACAAGTCAGCAGCTCAGGCCGGTAGTCGTCATGATTTTTGCCACCCAGTCACCAAATTCAATCAAGCTGTCGAGAGGAGAGTGGCGTATCTAGACTTGAGCTATTGTGGGAGGATGTCAGAAACAAGAGCACCAAAGCACATCACCTACATTTGCATCATATTTCAGTTTAACGCATTCTCTTGTAATAAACCCAATGGTTTTCATGACCTCAAGAATCAATCACAGGTTTACGCAAATTATATTTCAAACGTAGTTGATGTTTGTAAAACCTTAAATGATCTTAACTGTAACTGTTTGAACAACTGGTGAACTGAACATAATAAACATTTCGATTGCTTTACGTTTGTGAACGACATCTTGCGTTCGTTAATGGATAGTAATTCCGGGAGTATTTTCCAATCACCGTGTCTTCCACTCTAAATGCTTTGGATAAATGCTTTTTTCTTAATGGCTGATCAACGATTAAATTCTTTTTTCGAAATTTGAATACATTTCTTCTCCATGTAGCTCCGAGTGTTTGTTTATCTGGCTTTACTCAAAATTGGAAAAACAACAACAATCGACAAGCTTTTCCCCAAGCCAGTAAAAGATAGGCATTCTTCATTTCCCATATGTCGATGATGCTTTTATTTGCATATTTCACTGCTATTATAGATGTGACAAACGTTAGTAGCTATATTGTTTAGCTTCTTTTTGTGAAAAAACTTCTAATATGAGAACTAACCGTTAAATCAAGACACCCAGCTAAGGCATTGACCAACTGAATTAGTCTCTGATCGATAAAGATTTTTTTCAAGAGCATACATCTATACCGGTACTTTTGTGTATAGACACATTTGGGGAAACCAATCACAATAAATGCATCGTCATGGCACAAGAATCTGAACAAACCTTTTCATCGGAGCAACTCAGGCGCAAGGAAGGTTCGATGAAACTTCAATGTAACACCGTAAGAGGACTCAAATGCTCAGTTTAATAGTGGTGACAATGCAAATTCGATCTTGGGTGCAACCCAAGACCAAACCTTTTTTTATCTGAGACAAACTTCACACCCAGTGTTTAGGATACAGTCTTATTCATTTGCGTTTTCTGTTATCTCAACAAAATAAATTACACGCTGTTCGTAATCCCTGAAATAAGAGTAAAAAGGTTTGGCGGAAACTTTCACGAATTTTCCGAATTGGTTTTGTGGGTTGTCTTCTGACTTTATTCTTAAATCGGTTTATCTTAATTTCTATTTCAAGCCGTGAGCAAACATTTTAAATTGCTAGTATCAAATTCGTGTTATCACAAAGTACAGCTTTTTCTTCGGTTAAAGATCATGATGTCTGGATTGATGCCTGGCGCACAACATCGTTCATCGTGGGGACGGGAGTTCTAGTAACTTTCCTTGCGATGAACAGATTAAGAAGAAAGGTATTTCGCTTTGGTAGAATTGTTACAATCGCAGAAACGAATCAAGCTAGTTTTCATACAACTACCTAACATGATACACAGATCAGTCTTGCTTCAACCAGTGGCTTGAAAAATTGTCGTTTCGCCTGTTGTTAAAAAATTTTTATTTTTTGTTAAAACATTACTTCTTTTAAATGGTTAACTGACTGGCTTCAGTTTAAAAAAAGATTAAAACTTCTTAAGTTTGTTGCAAACATTCGTGCAATCAGCCAACTCAGCTCTGATGTCTTGACCTTGCGATAATTCCTGATTTGCATAGATCTGTTTTCAGGTAACTAGTCTCAAAAAAGTCGACGAAGTCCAATTAATCAGCAAACGTTTTAATAGGAAATCGATTTCACGTAATTCTCAGGTCTGACATCTTAATCAAAAGAATGAATAAAATTTCAGGACTGAAGAGGGTGTAGTGTTACATGAAATCGGTTTCCTATTAAAAAAATTTGCTGATTTGTTAATCTTTGTCGCCTTCGTGGAGGCTAGTTGTTGACTTCGGTTTCGCAGAATTACCTGTTCGCCGAACTGATTTCTGCTTCATCACCCACTTGCGGTCACGGATAGCTCTCGTTTTCAACCTTTATCAAAAAGGCTTTGTGATTGTACGCGCAACATCTTTCGAAAAGCGACGTCTATGCTCCGCAAATAGCCTTGAGGTGTGTTAGCCATTAGTAATTGGTGCATTGCTATTGGACGAGAATGAAAAAAATGCTTTGTACTTGCATAAAGCTAATAAAATGTCGCATAGCTATCCCTGCTCTATCTCAGGCGTTATGTAAGTTGTACATTTTTCGTTTTATTCTTTTGCCTGGAGCGTTCCGGGATTTATAAAACCTGACCCGTACAGCTACTGGAGGAGCAGTCGGAGTACAACCAACTGATACGTGACAAGTATTGATAGGGTGCACCTCTACTCCGTCGCTGTCTCGAGAGCAACGCTGGTTGACGATTTCGACATCAAGATTTTAGAAAGGTTCTTGGAAAAGAAAAAATTATTCCAAGGCTTAAATCAAATTTGTCGCGCATAATATTTGGTAAAATGTCTTGTGGAGCGCAATGAGACATTTTTACAAATAACTATGAGATGATGGTGAATATAAGAAACTTGCCAAACGAAGAGATTGTCTTCAAACAGCATGTATATCGAGCTTTTCAGATTTTTAAATTTAGTTAGAGTAAAACGTCAGACAATAAAATAGTTTAAGAAAAAAATAGATTATGCTTTATTTTTCAATTTTTTGGCTTCTAATTACTTAAATCACACACCAGCTCGGTAAATGCTTCTGTAAACAAGTAAACCATTCTTACGTTTCTTAGTTTTCACGGAAATAAAAAATCTAAGATGGTTTCAAACAAACCCTTTGACTTACCAGATTATGAGATATTTTTGAGCGACAATGTGTTTTTTTATATTAACCCGATTTAATCACATTGTTGTATACGATGAATGCAAAAGGGTTAACATGTCTTCTAAAAATTGCTACATTACTTTTTGATTTTTTTGTAGGAATCGATTAAAGAAACAGTTTTCGGAAATCTAAGTGGGTAGCAGCTTGATTGTTTCATTGGGGTATATATGGAAATCTGTCAAGAAATTAAAAAAATGCACAAAAAATTGCAACATATTTTACATCAAAATGATTATAATTGTCCCTAAAATATATTTGATTGGTTTGATTAATTGATGTTGAAACACAGGAATTTTCCAGGATATGTTTAGTGAATTGTCTTAATGTATAACGCGTGTGTTCCAGCCTGTAATATTAAATACAATTTTAAGGCTTTTTTCTTGATATTTTTTGCAGCTTCAGGATTTTCAGCTTCTCTTCAATAATCGGAAAACAATCAGCAAATCTAACCGTTAAGCATGAAGCGCGTTAATTCGAACTTTTGCTTATTTTTGGTGGCGCTGACTCAACTGACAATTTTTCTGCCAATGGGAATGAACGTCACTGCCTTGAACCCTTCGACGCCAGCTATCAAAGTGTTTTCCAACAACTCGTATAAAGTAAGTGATTATCGGTTGCTATTTCATATTTTAAACACAAAGTAAACCTGTTTATTATAAAGTTCCACATAATAATACGTCCACGTTCTCAATTTCGTTGCCAAAACAATATGAAAAGAGAAGAAAGCGGAGAAGCTTTTCCATGAACTATGGTTAATGTAGGTTGCTGTGTCAATCATCTTGCCAACATTTTATCAGTGTAGATTTTAATAGTTGTTACTTATGCAATATTATTTCTCTTTTTACTGCAACAAAAAGAACAATAAATGTTGAAACAGATGTAGAAATCTGAATTGCTTATTATCAAAAAGTTTTGGAATAAAACCAAAACCGTGCAGCTCTATACGTTAACGTAGTGAATAAGAAATTCCATGTTGGAATTGTAACTTCAAACTCAAGTAAAGTGTCATCACCGAATAATGTCCAAACGTTCCTACTTCCTTTGGTGCAAACCAGACCTGCCAGCAGTTTGATCGTTAAAAAGAAATTGCATGAGACGTATGTCTCGGTTATTAAATTTATGTGAATAAGATTGGTTAGTCAAAGCTCTAAAAATTGATCGAACGAGGTTTTGTGACATGCAACGTATGTTTGTTTTGAATTAATCAGCTTCTCATGTCCATTTAAATTTTGTCGCTTCACAGATTCGTTATGACGAGGCAGCGTCGCCGGAAACGATAGCTTTGATAATCGCCCTGGCGCAGACCATGTTGGTGGTGGGAGGAGCCATCGGATCGCTTTCTTTTCGTTTGTGGATCTCTTTTTTTAGGTATGTACTGTTGTTTAGTGGTCTATTATTCGGTATGAAACAATTATCAGGTAAGTCCGATCTCAAGGCCTATTCCTTGTAAAAGAGTTTACCGTTGTTATAGCCACGTAATCGTGTGCTGTATTGTTGATGCGGCAAACTTAAGGTAAACTGCTTCCCACAGCAAAATACACTTTTGGAAGACCTAAAAGGTGATGTTCTCTTTTTCTGAAATAAGCTATTGATATGGAGAACGAGATAAGTAGCGGAAACTGCGTCATGGTGTGATGAGTTCCAACTTATTCCTACCTCCAAATAAACGTTTCCAAAGCAAAGAAAACAAATTTATTTGCAGCCGGAGGGGAGTGCTGATTGCAATGCATGCACTGTCATTGTCATCATCCATCCTAATGGGTCCTGGGGCGTACTTCTCCAACTCCTACGAGATCCTCATAATCGGACGATTGTTGAACGGAATCGCGCGTGGCGTGGTATTCAGCGCTGGACCTTTGTACATTGCTGAAATAACGAACAAAGAAACCGTGGCTCTTTTCCAGACCCCATCTTGGCCAATTTACTTTCTAAGTTCAGCTATTGGCAACGCAGTGGGTCACGCCAAGGCACTTGGGGGAGAACATACTTGGCCATACGGATTGGCGTTTCCGGGTATTTTTTCTTTGATATACCTGTTGTGCATACCTTGGATTCCTCACACGCTCACATGGACAATTCAGAAAGAAAGAAACCATCTTCGACAAACTTGCGAACTGGATAAAAGAGCTTCATTGAGTTTGCTGCGTAAGCTCCGTCACGAGAAAGGCGACAAGATCTTGGCAGAGTATCGAACAATCGAGAAAGAAATCGATGCAGACGCCCAAGTGGAACGTGCGTCGGTGAAAGATCTACTGTCCATTGCAAAGTACAGGCGACTGGTTTGGGCAGTAATTCTTATTCAAATGTGTGCTCAAGTTACTGGACTCCAAGCAATCTTTCAATACACAAACACCATCTTCGAGGAAGCTGGAATAAGGCCCGAGGATTCCACTTACTACACGCTGGGTAAGTAAGTGTATGGAGGCCCGTTTACGCCATATAAAAATTTTGTTACATTTCAAAAAATCACTGTATAAAATATTCTATTGAAAAAAAATTATATTAATTGACAGATTTTTTAAGCTAATAAAAAGTTTTTTCGTAAAAACAATTATTTTGCAAAAATCCTTTTAAGTTCATGACAATGTCTTCGTCATTGCTACCTACTCCGCCAATGTGATTCCAATTAAGGTTTGCGAAAAAACATGTAAATACATGTGTTGCCTAGTCGGATTTTGCTGTAGTTTTTTCTCCCCCTGTCCACTACCTGCATTTGTCTCGGTTTTCTTGCAAAAATTGGAATAGCTTAACTTCAAGTATCATAAGCTCTAACGAATCGAAGACTAACGTATCAAGTACAAGAAAAAGGGAAGCAATCCTTCTTTCAGTTATGTCAGAGTTATCCAGCGGTATAACAGACATATTTATGACTTATCTAATGCTAGGAACAAGCATCATTTTGATCAGGGCCGGCCTTAGCAAGTGCGGGGCCCGATTGGAAGCACTTTTGCGGGGCCCCACTCAGGTCCGTAGCCAGATTATCAGGTGTGAGGGGCAAAATAAAGTTTTAGGAGGGCAATATTTTGCTTTCACTGTATTTTAATAAAAAAATTCTGAGCACAACAAAACTGGGGGGGCATTGCCCCCCAAGTTTGATGTTGAGCGCGTGGTCATGCTGAGCGCGTGGACCGATATTACCGGAGATTACTGGTTCTGCGAACGAATATGTTGATAAAATACGACGACGACATTTTCCTGGGCGTTACATAACTGAATGGTCTGCTGCGAAGGAACGTACAACCGGCTTTTCTCGAGCGAATACAAGACCTTCACGTTTGTTTCGAACGTCATCGATGAAAGAATAACCGCAAAGAGAAAGCTCATTTTTGCAGTGTTTTTACCTTCAGGGCAGAACGGTATGTTCACCTGTTAGACGAAATGAAAATACAAGGAAAAATTGCAAACCACGTCATTGATAGGTCTTTTTGACTGATGTAGATTCAGGTAGGCAATACTCGAGGCGATATTATATTATGCATAGGGCAACCACTGTTTGTATTTTTGGCGTTTCAGTTTGTTGTTTCAATACATTTGTTAAGACTAGACAAGTGATCCAGTGGCAATAGAACTTAAAGTTAATACTTCGCTCCTAATCAAAATAATTCTTTTTTCTAAAGTAAATTTTCACACATTGTTGGTGACCAATTGCTTTCAGAGGAGATATTTGTATTATATTTCTACGCAATTTTTTCTCTGGTATCGAGCTACATTTAACTTAGGTTCCAACTTTACTGTTTAAGATCAACTTAATGCCTTAGCTTCTTTAAAAGTATCTCAAGCTTATTTTCTGCTTTGCTACAGGAATGTTGGTGTTTCTTACGTTGGTCACGTTGCTCGCCACAGTTGCTCAGCAAAGATTCGGTTCGAAAAGGATGTTGCTGTTGGGACTTTCAGTGGTGTTTATTGGACTTGCTTTCCTCGTCGTATCCACAGTTACCAGCAAACTGTTACCTGCGATGGCTTACGTCAGCGTGGCCAGTGTTGCCACATGCATTGCTGGAATTGGTATTGGCCCTTTGCTATTAGTTGCCGCGTACCCTTCGGAGATTACCACTCAAGTCACCAGACCAAACGCCCTCTGGATCGGTGGTGCCTGCTACTGGTTGTCGGGAGCAGTGGTTGTCTTCGTCACACCGTATTCTTTGAGTGCTTTTGGAGGATACGCCTATATTCCATTTCTATTATTCATCGTACTTGCGGTAAAGATTGTTTTTGTTTGTTCGCTGCAATCTAATGCTTCTGATTTAACTGTGAAAGCTTTCTTTGAAAGCTTAGATGCCACAGGTTTTTCAATTTAAATCTAATCAACATTTAAGGACATTGTAATTGTTTTAATAACGATTCAAACAACCTTTCGCTGTAATGGAAAGTGCATATCTTCTGTTTGGATTACTGAACTTCTGATCAACAGTGATAGGTCAAGATGCAATAATATAAATGCTTGTATGTTGCATTAATAAGCAACTCTTTTCTGTTCGTCATCAGCGCATACTAAAAATCAGACCTTGTCTAGCTATTAGTTACAAAAATTTCTGATCAAAATCCTAACCTCACTAAAATTACCTACATCTTTGTCTTAATGAACATACACAATATTGATTACCTTACGACATGCAACACTTTGTAATATCTCCGAAAGCTATCTTTGGACTCTGAATGATTTCGTCAAGAGCTATTTTATCACAAAACAAACATTATTTGTCGATTAAAGTGGTATGTGTCCGGTTATTGATCCTTAATTGATTCAACGTAGAGCAGTAGCTTTTTCACCAAATGTGAACGGGTGCGGTCACGTTAAGCTGTTTTGTAAGTAAAGTCACGGTGTCGGTAGTTAATGTTTGCAATAGACTTGACAAACATTCAATCTTGAAATAGCAAACGGTCGACAAACAGTAGTGCACGTTTTCAAATAATAGACGTATTAGTTTCACTTATCAGTAGTTTGTTCCTGTTCACTGTGTATATGCTTCTATTCTAATGCCTCGGCCTTTCCTATTATGAATTCTTGCACTATCTTTTCAGATTTTAGCCATTCTGCTGTTTGTTCCTGATACCAAAGGCAGATCTTCAGAAAGTATTCAACGTTTCTTCGAAGAGGGAAGATCGATTTGCAATCGATGCTGCTATGACGAAGATGAGACTGAAAACAAGATGTCACATGAAAAATGTTCCTCCACTCTTGATCGATATGAGGAGCAAGATAAAAAATCATTGCCATGCTGCCATGGCAAAGCATAAACTAAATAGAAAGTTTGTTCGACGCTTCAGCCGCATTTCAAAATATTTTTTTATAGAAAGAATAACGTAATTTTGCTGTAGGCTTAAAAGCTTGCTGTAGTTTTGAAGAACTTGTATTCCGTTACTCATATCGCGATTGACTAATGACAAATGTGCCGGCAACAATTGTCTGTCATGACGTTTATTTACGCTTTTAACGTTTTCTCCTGCATCAGACATTTTCTGCAAACACGAAAGCTTTTGCACGCTCATGATAAAAGCAAAAATAACCGGATGGCAGGAAAATGATCAGTTGAAGAACACTAATGCTTTTCCCATTATGTGATTCATTACAAAGTGACTTGCGCCTTGAAATTATTGTTTTGTTTTCGCTTTTTTGCTTCTATCGAAAAGCGACGTCATGGTGAATATGTTCTGTTGTATTGATGCTCTGTCGGGTTGAAATTACAGCAATCCGAAAATACGTTACGTAGAAAACTTTCGCATGAAATGTTTGCACAGTGCTATATTTCTACGACTTTTCCCTTGTGTTTGACGTGCAATTGCATGTTTCGACGAATTACACCGCATTTCAGTTTACGTAGAGAAAGCACGCAAGATTATGAGAAAATTTGCGGGTATAGTCTCGTCTTGAAAAATAGTTTTTACGCAAAATATTTTTGAATCTCACTTTGCTTTCTCTATGCAGTAGGTTTTCTACAGTAACAACTGCGACAACTTTTTCGAGTGTTTATGGTGCTATAATTCACAAAATTTTAGACGAGTTGCTCCAATATGAGAACTCTGATAACCTCCGCAATCTCAGCAGTGCATTTTATATTTTTTATTCAGGCTGTTCTTCTATCATTTCCGTTACTGAGTTGGCAAATGATTATTTTTAGCAGAAGCGGCTGTTGACATTTTCCTGCTATTTTTATGCGCAGTTATTTTTAGTTTTGAGCATGCTTTGCTGGGGTGGGTTTGCTTCTAAAACACATCTGCGTCAGCGTCATTGCATTTTTAAAAAAAAACGCGACATTTTTACCAGTTATAATGCATTGTCTCTTTATGTTTTGGAATAAAACAGCTTTAAGCTTCCGAAATACATGTCTAGTGTAAAACTAGCAGCAAAAATCACCTGGATATAGAGTTAGGAATAAGGTGATAAACGCTAGAGGACATATAGCAAGTGGTAAATAACTGGTTTTTCGCAATGTTGGTAACCATATTTTCTTTTGCAAAGCAAATCAAAAACTTTATACTCAAATACTTTAAGTTCGGATAAATTTATAATTAACGTTACTGCAAAGGAAATCAAAGATACAGTACATCAAAAAAACTGCAGGTTTAGGTTCAGGGCTATTATTAAAATTTGGGCTTAGAATTCGCATTTCAGTGTTTACCATCAGCGTGAGAGAGCACCCACAAATTAGTTGGAAAGGCTTTGTCATTCTGAAGCTAACACATAAGTGTTTTGCCTTTCACGTTTCATTTATGTTGCAGCGTGCAACTATATGCTAATGTGAGCCTGCGCAGGGAGTGATTGCATTAAAACTGTGCCAAGTGTTCATTACATAAAGGCACTGCTCTATAGTTACTGAGCTTTAGTCAAAAAGCACCGAGGAAGTGCGAATTACTCTTGTATATAGGGAATCACTTCTTTCCCAAAGGCACTCCTTTGCATTTTAAAATGACTGCACACAAAATGCTCGCATTTATTCAAAGAACCGCAAAGCCACTTGTTGCTTGGACTTTGATCAGTCATGACTCGCCGACCGATAGAGCTAGAGAACTGTCTAAACCGTCTAAAAAATAAGAAAGTCTCCTCGGTTCGATTTTAAAAAATACGGGCACTTTTGTTTTTGAACTTTTTTGGTGTGACGTCACAACTGGGGTATTAGGAGATTTTTGATGACGTAATCAGGGCCTGAGAAAAAAGTTACAGAGTGGCAATTTACTCGTTTTTTTTAAAATAAACTAAGAGAACATTCGCATCTTGAGAGACCTTGATTGACCATCTAGAGTTAGTGGCTGCACGTTATGGCTTTAAAACAACATTTAATAAGTAAACCCCAAGGACGGTGATTAATTAATTAATTATCGACATTTTGCAGTTTCATCAAGATCACCCGCTCCCTGACAGAGAAATTTTAAGCTCAAGTATTGACTGAGACAATCAGAAAAGCAAGCTAGAGATAGAGATTTATTTGCTGCTGAGCCGTAAACTAGTTTTGAAACTTATCAACTAAAATGTAGTATTCAAAGCCCATGAATGTGACATTTCGTCAGTAGCAATGTGAAGGACCCTTTCCATTAGAAAAATGTTTGTAAAGAGTTGAAAATGCAAATAAATTAACAGAAAATTGCCACATTCTATAGGCTTGAATGCTTTAAAACCCTAACAATAGTGGTACCAAGCTCTAATACCAAAAGATTCTGCTGTGCAGGAGACGCTAAGAATTCAATTCCGTTGGTAAAATTTTATTATTTACCAAAACGTGTCATACTTAAGTTTGGTATTGTGTTCACTGTTGTCTGGATACCTCAAACAGTGGTAAATTCCGCAATCTCTTCGAGCTATTTTCAATAAAAATCTCCAGAAAGTTTTTTTCTAGACTTTTAGAATTATTTGCACATCGGGCTTGACTACAACTGTTATTTGATATGTTTGGAGTAGGGGTCTCCAAACTTTTTTGTCCAAGGGCCACATAAGCTATTACACAATAGTTCAAGGGCTGGACATCTTACGTAATGTGATTGCTTCGGGATATGTTACAATCTGCCAAAGCAAAGAGTTTTTCGTAAATATATTAGACGTATTTTTTCATTATTGAAAAGTAGCTTCGCGGGCCGGATGGAATGGCTTCGCGGTCCGGATTTGGCCCGCGGGCCGTAGTCTGGAGACCCCTGGTTTAGAGTACCAAGGCCGTCTTGGCCGGTTAAATATTTAAGAGAAGCAAATTATTTGCAGTATCTTTACTGTGTATTTACTATTCTGTAAATATCCTGGCATCTTCTTTTCTTACAACCAGTGGTGGACTTAGAGTTGGGGGGCCCGAGGCAAGGCTGAAAGGGGGCGATGACGTCATCATACTCAGCTAACCGTGATAAGACCTTGTGATCAAGCCTAGGACGGGAATATGCGGGTCACCCAAAGGTATGTACCTGAGACTGCGGCATGACCGACATAACAGAAAATGCAAAAGGATATTGATGGTACTGTTGCAATCGGAAATCCCGAGCGGCACATGCGCAAAGCTTCGCACTGTGGCAGCAAGCAACAATAGAGTTCACATGCCATGATCACTCTTCGCGTACGCTATTGTTACGTTCAATCGTTGACATCGTTAGTATCAC
>Ga0210059_1012439_pt1 | contig 12854 bp, 8 predicted proteins | sample Ectturendosymbi2_FD_188042 | JGI IMG/M metagenome (GOLD analysis project Ga0210059, IMG submission 188042) | Ecteinascidia turbinata endosymbiont from Florida, USA - Sample 2 (SPAdes) (version 2) | ecosystem: Host-associated > Tunicates > Ascidians > Unclassified | place: Key West, Florida...
TAGGTGCGTTCAACACTTGACTAGCACTCATATGACACTTTACTAAACCTTTTCCCAAGCCGTGGTACTGGGATCAACCCAGAAAGACACTAAAACGTGAAACAGTCCTCAACTTAAATTTAGTTTAAAACTATCAGGCTTCGAAGCGAAAATGCAGCTAAACAACGTTTTTTTTAAGAAATGTACCACGTTAATGATGGTGATCCGCTTTGCCCCTAACAAAAATAATAACCAAAAGGTCGTAGAAGAACAAGCGGTTTAACGAGGGCACTTACTGCTATGAGAAGATTTCTCTTATCAATTTGAAAGTTCCAGCAATTTTCACGGTTCAACGGTACCCTAACGTTGTAACGTTTCATGGGGGCAAATTGAGGCCTGTCAAAGATAAAATAGTACACAAACAAATAGACAAAAAATGCCTTAAAAATACGAACATTTTAAACTATCTCCCAAGTTGACACTTTCAGCATATTTGTGGTTGAGTACCGATCATTTATGAAATTTTCGATCAGATAACCTGTCTCAAGATCAATTTTGTAAGGAGATAATTAACGAGCAAGACAAAAAAAAATTCAAATAATATTTCTTTAAAATGATTAGAATATAAAATTTCATAATAAAAGTCTTCGCTCAACTGTTGTAAAAGTAAAAACGACATCAACGTTTCAGCCAACTGACAGCAGGCTTTCATCAGGGCAAATGGCGACTCGAGCAGGGGAGCATTGAAATCCACTAAACGCGTGTGATTGGATGACGTGGTGATAACATGATAACACTGATTACGTTGAAGAGGCACATTAGATAAGGGAGAACAGATAAGCGGAATAAAATAACAGCAAGGTAAAAAAGATAAAAAGATAAAAATAAAATAACAGCAATAAAACAAACTGTGCGTTGAGTCTAACAATCGAATCAAAACATAATATCATATCAAGTCAGTCACAGCCAAATGTCGCTTTATAGATATTTGGGAAAAGGTCTGAACTTTTTTCGTTAATGACGTTGGGCGTGGAATTAATAAAAAATGATTCAATAAAACGTCTTTTTCTAAAATCGTTCTCAAAAGCAACACTCTGAGTTTTTGACCAGTTCATTCGGTGATCCAATTCTAATGTGTGTTTAGCAAGGGCACTCTTTTTTTTGGATGAAAGTTTTTTATATAACTAATGTGCTCTTTTTTACGTGTGTTGAATGACCTTTTTGTTTCTCCAAACTACTTTTGGTCGCAATTACCACACAGTACGCAATATACCGCGCCTTGACGTTCAAAAGGGTGGACAGGATCTTTTCCATTTCGAAGTTTGTCGCCAATTGTTCGCATCGGTTCAAAAACGCTTTGTTTCGTCAAGATATTAAATCAGTGGACAAGGGATATCAAGGTCGACGGGATACGCACGTGATGGTAGACTATCTGCTGGTATCTGATGCGAGACTGCTCATGGAGCAAGATCACAGGCAAAAATCGCACAAGAGTACTTTCCTGCAGTGAGTTCAGGTAAACCAAACAAAGAAGTTTTGTTATATCTTTGAACTTCTAAAACCACTATCAGATGTTGTATGGCGAATGAAAAATGTATACCTCTTGTTTAAATTGTCTATATTTGTGAGTTCTCATTTTCTCGAGCTGGCCCAGCACCTATGTGAAGGTTTTGCTTTACGAAATTAGTGCTGTTGAGTTTTCTCTACATACAAAGAATTTTTGCTACGTTATTGAAAGGTTAGACTCCTAAAATACAAACCAATGGAACTGCTGGTGAAGATGCGCGAAGCATATTGAATATATATAAATAAAAGAATGGATTGAATGGTTGCATTTTTGCAAATTATCGTCTCGCTATTGTGTCTTTCTGTTATGAGTCTATATACCTGTGCCGTAGGTGGGCTTAGTGCAATATGCAATATGTAATGTAAGCTGGCCAGCGAGCAATGCCCCTGGGTATCCAAGTCAGGGGGCATCCAAACAGTGAGGAGTTGATAATAAGTCTCTCTTCCCCTTTTGTAGGCTGGCCAATTCCTGATATGCTTGTTTTTAAACTGCGACTTATAGCAATCAAAAGTTCTATTGATTCTCTCTAGAGCCTGGGTTGTTAAATTGGGGGCGTGAAATGTTCAAAGCTAGATTATGAGTAAGGAACTCTTTATGTTTCGAGGGTGTCTTGTCTGCTTGTTTTAATTTTAGTCGCACTGCAAAATGTGTCACAGGACTATATCATGCGTGACAAATTGGCGATAGAATCTTCGCTTTCAATTGTAAAAAAGATTAAAATAATACAGTACATTTTTCAGAAAGAACATCGTTGGGAACTGCTAAAAAATTTCGGCGGCAAGTACAATACGTTGAAAGACGTACTATTTTTGGAGCAGAGCGCCAGCGTTCTCTCTGAAACGTACTTCACATTTTTCTCGCCAAAATTGCTATCCAAACATCTGTGCACTTGCACGTACGTTTCACAGCCAGGGACTGTCAATGAAATTATTTGAAAAACCCCATATAGACTCATTTAAAAACCCTAGATTTGAACAGAAAATCCTAGTTAGGAAGACACACAAAATCAGGTGAATTTTTCTACTACCGAGAAATCAATCAGTCACAAACAGTACTAGTGGATATATCTCTTTGCTAATGAACTGTAAAAACAAATATTTACAAAGTAACCAATAAATATCACAATTTGCATTACATATACAAACTCACACATACAGTATCCAAGTTATTTCAATCACAAAATAAAATGGAATTCTTCCTATTTTTATTTGCAGAATGAGTAGCCGGTCTCAAGTTACTTAAAAACTCATAAAAAGATAAGCATCGAGATATTCTAAACACACGTTACAAGAATTCTTCCTCATTCACTTCCAGAATCAGTGACAGGTTCATATTTTTGTATTTTAAGCCTTTCTTTGTACCTCTTGGTCACTGTACCATCCAAACCATCTGTAATTATTTTTGCTTGGTTCCCAGTTGGTGCATGTCTGATTCTTTCTATTGATAGCCTTACAAATAGTCTCTTTTTCACTGTTCATGCTTTCAAAGACTTGTTGGACCTGGTTTTCATGCAAATTTTATATGAACATATTTTTTCTACACTTGCAGAATGTGATAAAAACGTCATACTTGTCATGAAACATGATAACAAACGAAATCAATCATACCCTATCTTAAGTTGCCGCTACGCAGTATAATCTTAAAAACCACAGATCTTCTCAAGAAAAACCCAAAAAGGCATTGAAAACCCCAGATCTGGGGTCAAAACCCTAGGTTTGCCACCATTGTTTGCAATGTTCAAGTCCCTTGCTATTGTTGCGTGACGTGGTACGATACTTGTACAGTTTTTTTCTCTTAATTCTCATTTGAGAATTGACGTTTTTGTGGCGTAATCCTTTTGCACGTAACATAGGTCTGAGCAGGCAGTTCTGCTGCTGTGCCTGCATTTCTCACATTCCTCAATGCTAGAATTTGGTAGGGGGCATACAATCAAGTATTCGCCCCGGGCATCACTAGACCTCTGCACGCCCCTGTTCCACTCATATAATATACTCCGAAGAAGATCATAAATAAGTACTCTGCTTTTAAAGGGGCCCCAACAACAACTGCAAGATGTTACGTTACACAATACAATTACACGTTACACAATACAATGCAATGTGCAAGTACTCTGGTTTCAAAGGGGTCCCTAGTAGCAACTGTAATATGCACATAACTTGCTTTCAAAAGGGGCCCCGGCAGTAACTGCATAAGTACAGTGCTATGCCGCAGTCTCAGGATCCTTGGGTGGCCCGCATGTACCTTTCCCAGGCTTGATCAAAAGGTCTTATCACCTTATCACGGTTGGCTGAGTATGATGACGTCATCAAAGGGCCCTTTTTGAGTCTTGCCTCGGACCACCCAATCCTAAGTTCACCACTAGTAGCGAGCACAGGACAAGCTCATGGTGAATAGTACAGTAGATGTAAATATATGTGTACGCGTACAAATCGAAACCTATTCTCCTTTGTCAACATTTATCCACACCTTTATTAAGAATGAATGTCACACAATCTTCATGCAACTGACGCGGTATGTTTCGTTGTTTGGTCAACATGGCAGTCGCTTTGGTGGCAACTTGGAGGTTAATTCAGAAAACGTGTAGTAAGCTCAAGTACAAATCCTATATGTCAGTTTCCACAACCAAAAAGCTTAAAATATGCGGTTCGGACTAGCGTATCCTTCAATACGTCTTTTTCAGGAGCTATTGAAAGTATCATTCTTTCCCAAATAGCGTTACAATACAAGCCACTCAGTGGATCGGTCTCTCAATAGCTTCATTTTGATTTAAAAAAACGCCAACCAATTGGTTTTAGACCTGATTACTAGGGCAACCAATTTTTTGACCTAAAAGCTTAAAATTTTGACTTTATAACTTGCAAATTTTGACTTTATTTTGACCTATCGATTTCCTGCGTTTTCAGCTGAAATGCAGAACACAAAGCGTATTCATATATAGTATTAGAAAACAAACCAATAGGTTTCTTCTGTTGAAATTAAACAAAAAGTAGCTTATCTGCAAAATCTTGTATAGTATGCACGGCCATCTTAAGTAAGCCGTGTAGCATGTTTTACAATTTTTCTAGCTACTCCAGTTTCATGAAACGAGCCTCGTTGATGCTTTGCACTGCGGTGATGTGCTTCCAACACAAACCTTTTGTTACTTTTCACTAAGCAGTCACAGAATTTGCAAAATAATTTACCCTTAGGTGTTGAGGCAAATTCAGAAGTATATTCACGCAGTATACTTCGAACTTTTGAAGAATTTAGTCGTTGAACCTCAGACATGATATGTTGAAAAGTAAATTAATAAATATAGTAGGTTAGAGTCAAATCTGCGAATATCATAAAGTAAAAAAACTGTATATGCATACTGGATTGAGCATTTGTCAAACCAAGTACTCTAAGACCACGTTTCTTGCATTGCTTGCCTAGTCTACTTAATATTCAATCGTACAGTAGTGGACTAAACAACTTTATTACGTCAGAAGTCGCAATAAACCCATTACTATTTCAGAATTGCAACTAAACTTGTAAAATTATATCAAAATCGGTTGTTGTAACTTTAATAAAATAATCGATAACGAGAAAAAAACTCTCCTGCAAGAAAATTTTGACTTAACGATAAATTTTGACCTAATGATAAATTTTGACTTTTTTGACGTAATAACTTTGGAGTGGCTCATGGTATCAGCGTGCAATTTGGTTTGTGGATGTTTCATAAACTTAAGAAGGCAGAAAATTTTGACTTTATTGACTTTTTGGTTGTCCTACTTTTTGGTTGTCCTACTGATCACTCAAGGCTGCTCTACTACCGCAATTCCGATTTAACTTTTTCATTATTGATTGCTATATCTTATCGCTTAAAGTAAGCTTAGTTATTTTAAGCCCGACAGTAAAGACATGTTTTCCTAACTTTTGCTTTGTTTACAATCCTCCAAATCACTTACGCGACAAGTAGAAACTAACGTGGAAATGAATCCCTGGAAACAGGCTGATGTTCTGTCGCAACTTTACTGCTTGTCATGTCTGTTAGGTCTTTCTGTTGTTTTTGTTCTTTCGGCTTCTTCCTTTTCACAGCAGCAAAGACATTTCCAGCCTTTTTTACATGGCCCATTATTACAAAAGTGGTCACACTTGAGAGTTTGTAAGGGTCAACTTGAATACTTTAGCTTGTTTCACAGCACCTTTTAAATTCCGCCAACGTCTGACTTGTGTAACTTAAACCTTTGTCAATAAAAAATGCTTAGCCTATTTACGAAACACTTGTGTATTAGAGATTGCTTTGGAAATTTGTTTCGATGGGATTTCTGGGTTGGACATAGTTCAGTTTCATTTGCTTTCTTCCACATCGCCTCCCGTATTTGCGTAAGCACATGACATCTACCACTTTTTTGTCACGATTGAAACATACTGGAAGTGATGAAACTGCAAAATGCGATAAACACATTAGTTTAGTGGAGAACTTTAAAAAAACGGTGAAAATACAAATACTTAACCAGCGGTTCTCAAAGTTTTTTTTCATATTTCCGCCTTACAAACCTAAACACTGTCAATCCCTCCCAACAAAAATAACAAAAAAAATAATTAAAAAAATTTAATACTACCTACTGTGAGGAAACAATAGACGATTATGAACCAATCAGACTCCTTTATAACGTCAATCACTGAAGTTAAAGCAGCTTTCCCCCCTCGTTTATATTCCCATCTAAGCCAACCTCGTCCTGCAGTTTTTATGTGTTGAATAAACAAACCATAGGTCTGGGAGCAAGCAAATGTTTGGTGGTGCGAAGGATTTTTGCCCGAATTTTCCCAAATTGCCCGAACAGTTGTTTTGGAACCTTTTCCTACAAATTTTCTCCCACAGATCATAAATGCCTTTTTGGTGTGGCATCCAAAATAAGATCTTCCTTTGTTTTTCTGCAAAGATTGGGTGCCATTTTTTGAAGTCTAACAATGTTGGGTGTCATTTTTGCCTAGAGATTTCGGGATTTTCGGGGAGTTTGCCCAGATTTTCAGGGAATTTGCCCAAAGTTTCAGGAATTTTGCCCGGATTTTCAACAAATCAAAACTTCTGGGTGTGAGCTTGAACCTTCTGCACCCCCGCCTTCTACACCACTGAAACAAACAATAAAAACCTAAGAATTTTTTATCCAAAGCCTTTCCTCCCCAATACCTCCCGGGAACAAATTTCACCCCAGGAATGAAAAATTCCTGGCTTAGGGAGCCAGTTGGCACCCGTTTGAGAACTACTGTACTGAACTTTATTCAACACCAATCCTCACACTCAACTCTTTTAATTAGAAAGAAAACAGTATGAAAATTCGTAACTGAAGAAAAAACTCCATTGACCAATCCATTGTACCACAGTTTTTTTGGTTACCTAAGACAATTTACGAAAGCATTTTGATTCATATTTATTCACAAAAATGTAACAGCTTTCCGATCTCTTAATCGACATTGAAACCGATTGCACCCAATTTTCAAACTTCGCAAAGTTTCCACTCAAGCTGATTTACTCATTTACTTTCCATGAGAAGGAAGTTGGCGTGGTGCCAGCATGTAAAGTGCTTTGCCAATGACCCAAAAATAATGTGGAGCTAGGCCGAGTGCGAACGCTAAGAACAAACTTTACTATAGATCGTACAGCACCTGCGTACCATGAAAAACAACTTTCATGGGGTAGCTGGCAAATACCTCGATTACAGTGCAAAGCGTTGTCTAACCAGATTTTCTGTAAAGCATGTTCGTGGTGCAAAATGATATTGGTTTAAGCTGATCACCAGTATTGTTTTCAATTTTTTTGCGCACTGTCTGACTGTACAACTCCAACAGCGTAGAGGAAACTGTCAAAGCGTGTGAACGTGTATTGGGGAAAGTGGACAAAAGTTCAAAACGGGCTTGTAGTAACTCTGCTTCCGTCACCTAACATCGGCTTACTTAACCTCTCCAAATGGGTCTTGATCACACGAGAAAAGCATATAGCGTGCGGTTCATCAGAATGACAGAAGACACCCATATTGGCTTTAGTGCCGAGCTGGTGACTTTGTGTACTCAAGGCAAACATGTTCCACCTGGAGCGCGTTGTGTGGAAGTAAACATAAGCTGGTTGCGTCACAATTTTTGATCAGATACTTGCCACAAGACTGTAGCGCTGAGTAACGCAGTGCATACTCTTGACAATCTGCTGAATGGCGCTGGTTCCGTTGCAACGAGAATGTCACATTTTGCTTGATGAGACCCACAACTTCCTTGTATTCTTTAAATCAGTAAACTGAGACAGCAGGTTTGGCAGTTATTCAGAGAAAGCTGCTTGATTCTTCTAATTGTTAGTTTGCTATTGGAAGAAAACTACAGCAGATGTCAGCGCCTAAGGTCTTGACCGCAGACGGAGCTCTCGATTATTCACAGGCATCCTTTCCGGAAACAATAACGAGCAGTTTTTCTGAAAAAAGTGATGCCACCAAGCAGAGCAGAACCAGACCCGAACTGACCAACGAACAGAGTAAATTGCTGCTTAAAATTTTTGAAAGTGGGTTGTCACACACTGTACTGCTCAAAATTTTGCAATCGAAAGAGCGAAATTCTGAAGATTCCAGGGCAGAGCAACAAGACTTTCTGACACTAGACATCACACCCAGAGGAAAATCCAGCACTCACGACACCCAAATAAACCCGTTTGCTAACCACAAAGAAACGACTGCTAGACGTTCTCGGAATGTGGGAATCTTCGTTAAACCGGAAATGGTATCCGTGGCTGTCCAAACTGAAGGAATTCACCAAATAACTGCATTACCGTAAGTACAGTATATTGTCTATGAGCATATAGACGCACGAAACAGGGATGCGGCAGTTCCCTTAGCGATATAAAAAAATTGAAAATCAGGTGATATAGGACAGTACTTTCAGGCAAAATAACGGATCCGGGGCAATCGGCGATGAGTTTATCATAACAAAGAAACCTAAATCAGGGTAAGGTACTGTCAGGCAAGAAATAAAATGTTTAAATTTTGGGCAAAATTACCGTGATTAGTGCAAAGGTAAGGTGGCGGCTTTGGGTTAAAGGCTCTCTGGTAGGCAAAATAAATGAATGACATTTTTGTTCATTAATTTTTGAGTAAAGAGAAAAATGCTTAATCCCGCTAGTTTCAAATGATAAACCTATTCTTTCAACCCTTTCCGGGCGACGTAAAATCAAACACTGGGTCAGAAACAAGGGCAATGGAATTTTTTCAAAGCAAACAATTTCCGTTCCTCATCCTGAAGAATGCTTCCCTGACGCTTATGTGCATCACTGCCAAGTTTATTTCAGGTATTAGCTTAAAAATGTTGAAAATGTGTTTTCATAAACAAAGTTGCGTTAGAAAAAAGGCATTACTCAGCTTATCAGCATAAATTTACGAAGTTGTATTTCTTTTGTTGTGAAAATTATGCAATGTAAATATGAGGTTCTCTTACATCTTTCCAGAGATGTGCAAGAGAAATTTTTATATTTACAGTACATTGCCAAAACAGAGGTGGGAAAACGCAGTGCTGAGAAAAATCACATGATTTGTAAAAGTCAAAACATGTAAGAATTTTTGAGGGAAACTTCCATAAAAAGACATGAAAAAAAGGCCCCTTTTCAAACAATTTGTGGGACGGCGTTCCACCACTTCCCGTCCGACAGCACCACTGCATCTTTTCAAACTGCTGTGTTTGACTTTTTTATGTTTGTAGCGCGGGAGAAGAGTCAACCGACAGAGATGAAACTGAGTCGAAACCGAATTCTGCCTCACCGATAGACTTAAAACTTGACTGCGCAGCTGTCGAAATCCGGACAGAGCAGCGGGACGACACACAAGAACTGTTCGCACCAATACATAGTTCACCTCAGCAAATGGACAGAGCTGCAATCGAGCAAGAAATTGCTGTGAGCGGCATGGAACAAACTATTCAGAGCAAGTCGCCTCATTCGCAATATTTAAGCGAGCCTCTCGAGGCTCAAACCTGTCCGGAGACTGTATTTTCGAACGCAATGGCAAATACTAAAGATATTGGCCGTGGTGCGACGGTTCAAACCGAGCAATCGTCCGATCAGACTGATATTGTTGAAGCAGAAGGAAACAATTTGAACGAACCTGCATATTTCACTGAAGTAAAGGAGCATTCGCAGATGCAGTTCACTCAAAGTCAGGTTCAAACTAGCCAGTCAATCCAAGATGGAAGCTTCAACCTTGACACTCTACCACCTCCGCCTGTGATTAGCAGCGACAATCATCAAGAGCAACAAGCTGTCTATAACCAACAGACTTATGCTCAGTACTACACCCAGCTGTCATCAGTTGGCAGTGAAACTATCCTGTCAAGTTCGACCGTCAGCGACTACTCGCAATCTACGCCTCAAAATGCCCCTATGACGCCAGGGGCCAGTAACACCTTGGAACACTCAAGCGAACAAGTTTCATCGTCGAACGCGCCTTCACAAGCATTTATCACTCATTATCCGCACCAGACTTTCGGAAATGGACTGGACATGACCAGAAACTTGGAAATAAGCCACGCTACGAACCACATCGTTCATCACAGGCCCAACAACAATGTAGATCACTATCAGCACATGACGATACAACACCAATCGACAGACGCTGAAAATATGTTGGTTCAGGCTCATGCCCATAACCTGGAGCTGACGCCACAGGATGTTCTTCTTCAGCAACCAGCCGTCTACGACCCTGCAAGAAATATCTACCTAACGTATCAAAATCCGTCCATCGAGCACACGGAACAAAGCAATCTCCATGTTGTGCATAACCCAATGCAACAAGCCATGCATCACTCCGGAATTCCACATGTCGCCAAAATTGAAGATCCCGGAGTCGCATACACGGCCAACAGGCCACAGAGCGCAAGCATGCAGATGCGCTCCCGCAAGCGTGACGTGGAGAAGCGCGAAGAACCTGAAGTCGACGGATTCGACAGTGTGCAAGGAGCGCCAGAGAAGTGCATTGAAGACATTTTGAAAGGAACGCCAGGGAACGAACACAGGAAAAAGAAGATCGAAGCACTTCTGAAGTGAGTTTACATTAGTACATACGAGAGTTAATGCTCGCTACGTTTAAAAAGAGCGATGAACCTGGGTGCTACACGGCTATTATGATAAGAATTTTTTAAGAAAAGGGTTCGATATTGAAATTGCGTAAAACGTGAAGGTAATTTGGAAGGTGTTTTTTTACATAGACATGATTCTTAAATCCAGCAAAAATGTTTCACATCCGTGGTGAAATTTCTAAAATAACACGAAACAATCAAAATATGCTGATCCAATATCGTTCTTTTTAAATTCAACTTGTCGTGTGAAACACCAGGTTCCACCGAAAGATAAGCAGATATAGCAAAACACACTTTGTTTCTTACTTCGCAAAAAAAGCACAGGTATGAGATGGCTCTACTTGTTATGTGTAATTTGTTTGTCAAAGTTAAGCTGTGCAGACGAGAGGCGAAGTGATTCCTGTTCAATTTATAATGTATAGACTGTGAAAACTGAACTCTTACGTTACTGTTGTGTTCATTTTGTCCCAGAGCATAAGCTATCCAAAACTGTTTTGAAATTTTTGCGTTCGAATCAAGTTGGAATCGGACAATTCTGTATTTGGTGCCTAGGTTGGGTTGCTTTTGGTATTGTGTATTAATTAATCCACCAAACCTTGCCGATTATTTTGCTCTCATGATACTATTGGAAAATAATAATCCCCATCGTAAATAATGTAGGGATAAGAACAGCCCACTTTCGGCTTGCATATATCAGAAAAAACAAAAGGATTATTGTGATTGCACATGCGACAGACAGCTGTAGAAAAGGCCTCAGAATATCGAAGTTTTTACTTACGCGCGATAGTTTGAAAGTCAGCTTAATCTCGCTCTTGACTTTTCACAGCAGAATATGAGCAGACATACCACAGTAATGCCATCCTAAAGCACGCGGAACACACGCAAAGCATTTCACCACCATTTTGTACTGTCGACGATGTCTTTCAAAGATTAAAAATATAACTTTAGAACTGCTGGTTGGTGTTGCAAGGTTATGTCCGTGCTGTCGCCATTGAGATAGTTTATTTTTAAAGCATTAGCTTCAGAAGAGAAATCGATTAAAATATGTTTGAAAAAACCGTAAAGAGTATCTGGTGATAAATTTTGAAAATAAACTACAACACTTGCTTATTTTCGTGGCTAGAACGGTCGTCGTACGATCCCAAAAAAACTGAACAAAGCTTCCTTTAGTCAGGTCCAAACAAGCGCGAGGGTTTTTCCCTATTTGGATTTCCACGTGTTCCCTGTTGAAAAGCGATCGGCATGAAACTAAAATAATTTTTAACTAACTGTATTGAATGGACTTTCTGTAGGTGAGGGATCGTTTTCCTGCACTTTGACAATCATTAATATGAAGTGAACAGACGTCGAGCGCCGAGAGCTCCATAATGTCAGCAAGTAGCAAGTACCACTTTTGTTCAAAAGACGCCAAAAGTCTCAAGTAGTCGATCATTACCTACACGTAAATCTTTGACCGGGTGTTACTAAAACCTTCGCCAGCCTTCAATCGTCACGAAACATTGCTTCGGGAACAATAACATTACTGTGAAATGCCTGCGATTTTACTACACGTTAAGCATTAACAAAGCGTGACCGAGAGAATGGATGGTATAAGCCAGCCTGTCATGTCCGGGTCTTCATAGAGCAAAAATTTTTTGGGTAAAAATTAACCTTGCCGTCTTTCAACGCTTTAGCTCCTAACAAAAGAAAAGTATATTAATGACTAACCAACGTTTAGAAATTGATTGTTACGCCAGATACGGTTGAGTTTCGTGAGACAGGAACCTTTCAGGAATTGGCTTAGTTGTGAAAGCATGTCTTGCATGTTATTGCTAGTGCTGTTGTCTGGTAGGCCTTTTTTGAGTTTTACAATCAAAGTGTTCAATCGTAGTGGAAAAACCTTGTTACTTTATTCTGGTCACTTCCCCAGGTAGAAGTTGCCATAAACGTTTTTCTGGTGCTTGTCTAGAAAAACAAACTTTGTTTGTCATATCTTTGCCTAAGTTGTCCTTTTTGTGACACGTGGAAGGTAGCATCAAATGACAAAGTGGAAAAAGCCTGAGCATACATAAAAAAATTGATCCAGTCATGTATACACTCATCACCAGAAGTACGCACTTTGAATTAGACATTTAAAGACAGTTAAACAATGCATAGAACGGTAGCTCTATACAATCACCTCGATAACATTCCGTGAGCAAAGGCAGTACAGTAAAACTTATACAAACTGTTAAGTCTTGTGTGGATTAGAAATCGCGAG
>Ga0210059_1012441_pt1 | contig 12853 bp, 10 predicted proteins | sample Ectturendosymbi2_FD_188042 | JGI IMG/M metagenome (GOLD analysis project Ga0210059, IMG submission 188042) | Ecteinascidia turbinata endosymbiont from Florida, USA - Sample 2 (SPAdes) (version 2) | ecosystem: Host-associated > Tunicates > Ascidians > Unclassified | place: Key West, Florida...
TTTATTGCCGCGAATTACCGTTGCGCAGACATCGTCTGAATCTGGCAGTTTGTCGTCGCCTTCCTGGGACCTGGGGTCAAACAGTCGGGGCCCCACCATGGTGACTGCGACGATGGGTCAGCGGTCAGAGATTGTATCGGAAAGTCTCGTTCCAACAGTGGTGCCTCGGTTAGCAGATCAGGTTGGCGCTTGTTATTGTGAAGGCAACTACTTTTACGTAAAAACAACTGACGTTTACTTCTGTGAAGCATTTTTCGTGGTTAACCACTATGGAGGCATCAACAACACACTTAACGTAACTGATAGCTATGTCTTCTGTTAGAACAACTGAAGCATGTTTCACTTGGTAAAAACTTGTGAAAATTTCTCGAATGCGTTTATTAAAATTAAAGGTTTTTAGTTTATTTAGCACAAGTTCTGGCAGCAGTCACTCCTTGTTGGAATGGCTTGTTTTTGAAAATGAAATATGCGGCTGGTTCTGAACACAACTTTCCTGATATACAGTTTTTTTTCTGCCATGAAGCTGGTTTACTTTAAATTCATTAGCACATTGTTTTTCGGTTGCGCAGTGATGCGTATCAAGTTTCGCACGATTTTTTCCATCGCATCAAAGTCCGCTTTTTCGGGTACCTTAACAGACGTACACGTGCAAAATGGAAAAAAAAAACATTTGAAACTCCGTACTTCTAGTCGGCTATAGCAAAATATTTTCGGTTTTCGAAAACATTTCTACTGTTCACACATTCTGAAATATGCTTGTCTTTTTAGTTTTTGTTCAAAATTCTTGCTATTTATTGCCTGTGTGGTCATTTAGGACCAATTTTATAACTGGTGTCACTTTCCGACACTTTTCAGCCCAGCTGCTCTGTTTCTGAAAAATCATTCGATGACTCGCATCCGTTGACTTCGTTGCCACAATTGGGAAAGTTCTTTCCAATGCAGTGAGTAGAAGGATTGTTCGTGCAGCGTGCGTACTCGTCAGGTCTTATCTACGTAAACTTCTTTATTCAGTTTAGTGATTGCAACTTCCAGCTCCAGGGTTTCAATTCAAGAGGATGCCGACAAAAATTACCTGTTTTTTACGACGTGGTTGTCAATTGCTTTGGTTCATTTTCCCCCTACTCTTTTATCAAAAAAGCATCTTTTCTCCCAACTGTTTTATTGTAGAACTTTTGCCAGTCGCTAATGCGATATTGGATGTATTCATTCTGTTACAAAAAGTTGATAAAACTGTTTAGCGAAATTCCCAAAAATGTTACGCTAAAAAGCAAAGACTAAGCTCTATCGAAAGATTTTTGTAGCAACCAAAGCTTGTTACGGAATCTTCATTGAGCTGTGCGTTTGTCGCAGATCAAGCGGTCAAGTCACTGCTCTACCAAGTTTGGTCGCCGGCTTGCCCCCCGGCCTCAACCCAGCAGCACACTTTCGAAATACAGATATTGCGTCATCCATGCTCTCGCTCACTTTCCAGACTGCGTCGCATCAACTTCGAGAAGAGCCGCCCTCATTGCTCAGTCCAAGCAAGCAGTTTGGTGAGGAAATTTTCTGCTCCCGGCAGTGTCTAGCAGTGTGCGAATATAATCGGCTCACTTACAACCGCTCCACCACTCTAGTATAAGTCACTTGGTCGTATTGTTTTCAGAACTGTCTGAAAATAGCAATTGTAAACACAGTGAATTTGCTTTAATTAGTTTGATGTTGGTTACCTAACTAGTTACCATTTAGGTCTAAACGACCTCTTTTCTTCTTCGCTTTTGCTCGAGGTGTGTCTCCAACACCACCAAATAAGTCTCCTCATCGGTCTCCGCGCATCGCGTAATGTGATTTGCTTGTTCTTAACGATCAGCGATTGTCGAGGAGTTACCAATCGCGGACTTCCTGGAAAACGTGTGAGCTACGCTGGTATTTTCTTGCGATAACAGAGTGATGATATTAAATCTCGTTTGACCACTAAACGCACAAAACTCATAAGCGTAACGCTGATTAGGCTGAAGAAGCAGGTGGTATTTGTAGAGGTAAAGCGCTTTCCATATCGATCCTATCAATTATCTTCACTACTTCCAGCTGCTTGCATGAACCTTGGGCCTCGTTTTTGCCTGCTTTTGAATCAAGACCAGCATCCATTTTCGCGCGCGTGTGCAAACACCTTCAAAATTCGTGATCTTCTGTTTCGTCAGAGCAACATGCCTCTCGCAGCAGTTTAGACGGTTCATCGCCAAAGCCTCCATCCCTTCGCCACGACCTGCAGCCGAACACTGCCGTGCATCCTTACATGGAGTTTGATCCCCGCATATGAGCGCGTGTGTTTACGTTTGAACTTGCGATGCTCTTGCACGTGCGTCAGCGCGAGTGTGACGTTAAGATTAAGCTCCGCCTGTCACTGAAGGGTTTGTTTGATAAGTGTTCTTGGTTCCGCGAATTTAAATGACTGAATGCGAAAAACCGATGTAAAATTTGTCTGCCGCGCGATGGACCATGACTATTGCGCCGTGAAACATGCAGCTCATTTTGGAACAAAACATAGCGGTTCGTTTGTATCATTTTGTAACCGAAAATTGGTGGATGTTTTGGACTCGGTGGCGTGCAGAAGGGGGCGAACGGGGCGAAGGCCTTGGGCATCCAAGGCAGGTGGGTATCGAAAGAGTAAAATCACAAAAATAAAAATTCTGTAACTGGATGATTTTTCCTATTGTATGGTTACTGACACATGCTGCATATATGTGACTTTTCTGGACTTGTTATTCTGTCAACAGTAGTTTTTACGTATTCAAATGCCAGTAATTCTCACATTCTTCAAAACCAGAGACCCATGCTCTAGGCACGCGGCGCACACCCAATCAAACTGATAGTGACGTGACCTTTTTCCTGATCGTGCGATCAAGTGAGAATCACAAAAAAAGATTGAAAGATAATTATGGACATTTAATTGATTTTCTGATCCAAATTTCAAAACCATCCTATATAACATTGCTTGATTTAGCAGACGTTTTCATGCATCACTAATTTCCCGCTTCGTTTTTTTGATGTAGCAGACCTGGGTGCGCGCTCATACAGCCGCACATCTGTGCTTGCGGTATGTGCATCATTTCGAGCTTCGTCATTAATTGGCAGCAGGGATGCCGGAATAGCGTTAGGGCGGGGAGGGGGGCAGTAAAAAGGTTGTTGAGGGCAATGGAAACTTGAATAAAAAACGAAAAAATCGTTACCAATTATGCTTGTTTCTGTTAAGCAACAATGTTGACCTAAAAACGATAAAAGAAACTATAGAACATTTGTTTCAATTCGATCTTCACATACCGTAAAATTATCTATGATTCTGTTGTGAAAACGACACCTCCGCCCTGTTGCCCCCCTTTTGAAAGGTCAGGGGGGCAATGCCCACGATCTCTGTCGTCCCTGCTTGCCGCTATCAGCAGTCACTGTCTCGCTGCATTACCCGCGCAGATGTCAGCCTTCAACAGTCACTTGCGGCAAAACGCCTAATATCGTAACTTGAAGTGAACATTAGATTTGTTGCCATGTTATTGTTATACAATAAAGACCAACAGTAGAACAATCCGCTCGCAAGTTTTGCAACCTGCCTCTGCAGATAAATGAGCGACCTGTAAGCTCGCCACTGTATGACACCAGAACAGCGAACCTGGATCTTGTGCAGTGTGATTGTCATATTGGCAAATAATCTGTCATTGCGATATTTAACTCAATTAACCGGCATTGAGCTGTCGACGTCAGCTTTTCTATAAAATTTTGATTCTTAGTTCCGATTTCCAAGGGGGGCAAATGCTCGTTCTCCCCTGCGCCCCCCATGGTTCTGACGTACTGTACCACGGGTTAAAAATTGTTTGTTTGAGTTCAGTGTAAAAGAGCACTAAAATAGTCATTCTCTTCGCATTTACATGGTCAGCAGCAATGTTTACCTCAAAAATAATAACAGAAAGTATAGAAAACCAAACTGAATTTTGTGTGCGCGAATAGATGCAATAAATTCGTTTTCAGTCGGTCTTGATGATACTGTTGTGTAAGGGCACGTGTGCCCCGTTGCTTCCCGTTTCAAAAGGCAGGGGGGCAGTGCCCCATCATTTACCCCTGTACCGGCGTCTCTGATTGGCAGTTCAAGCGGATTGGTCATAACGGCTCACACAAGCCCGCATCTGATATGTCCCCCTAGTTGTTGTACATATCACAGCCAAATAATAAAAAACAAAAAGTTTTCTTCCGTACTTTATGCGCATTCTTAATTCTTGTGTAGCTTAGAAGTTTCCAACTGTCAACCCTGAGTGTCCACCATCCCAGCCGCATGCCTTCTCTGCTCGACTGCTATTCGACGAGACATTCGCGCAGCCTGATGTTTTTGCAGTTGTGAACTGCCCTGTCATAGTGTTTAATGTGTTTTACTCCACTATTTTGATGCGCAGCCTTATATTTTTGGCAGTAGCGCAGCCAAGAATTTTGTACGGGAGGGGCCAGTCAATCACGACTTCAGTCACTGACGTCTTTCTAACAGTTAAAAATTGGCAAAAGTCATCAGTAAAAATCTTAGATAGTTTGGTTCGGGAGGGGCGTGGCCACTTCGACCTCATTCTGGCTGCGCCGCTGATTTTGCAGTTTTGAACTGCGCTGACGTACCACCGAGTGTGTTCTACTCCCTTGTTTCAACGCGTTGCCGGATATTTTTGCAGTTATTATAATTGCTCTGCTTTTAGCGCTGAGTGCTCTATTTTGCTCCGATCTCCTAACTTGGAGCGCTGATAATTTACGTTCATTACAGTGACAAGTTGTACAACAACGAGTAAGGAGAGTGCCTGTAGCATAATATGCATGTTGTGTCAACACACTTCGCCAAAACGTTGGTTTGCAAACGTGAATATGACGTCATATTGTGACGTCAAAATGGCATATTAACCAGTAACAATGACTACCATACGCCACTGGTCAATACTAGAATTTGGTAGGGGGGGCATTTCGTCAAGCAGTCGCCCTGGGCATCACCAGACCTCTGCACGCCACTGTTTGGACTGCGTTGAATTTTAAAATTTTCAAGCACTTGTTTTGAAATCTCGAAAAGTACGATCAAATTTTACAGATTAAACGTCGTTTGGTTGTTAAAGGTGATGGCGCCAATCTCACTGCTGCTTATTTTGCTTTTGACGCAATGAATGGCGTTTTTTTCGAATGTAGCACGAATATGTTGTAGTGTTTTTACCGTGATCATCTTCGTCTTATCATTATTGAAAGAATAGCCCGAATTATTTTATTCGATAACTAAACTCGACAGGAGATGAACCCACCCACAAATGCCTGTTTTTAAAACGCCTTTGAAAAATATTTCTACCACTTTCTATGTGCTGAACGTATACTTCGTGTACGAGGAAGTATTTGGTGTTCTTGTTTTAAGTTTTCCGGTTAAGCAAAAAAATGCTGCCTGCACAGAAATGATCGTAATTGCAGATGTATGGCCAGCCAATCGTTTCCAGTGTTACGCTAGCACTCTCTCCGATGTAACCCCGCAATCCATTAAAGCTCCTTGCAGCTTGAATCACGCCTGTGCTCTTACACATGCAGCGCGCTTGTGATTCCAACCTGGATTGAGCTGATATGACGGGCGTCGGAAAGGGGGGAAAGGTCCCCACTGGATTTCGAAATGTGATTATCGCTATTAACTTTTCAGTAGAAAAATGTTTTTCTCTCAGTTTTGGAGTTGGTAAAATGAAATTTCACCACTGTCGCCCCCCACACCGGAAAAATCTTTTAGCCACCTCCTGGACAAATCCACTATTGGTCCCCCTGGAAAAAAATCCGTCTGACGCCCATGGCTGATACCGTAACGATTGTGGTGTTACGGTAGACTAGTTCCTTGATAACCTTCAGCGTACTGCTCGGTGAAGCTGGAATTTCAGATTAATTACTACTTGCACTGGTTATCGAACATCTCTTGTGCGTTGCTTCCAACTTAATCGAATGCCGCAAGACGTGCAATGAATGCATTTTACTTTTTCGGCAAACTTTTGCTTCAATCAGAGCTGACTAACGCTGTTTTTGAAGAATTCTGAACAACTTTCATCGTTATAATGTATATACAAGTCAGATTATGCTGAAAATTGTAAATATACTTGTATGCTCGTATGTTTGAATTCTACATATCGTTGAGTGAGCATAGCGTCGCAATGAAAACACATTCTTGTATCATTCAATCGATAAATCTCTCGTCAGCTTTGTTACTTGCCGAATATGGTGCTTCTGTTTTGTTTGCTTTGAGCAAGATACTTCGTGCAAATTTGTGGTGTTTGGACTCGTTTCTGTACGTTGATTACATTCTTAAACTCAGTCACCTGGTCATTGCGTCGAAGTTGATTCAAGTGACCTCGTGTCTTTCTCGGCCTGGCCAGGAAAGTGCAGCGAGTGGGATGGACTCGTTTTCAGTCATCCTAAGCAGCGACCACGTCGCCTGTGTTGATGCTGGTATCTGGAAAAGGTGAACGCACGCAGCAGTTTAAGCATCTGTTGTTCCATGCGTTAGTCTCTCACACAACTTTGAAAATACAAGAAACTGCTCCAAAATTGTGCCATTTAGAAAAAAAAGATGTAGGTCACAACCAACACAATTTTTTCCTCCGCTATCTACTCTTGATCCTGATCAACTAAACCAGTAAGAAAATTGTTCAAGACTACGCAGCTGCAGTCAGCTCTTGAGTGTTTTCTTTACATTCTGACTCTTTTTGTACTGACCAACAAAAGTGAGAATGGCATTCCCAAACCCTTTTTCAGCACTACACCCCTGTATGTTGCATATGAATTCCTGCAGTGAACATCTTTCCGTACATTTTCGCGTTATTTGCTTTTCTATGGTATATGGTAATATTCAGTGGCGGATCCAGGGGGGAAGTTGCCCCGTGCCCCTCAAAACGTCTGTGGCGTCCCTCTGATAAAAATGCGCCCCTTTTCGGTGCCTATCGAAGTAAAAACAAAGACAAAAAATACTCAGTCGAAACTACACAATGCTTTACACTTCATTGAACTCCGGTTTTCACGTGATGGTCTTAGATCCAGCCTCTTACCGTCTAGACTAGAATCAACATTGCTATTGTTACGTAATAAAACTCCAGCTCCCTTATTTCTTTTCCGCGTGAGAACTGCCCAGCAATCACAAACACGATCTCTTTCGTTCGCTACACACTTCTGGACTTGCCGTTGGGCTGTACAAAACAGGTCTGTTTTTGTTGCAAGTTCATTTTTTAATGATTGGTGGCAGCATTGAAAGTAAAAGCAGTGTGAAGATAGGAAGGCAATGAATATGGAAAACTTAGAACTGGCGCAAGATTTTTAGAAGCCTGCAAAACGAAAAACCACTTTCAGGTCTGCTATCAGTGCAGTACGTCTGCATCTTAGTTTTGCAACACCAAGGTGAGTGAACGAGTTTCTTGTCGGAACTAGTGACCCATATTGAACCATATTGCAGCGTGTGAAAAGCTATAGCAACATTGGTGCGTTAGCAGGGCGTAACGAGGTTAGATGGGTCCAGTGCAAGAGGCAAGCTTGGCGCCCCCATGTTCGAGCCTGAGGACTTTCGGAAGCGAATGTACTCTATTGAAGAAAGTACTTGTGACATGGTCGGGACTTTTCGGCGCCCGGGAAATTGTGCCCCCCTCGTTACGCCCCTGTCCGTTAGCAAACAACTTAGGGTTTCTGACAAAAATGCAATGAGCGTGCCTACATTCTTTCGGTCATAGACCAATTTTTTTTAAATGACCGAAAAGAATTAAGTCAATTATTCGGTCATAATGTCCTAAAAGGTATTCTGGTGCAGCGCTCTTCAACCGGTGTGCACGGTGCACCAAAATATGCGTGGGTGCACCAGGGGCGGACTGGCCATTTGGGCAATGCCCGGTGGCCCGCAGCCTCCGAGTCAAAAATGGGCTGGAGTCACTGATTGAAAAAGAGCTATTTCACATTCAAAAGGCCTACAATAAATTCGTTTGCAGCATTTTATACATCAAATATCGGATATAGGCCGTAAGCAAAACGAAATGGATTTGAAACTGCTGCTCAGAGTAAAAAGCTCCTGTTTGAGACGTTATGAAGCAAGGGTTTGGTTGCCATTAGCGAAAGTACGCTACACGAGGTCTCATGTCTACTTTAGGCTATATTCCGTTCGGGCGAATGGATCTTAAAAAGTGTGCTTGCAAACCGGAATATTTCTGAAGGTACTAATGTGAGTAAAACCTGGTCATGACCGAAACTACGAGTGTTGTGATGGCTGGTGCAACACCCTTTCTTACTGTTAAATGACATAGGTGTAGGCTACTGGTGCTCAAACCGTGGCCCGCGAAGCAATTTTCATTGGAAAGAAAACTTAACACTTTAAAAGACAAATGTGACCCACGAGCCAAAAAGTTTGAGCACCACTGGTGTAGGCGAACGAGCATCTAGCGTTGACATTCTATTACTGTAAAACGCATTAGAACTTTCGGACAAGCCAGATGGTGGTCAAAAGATGTTGCCTTGCAAAAATTTTTGGTCAATTCAACACCCAACCGGAGCGCTTTTCACGGAAATTATCACTACTCTCAATGCCATAATCGGCAATGAAGAGATTCATGCAACCATCAAAAGCAGGGTGCTTGGATACATCGAAGGTCTCTTGAAGTTTGGAACGGCTCTCAATGTCCAAGTATGCTTAAAAATATTTTCCTGTACTACGCCACTCTCCAAACAGGCTACTTGCAAACTGTGCAACTGGATCTACTGACTGTGCATGTGCACCGTATACTTGGTCAATTGGTAGATAATATGCAGAAGAAACGGGTTGATTTCCAAGTTTGTCATGATTCAACTGCAGAGTTCGTTCAGCGGGCTAATGGGCTAATGACCAGCTAAGTAAAATGGATGTAGATCTTGTTGTGGAAAAGTCTTCCTACAAGACGACAGAGACGCGCAAATGTGTGGTGCGCAGGGACGTAATGAGGTTAGACGGCGCCCGAGGCAAGAAGCAAGTTTTGCGAACCCATGTTCGAAGGCCTTTCGGAAGCAAATATACTGTATTGAAGAAAGTACTCGTGACACTGTCGGGACTTTCTAGCGGTCTCGCAGTCATTCAGCGCCCGCAGAATGATTCGAGCCCGGGGAATTGCGTCCCCCTTGGCCCTCCTCGTTACGCCCCTGATGGGAGGTGAACTGTCTATAGGTGAGGTTTCATCAGCTTGTGACCCAGTAAAAAGTGTCGCGTTGAGTGTACAGCGGCATAGTGGGCACTATCCTGAGCAGCATCAAACAACGCTTTGATAGAACATCTTCAACGTTGTATGCTGATGCTGATCTCTCACTTCTTCACCTAAGAAACTTTGGTCAAGTGCCATCGGTGACTATGGAAGAGCTTTGTAAGTATTTATTGAAATTTGATGATAGCATCACTGCAGAACAACTTTGCATAGAACTGAAAATCCTTGGAAACCCATGACTTACATTAAAACAACAATTGCAGATGCGAAAACAGCAATGAACTTGAACACAGCACGAATCCTTTGTCTATCACGTGTAATTCATGAAAGCTTGTCCTATCTGCTGCTACAAAGCGCTGCAGAAGTTGAATCTCTTCACAGATGCCTACAAGAGCATTTCATTGGACTTGCCTATGAGTTGCTGCTAACACTGCCGGTGTCTCCAGTAACGTGTGAACGATGTTTCTCTGCTCTAAAGAGAATTACAAACCGTCTACGAAGCACAATGACGCAAGAATATCTCGAAGCGTTTATGCTGGTCTCCGTAGAGAAAGGAATTTTGGCCAAACCTGACAATAAACCTATCATCGATAGTGTTGCTGCCACCAGCGAACTGTGCAGACACTTGCTTTGCTGAACTATGCTTGTTTGAAATAATATAATTTAAGTTTTAGTTGATAAGGCAGTCTTTTTTCGTCCAGCATTTTGCGTATTGTTATAGCCAAAACACGAACTTTTGTTTGATAATCCACACTGTTTTGTTTTCGTGAAACATGAAAAACCACCGGGCATATCAAAATAGGCTATGGGAGAAGTCTCAACTGATGCAACATTTAATTAATAAACGACACCCATTTCTCGCTGTTGAGCAGTTCCTTTGATTTGATACAACCACCAATTTTTATGATCGTTCTATTAGCCGCAGTGCCCTTCTGTTGCTCTTTGTTGCACGGGCCAGGGCCGGCGTAGTGAGAATGCCCGGGCCGGTTTTGAAGCCCATTCTGCCCCTGACGTGCACCACTACGAAAGTTCACAAGGGTGCATCACAAACTTGTCAGAATAAACAGATACTTTTTACAAAAAATGTATGTTAGCAAAAATGAACCATTAACCAGCCAATGACTTCCACGATTTAACCTAGACTTGCACATTGTAAAGTGTGGTACGTAAGCATCAGACCACGGCGAGCTAATTGTAATAAGTTGATGATTGGCGATTTATAAGCAACAGAGAATGAGCCATTACAATTGAATTATGTAGTTGAGTTACTGAATTAGGGTACTTGCTTATTTAGGCCAGGGTGCTTACAGACGTGACGCAATGAGGTGAGGAACACGGGGGACGTGTCTAAATAGGGATAGGGTGCATGAGTTCGTCAAAACATCTTTAAAGGGTGCACCATAACAAAAAAGGTTGAAGAGCACTGGGCTCGTGAGTACCGTTACGACGAGTTTTAATACTATCACAGGACAAATGACCGAAATGTCTTACCGAAAAAAACAGGAGCGTGCTCCGGAAGCTCAAGGAATTATGACCTAACAATGCATTTTTGCAGCACCTCACACCGTCAATGGGGACAACGCAGTGTAGCATTGAATGACTACAACGTGGTAACTAAGTTACAGCGTTTCTCAAACCATGGGTCGCGACCCAAAATAGGGTCGCCAAGGCTTTATGAATGGGTCGCAAATGGTTTTGTTTAAAATTGGATTTAGCCAAAACAACGTCTTCAAGCAGTATTTTATCTCTTGTTTTTTAAAATCGCTAGCGACTGTTACATCATAGAGTGAGTAAAATCATTCTGGATTGAGCATATCCAATCTTAGCCACGCTCTGTGATGTCATAGACTTGACTAATCAAAACTTTGCAGAGAAAATACGTGTTGCAGGCTGCAGACTCTAGTGTCCCAGTGTTGCCAACTGGTATATATTTTCAAAGTGCTTGGTATATACATTTTTGATTTGCTATATATGACAAATTTGGTATATATTTAGTATATTTTGGTCAGAAGGTCTAGTTGAGATTTTAAACCTGTTTATTTGGTTTATCACAAAGCGAACACATAGAAGCCGATAGTGGTGTTGAAGCTGTATAAAAAAGTTTAGCGATTTTGCTTAACATGGGAGTAAGCATGCACTTTGGGTAAGCGGAAAGCGAGATTGGAAGAAAGCTGAGATGTTCTGAAAAAACTGAACTTAGCTCTATGTATGCGTTTTTAGTCAGACGGAAATGTATTCAAATGTGAGAAAGCTGCATATGAGAGTGGCAGAAGATATGGCAAAGAGTGCCTGATTGAGCTGGCGTGGCTTGCAAAGAAGTATCCAGCTGGTTTTGTGTATGCCGTCTGATAACTGTGCAAAAAGATAACTGACAGCTATTGCAGAGCATAATAGTATTCTGGACCACAAAAGAAAGGAAAATGCACTGTGTTGGAATGATGAATTTTCTAGTGCTTAATAAAATTGTCACTGCTAAAGTTAAGAAAGTAGAAATTGAGCTTGCAGCATCTCGATGATCGCACAACACAACGCAACTGTTAATCATCTGCGCGAAATGATAAAAAGGTATTGAAGAAATAACAACATTAAATTGAAAGTTTTTGTGACGGATATAAATTTGGTGTATATTTGGCATATTTTTGGATTAGATTTGGTATATTCGTTGTAAGAGGAGTTGGCAACACTGTAGTGTCCCAGTAGGCGAGGCGAGTTCAGCGGTACTTGTACCTGCATTCCATACTCCAGTTGACGAGAAGAGGCTTGCCCAAGTTTTCTTAACACAACTGTTATGTTCATAAATATGGGAGATTGAAGCATCGTTGAATTTAACTTTAAACTTTTCGAATTTAACATTTTTTAACTTTCTGAATTAAAAATTTTGAATTTAAAATCATTGAATTTAAGTTAATTTTGCATAGTAGTAGTTTGAAACATTTTCACATCCTAAGTACATAAACTTCAAATTTATCAATAACTGTCGTAATGTAAACGTTGTTTAATAGTACTGTGCACTATGACTGGTTGTCTGTGTCTTGTCTATGTCATACATACCTGAAAAAATAACAGAGTGCTAACATTAAAATTACATTTTTTCGATGTTTGAGGTTTGGGTCGTGATGTTCATAAAACTCAGATTTGGGTCGCGCTCAAAAAAGTTTAAGAACCACTGTGGTAACACGACGCGCCGCAACAAACCATGGTGGTCACTCAGCAGTCAGCTCCAACGTAGAAACTTCGGCAAAATACCAACTATCTACAGCTTGGTGGAATAATTCATTGGCTGCACGCGGCCATGACAATTTTTGCTCAGCGGTTCAATAATTGCAGTTCAAAATTTGAGAGGAGTACGACGCCTATCGCCCCCCTGGTGATGCACCTGGCAACAGTGACTGATGGTCGTATGGTATTGTCTTGATCCTTTTGTTGCAAGAGCAAACCGGTGACAGCTCATGCCGGCCACGAAAAGACAAATTTTGCATGGTTAGTGAAATCTGCAACCAACAGCAAAATGCGTAGCTTATTGGTTAGATCAGTGTTTTTCAAACTTTTTCCGACTGCGTACCATCCGTTTGATTTTTTACTACACTGCGTACCACCTGGCCCCGGATTAACTTATTTTGCTCAAATCTACCAGTATT
>Ga0210059_1012442_pt1 | contig 12853 bp, 11 predicted proteins | sample Ectturendosymbi2_FD_188042 | JGI IMG/M metagenome (GOLD analysis project Ga0210059, IMG submission 188042) | Ecteinascidia turbinata endosymbiont from Florida, USA - Sample 2 (SPAdes) (version 2) | ecosystem: Host-associated > Tunicates > Ascidians > Unclassified | place: Key West, Florida...
TGCTTCCCAAACCACGCACGATAAGAAGTCCTTGCTGCGATTGCCATATTATTCAAACGCGCATAACAATAAGTTTCAAGCCCTGGACAATTTTTGTCGACAATGACCGTGCGCTCAGGACCACAGCGCAATGTGAGTGTTCGCGCTTCGCCAAGTCTAAACCGCTTACATTTGTCGCAAACGCCTGACAAGTTGCGTCGCCGCATAGATTGTTGATTCCCAGCATGTCGCTATCTACCGGGTTTCCACAGAAGCGGCAAACATCGGCGGTGAACTGCTGGCGCTGGCCTAGAACACAAACAAGTTGATCACGTGAGCGAAATACCACCGCGTCACAGAAACTTACGGTGTTGAAATGCACGCTCAAGTGAAGGTGAAGTTGCCCTGTACAAGACAGACTTCAGCGGCCAGCATACCGGTTGCTCGGTCTTTGAACTCTACTATTGCTTTCAGTGTGTGCGAGTCAGCAAGCGCCATGAACCAGAACAACTTGATCCTTCCGCATCCCTCGTGCAAGTCAACGCGTATGGCTTCCTCCTCTTCCTTGAAGACCTGATGATAGAGCAGTTTAAAAGGGAGTCACATCTCTGAATCTCGCAACAAACAAACAAAAATGAGGCCAAGTTTGTTCACTACCTATAGTCTGCGAGCCTAGTGTCAAATATGCTTTAATTTAGTAGACCTACGTTGATAATTATACGAAATCGGACGATCAGATGATGAAAACGTAAATCTACAACGTGCGCACACACAACTGCACGCACAGCCTACACGAAGCTGTTGTAGAACTTACGAGTGTTTCGCAACTACGTTGTAAAGTAGATTCACTGAAGTAAAACGGTTTACACACTGCTTTGCACTTAAAGAATATATCTGCAGATTGTATGGATTCTGCTGATGAACAGTAGTTACAGCACCACATCACCATCACAAGTTCAGGTAAAAATATAAATGCCAACAATTTATCCGGCTCCGAGCTGCAACGTGAACTACAAACCAAGCGTGGAATTAACGCAATCGCACCATTTCGCATTGCGCCTCCGAAACTGCGACGCACATCTGCCGCCAAAGAAAGCTGAGAAGCAGTGCATACGATCGGTAGAAAGTTGATTTGTTTGCCGGTGCAACGAAAGAAAGTCGATCGGCTCAAATAACTTCAGGACAGACCTGTCTTTGATGAGTTCTGGTTCTCCTGTGAAGATGAAGATACCGGTCGCACTCGGAGCACAGGCTGCCGCACTCGCTGCACTGGATAATTGCTGGTGTTGAATCATCGTCGTGGTTTTCGCACGTGAGCTGGAAAAAGCTTGGCTGTGAGTCGGTCGCGAAGGAAAATTGTTTCGGTAATGTGAGAAAAATCACACAAACGTTTGGTGCGAGGCACAAAGAAATTAGTCCAGAAAGTTTTAGAAATAACGTACCGCAAAACATGGACGACTTCGTCACATGATCACGGGAACGCGGTCGACGGAAACCAAATTTCGGCTTTATGAACTACACGCACCACTACTTATGTCAACCAAACTTTATTGTTTTAATCGATTCAAATCAAGACCGCCAACAACGACGATAAGCAATTCAGTTGCCTGAAGAAATGTTGGCTATGTGACACTGCTTTGAAAGCATGCCAATTGTTTCAATTGCAAAATTCCCCAAGGCTGTCTGACCCTCGTTCAGTTACGCACAAGTGAACACTTCTTGTGTTATAATTTCTTGCATTACTTTCGTCAGCAGTTTTGACGAACGCATTGAGCCACAAGTCCACTAATGGGTGCAGCCCAAGAAGAAATCAATTCCAACATAATTTCACCAACCGACGCTACAGGGCGTAGGGATTTTTCATGGCGAGTGTTTTCGCGCCAAACACAGGAAACCACGAATCAAAACCCACACGAACATCGGTGTTTTATTGCACAATGTATTGGGCGTAGAAAAGCTGTTCTGCGCGTGAACACCTCACAAGGACAACGCGCGAGTTAGAAGACACGAAAGCAAACAGACGCACAAAGGAGCTGCTCGCTAAGTCAGTCTGCACACAACGTCACACCGAACTTGAAAGTGAACACGAACGCAAAAAGCATAAAATAGCGAGAAAGCGAATACGCTATCAGCCAAAGTTCATAGGAGATGAATAGCGGGTTGTGGTCGATCGCGCGGTTCATTTCCGGGCGGTGTCTATAGGCAGCATGGTGCCTTCTTCCATCATCCCGAGCGAGTGCGCCCACGCTTCCAGCATTTGCCTGAACTGGACCCACGAAGCGGGTCTTTCGGCGACATTGTTGGCCGGATTGGCCGGGTCTTGAACAATTGGAGGACATTCGGCCGAGGAAGCGCTGCTGTATTCGATGTTGTAATCGCTCGGGTCGTAAAATCTCCCCCAAGAAACGCGCAGTGGTTTCGGTCTGCGAAAAAGACAGGCGGTTGGATTTTTGTTTGGAACACGGTGAATAACAGTTCGTAATGAACAATCAAAATTAGTGCTTCAACTGAAGCAAAAAACAAGCAGCGACAATATAAAAATTGAAGCTTACGAGAGAGCGTAGTACCACACTTTTTGGTAATTAATGCTTTTTTAAAAAATGGAAATACGTATTGCAAAATAATAATGGTCAAAAAGCACGAGAAAGCTACCTGGGCTGTCACTACAACAACTTTTTCAGATGAATATATCTTGCAGACGCGGTTGACCTCACCTCGAGTTGGCAGTCGACAATACAAGCTTGACAAAGCATTTCAAAACAGTCCTGTTGCTAGGCAAGCTGCCTTCAATGATATGACAAGCATTCTCATACGCCCTGACCAACAGGAGTGAGAGCAAATATGATGACGGCCTGCATCGCTGGTCGTTCCACACCGCTGCATTCCTCCAGTATTTTACAACTTTAATCAGATCTTTTACCTGCGTAAATACGACATAAAAACGTCAACAAATATCTCCCATTTTCAATCAGGCCAGCCTAGTGGTTACGGTGTCCATTGCCGAGCTTGTAACTAGGTGCAAGAACTGAACGTCGGTGGGGTTCGACCAAGCGAAGGTGGTGCTGCCTGCATCTTGGCCACCGCTCAGTACTTCAGGTTGGGGCGAAATGGAGGGGTAGTTAAAGTATGCGACACAGCAAGAGCCTTTCACTGTTCCCGGTGTCAAGCGAAATTTCAGACCTCTGCGAAATTTCTGACCTATTATTGCAGAGTAACGGAATAAAGTTTGGCGATTACATTTTTAATGTGTGTTGTGTAACTTAAAAACTTTTCGGTTAGATGTCAGATACCCCCAACAAGCTACAGTCCGGGAATAGGTATAGCCACTGAAAAATATTGGACTCATTGTTAGAAAAAGAGTCTGACCCTAACCCGACACACTTACCCAAACACTAAACCCATAGCCCTAATCATGAGTTTTTTTAGCGTATTTGATATGTAGATTATTACTCTGTGCATGTGCACAGGGCCTGAAGTCAGAAATTTCGCTTGACACCGGCAATGCTTGCAGAACAGAATAAGCTGACGAAAATGGAACTATAACAACGATGACGATTCTGGCATACACTATTAACACAAGTAGTAAAACAAATTTCGTGAGACTCCTCTGTAAACATCAACAGTGAGTTGGTTGCGGCTGGCGCGCACAACCAGGATGTAGCTGTTAAAGCCCACGCCTAATGATTTACAGGTTCATGCATTGTCATGCAACGACAACTTACCGCGCTTAATTACGTTTTCTACTTGGCATGGTATCTAGCATTGCATTTACAGCTGTAGTAGCAAGTGCACTCAGAAACATCTTATTGTTTTCAAACACGGATGAACTTCTTCCACCTTGGTCCCTTACAGCTTTGAGCAAATTGGCGTTTTGATATACAGAAGCTGAGGCTGTTCGCTTTAACACCGGGCTGACTTTTTCGCTTTTATTTTGAAAAAGAAAACGCCTAACCGAACACAAGTCTGCTTCGAAAACAGCTGAACGATAACACCTGAAACGTGATTGGCTGATCAGCAATATTTGACAAAGACAAGACAGCACTGTTACGTTTCGATCGCAAGGACCAGATGCAACGAAATACTTTACGAGGCAGAGACGGAGGAGAGCTTACTTGTGCGGGCTGTTCATCAATGAACTCTTTTTGCCGCAAAGCAGCGCACGGACAAAACCAGGTCAGGTTCTCGGAGGTCCGTTGCTTCAACAGTTCATCGTAAAGAGCCTCATAACTCTCCTCACCTTTCCAGTCGTAAGAAACGTACAAATCTACTTCGATATTGCCGCGCAAATCAAACTGCACGGAGTAGGTTCTGAAAAAAGAAACAGTGTTGAAAACAACCGTACGCATAAAAAAAAACAATGAGCGGTCCGCAAAGTTAGGTGTATCGGGCACTTGTCTGGGCTAAGGTCAACTTTGCACAAGTAGCGTAAAATACAGATACAATAGCCTTTTTGTCTGAATCATTTGATGAAAGAGTTCTGCTCAGCATTTACGTATGCGCGAAATTTCCCGTGTTTGGAAGTTTCCCCTCCTTGCTGCCATCCTCCAACATCCTAGCAAGTGCGACCACAAACGAAGGCATCCACATGCAGTGTCCGTTTTTAGGTAGGTCGGCGCTGAAGAGCACAAAGTCCACGTCCCATCTGTTGCTGCAGATGGTTTTCATGCCAAGTGAACCTGAACGCAGCAAGGTCACGAATATGATGAAAAGTTCTTCATGACGCTGAAAACGAAATCATCTCAGCGCTTGTTAGTGTTCCACGCGGCGAAAACTGCTGAAGGTGAAGTTGTGACTAATACTCAGAGATCGGCAGTCAAAGCATTAGATAGCAGTAATGCAAAATCAAAATGTACGTCACTTTTGCTTCTAATGCAAGCAAAACTTTGAAAAAATTCATTTAAAACGATTTTGATCGAAACAAATTTCCACAAAGATTGGATCTGAAACCAACACGATTCAACAGATACTCAAACGGAAGAACCATACACGGCATTTTTCAATACTATGATTAGAACTGACTAGGCTGGCATATATTTCCGAAAACTCCACAGATACTTTGCTGATGCAATACCGTTCAACACAGAAGGTCGCGACATGCCTGTCATCGCAATGTCGGTGATTCTTAAAGCTGACTTCGCCTGAATGAACGCGACCAGTTTGGACCGAAAAGCTTCAACTTCGCACTCGACCGAGGCCAGCTGGACATGATCTGGTTGGGCGTCCGCAACCAGCCTGGAACGAAATTATTTGACGCTGAAGCGATTCTTCTGTTAATGTCTGTCACAGAACGATATGGTAAAGGTGAAAGAACATAAAACGCAAGCATCGAAATGATAGGTTTGGTTGATGGGATTTTGTAGAATTCCAACCAGCACCGGCAGAGAGATGTGCATTGAACCAACAACTACTATTTTCGGTTCTGGACCCGTGGCCATGGTTGGTTAATACAGTATTGTATGAATGGCGACAATTAGACCAAAAAATAACAAGGAAAAATTTGAAAACAGAATCTCCGAAAAACAGAAGCCATTTTGAACTCTGCAGGTTCTGGCGATGCTTCTGTGCGCGAAAATCACTGCACACAAACAACGAATCAATGTCTGCAACAACGTACATCTCTGCCAGGTGTGAGTTGCGATTCGTAAGAAATTACTTGTTTGACCTCCAACCAAAAACTACTGCACGCATACACGCAAGGTTAAGTCTTAGTTTCTAACAGGAGCGTTTCAAATGCTTTTTGAATCAAAAGCCTTGTTTTGCAACCTGGCCATGCCTGGAAAGGGGAACGCAGTGCAATTAGTCTTGCTTATCGTTGATGGAAGCAAACTCATGTGTTCAGCACAGTTCAAGCGATTGGTAATATTTAAAAATATTTACAGGTCATGTCGCAGGAAACCAAAGTGCGAACCAACGTCACAGTGGTTCAAAATATCTGAAGTGAGCACTCCAAAAAATCGCAAAGCATGAGTTTTTACACAAGCGTCTTCCATTCTGTGCGTTGAATAAGAACAGAGTTAAATCAACGCAACACACCTAAAATACTGTCTTGCGGCTCAGTGGACGCTTAGCTGTAAAAACTAACCCCCATTTCATTCATCGGTTTTTCTGACACGAGCAAACTATGTCTTTTAATACTTGTTGATATACACTTCGTGTACGTGTTGCACGGGACAAAAATCGAATGAAACTGAAAACAAGCAGAAACAGACCAACAACATTGTTGGCACCAGGAAGGTCTTAACCACACTCCTCCGCTATTCAAAAGATCAAGTAGAGTGACGCTTCGCTTCATAAACGTCTCATCAGTGTAACGCCTGGGCTAAAAAACTAGTTTCCGGTACAACATCGTTGATGAAAACTGGAACTCACAAACTGAAGTCGTTCCTGTACAAGGCGAATTGCAACGAACGTTCGGATTCGGTTGGATGGGCAGGCACCCGGTTAAGTCTCCCCTGCCTTCCCTCCAGCACCTTTCCTGCGGAGTAAAAGTGTCCAAAATGCTATTGCAGTAGCTTTCGAAAACTTTTCCCGAAGAGTAAAAGCATCCACAATTTTAATGAAGTATCTGAAGTAAGGTGAAATGAACACTAGAGCCCATCATTTAATATGTCCACGTAACGCGAACTTAAATTCCTAATACATAATTTTTTTTAATTTCCAGCCAGATTCACCCGCTGTCAGAACCCCGGTCTTGGCGCTTCGACAACTTCTGAATCTTACATTCGCAGCTCACTGGTTAAAGCGGTTACAGTGAGATAAATTCAACAAAAACGCTTCGTGCGAGCAACTGCACAAAAATGTCGTGACAACAGCAGCATACAAGTAAGTGTTGAAATGATATCTACGCGGTTGGTAAGTAGCGCGCCGAAAAAAACGTTCCCCAGGATTCTTAAGCAGATTGAAATCAAACAGTTAGCCAGAGACAGTAAGAAGCGCGCGCATTTTCCACCACGTTCTAACCTTTGCTCGCACCCAACAGCGACAGGTCGATGAGCACGTCAAAAAGAAACGTCGAGAAATCCGGTTCGACCAGAGAGGCGAGCGGATCGCCGCAGGATTGGTCTGTTCCGCCCATGAGGCGTGTCCGTTCGCGAGTGAGATTCTGGCACTTGCTCTCAAAGACGGCTTTCTGTCGCAGCAACTCCTGATACTTGGTGTGCAGGTGAGCGCGGTCTTTTCTGCCGAATACAAGGTTAAGAACAGACTTCAAATCACAACCTTAAACGACCTCAACTTCTGATAGACAGCTAGCACATTGCACGGACACACATAATATGTGAGAATGAAAAATGAATATTTTCATTGCTGTACAATAAAATGGAACGACACATGCATAACAATCTGAAAACTTATTTTTTGCTTCATTGTCATGAGCTTGTTTTTGTGGAAGATCTATTGCTGCTGTTCTTCATTTTAGTAAATTGTCCTGATATGGATCAAAATTGAAAGCCCTGTGATATCTTTTTGCGGTTGCAGAGGATGGTAAACACTTAGCTTGCCTCATAATGGCAAACAAGTCCCACCGAAGTTTCAAGATGACATGCCATACGACCAGTGGAGTAACTAACAGTAGAAATGTGGCAAGCCGTGAGCATTGTAGCGCAAAAAAGTACCAAGCTGTAGAGGTTGTTCTTGAAGCTATATAAGGGGCAGCCCAAACAGAGAAGAACCTTCTCCGTTGACGACCAATGGCAATGTCCATAACAACATGATGCAGTTACTAAGACACTTTTACACTACATTTAAATCAGTTGATGATGCAGCGCTTGCGAAAAGTTCAGCGACTTCTATCCAAAGCAGAGTGTATCTGCGTGATTAATTCCTGCAATTTACGCACCAGCGCCATAGGCTTTCATCGCATAACACGAAGCTACCGAGCTCATATAAAACTTGTAAACTGCTTGATGGTACTAATTAATCAAATAAGGGCCAAAAACAACTTGCGTTACCTGCAGCTAGCGACATGAGAAATGAGTGTATGAATGTGCTCAAAAACGTGTAATCGACAATATGAGTTCGAGGATAGTTCTACTTGGTATGTGGGCCGTTGTATTACGCGAGTCATTTCAGTAAACCTTGTTACTCATGCGAGTTAGTGTGACCGACTTCAACACTAAGCCTTGGTAGCGAGTGTCCTAAAAATGGAGAAAGACTTCCACGCAGGCAATGACTCCAGTATTAACTTTTCGTGGTGAAAACAGCGTTACTTTAACAGAAACATGTCATGAGCTTAACCTTACTAAAAACTATGCGCGACAACACGCTAGACAAACTGCATCTGCAGTATCACTGACAGCAGACTTCATGGGCGGCAGCACCAACAACACATGTGCACCTTGCATTGTAGAGCAGTTTTCTTTCTCTGTCGCCGGTAGGGGAGGGTGCAGGGGTCTTGTACAGCAAGTGGTTTGACACGATTTCGACGTGGATGGTCACATAAGAGTATCTGCGAAAAACACAGAACTATAGTTAAGCAAGGTCACTAGTTTTCTGCACACAGCCACAGCATTTCAGGATAGTAAAAAAGCGGAGACGCTAGCAAAGAAAATCTGGCTACTGTGGACAGCATTTTATAATGCACAACTAACTGGTGCCCGCACATCAACAAAGCACTTGCACAAATCCGCTCTGCTGTCATTTCCCTATTATTCCAGCACCAGTTAATGCGGATTTGCGAAAATGGACGAACAAGCCCGAGGGTGTCTCAGAGAAGGCAAACAAGAGCAATAAAGGTTTATCAGAACCTGTCATATCCGTCGTCGACGTCAGTGCGGTAAGGGTTATCACTCTGTGCCAAGTCGTCAACAGACAGATCCGTTTTGATCACGTCAGCGTCGGACCAGTTTTCACCGAAATAGCCAATCATTGGTCCTTTCGTGTTTAGTGGAATGTTGATTGATATATCTTCCGTCCCTGGATTTCAGTAAAATTATGATCTTTGTAATCGCAACGGCAGTTGCACAAACAACAGGATATGCTTTGAGGATTTACGCAGGCGGCAGAACGACAATTTAGGGGCAAGATTTTCAAAGTCAGGCTAAAAGCTACTTACGAATTGCCATGGCAAATCAAAATGGTGGTGAGTTCAAAACTATTTTAGTCAATTATAAGAAAAACTGAAAGATTGGCGTGGTCTTCATATATCTATGGCCCTGTCTTAATAGCGTAGTCGTTCGACCGTGCAACAAAACAGATCTTAATCGTACGTTACAATTTTCTATCACAGGAAGATCAGCAGGTGTTCCTATAGACACAGTTTGATAGCGATTGCACACGATAATATGGACCAAAACCAAAACTACAGACTATATCAATCTAGCGCATGGTATGAACTGGAGCTCAGCTTATTTTTACAGAAATGTTAATGTTTCCAGGAAAGAAAAAGCAAACACAAAAACTGGCGAAAAACGTGCAAAACCCAACTGTGGGCACTTTGCATTCTGCGCAGCACAACCCAAAGATTTTTCACACAAACCTGGTGAAATGAGAGTCGCATTCCACATTATGTGCCGGTGATAGAATTCCATCAGACCGCTGGTCGTTTTGTCGTTCTGGTCCATCTTCAGTTTGAGATTTGAGGCCTGGAGTGTTTTCAAAACCCACGGACACCCCTCCAGGTCATCGAACGGCGTGACGCAAACAGTTGGGTACGTGTTGGGCTCGGACAAAGTGACGTGGATCTCGTTAACCTGGAAGCGAAACCACCTTTCATAAACACTCAAACAGATATCGTAGAGAAAGCATTTGGTTCACTACAAAATGCTGCAGTGAAAGTCGTGAAAGTTGCAGATGACTAGCCTCGTGCTCGGCATTAATGGATGAATGCAAGGGTAAGCTTCACGCTGCCAATGACCTGCCACCAGTGCAGTGTTCACTGCTGAGGTCGCCGCATGGCTGTGGCCCACGGCGCAAGCAAGTGAAGATGGGCGCCGCAGACCGCTTGTGACGCTCCAAAGGGAGTACAAGCGAGTATAATGAACCTTTTCTTACTGCCTAGTCGCCAAAATATCACTCAGAATACTATACGGTCTATGATTTTGACCAGTCGCAAAAACACTACACGGACTTCTCAAAAAATAAATCGTAGTTTTGTGAAATGTGGCTCGGACGGATGTAGCAGATGAACCAAGACGTGTCTTTGACGATCTTACCTCGAAAACCGAGAGAAACTCAACGCCGACTCTAATTTTGTTGTCTTTGAGCGAGTTCATGAACTCGCTTTGACTCGGGAAAGCTACACCGCTTGGCATTTCGCTGATGGTGTTGGGTGGGAAGGTGTGCTCGTACACCACCGGTGATTGCTGGAAAGGTAACAGCAACACAACCGATACACGCGATAGAACTGCATGGACAGGTCGGAAGGCAGCGCTCACAGACAGTGACTATCGCAAACTGTAAGAAGAACTATAGAAGATTGCCAACGCTTAACGCTTCAGCTCGCAAGCTGAGACTTTTAAGCATTAAAATCCGAATCTGAGTCACACCGACATGCAAATACCTGGAGGAACGCAACAGAACGTCATAGCAATGCACTTTTCTCTTTTTGCTTAAACCACGGTATCACTGTCTTGTGAAAAGAAATAAAGTACTTCATCAGCACGCGCGAATGCTTTCACGGCAAAGAACCAAACAGTCCATGAACAGGTACCTGTCCTTCGATGAGAAATCGAGCTTTGACTCTGGCCAGGTGATCAGCCGTTGTGCAGTGCAAGAACAGAGCTACATTTCCCTTATTCTCCTCATCAGGTCCATCGGGAAAGATTCGTATCTTATTCGAAACAAAACAATGCGGTAACACAGCTGTCATGATGTTTGCGTAATTGAGGTGAGTCATTTAACAAACAAACAAACAAACACAATATTCGCCAAAATAAGCTGTTTAATGGGTAGCTATATAATATTACCTACTGAATTCTGTTTACCGAACACTAATAATAATCTTTTAGGATATTTATATTCCCAGAATCGAGCTGATGTTGCATACATGCAAGCCGCTTATCTTCGCTCACAACTGACTGTGACTAGAACCAAAACGGCTTGACTAACAAGCACGTTCAGCTGATGTAGGCGGAGTACATTATTTTACTCCTTTTTTCCACAGGGAATTTAGATAAAAAAAGGCATCACTGTGTTCCACCCTCGGTCATACCTGCCACGCGAAGCCGCCGACACTGAATGGGGATGTGTGGATGGTTGGGAACGGGTTTTCCTCAGTTACTTCAGGAAGTTTTACTGATTCTTCAAAGACAACTTTATACGATTTGCATTCCAGTTCCAGCAGAGCTTTATTTCCATCAAATATAAAACCACCGTTTGGTTTCAGCAGAGTCTGGTGCAGGAAAACATTAGTTTCATTGCGCAGTTCACAAGCCGCGTTAGCTCCAAAGCGCCCACGGCACATCGCTTTCTCATGTTATCACTTTCCAGAGCGCAGCCGCTCATCAAAGTTTAAAACGCCAGCCGTGCTTCCACACAACGCCGCTCACGTGCAATGGGAAACGCATGATGCAAGAACGTAAAATCACTCCCGAAGGTGAGGCCATCGTTATCAATCTAGCATCTCGCAGTGCAGTGGGTATGCTTTAGTAGGTAAGCCAGGGTCGCAACCAGCTGATATTTTTTTGCGGGGGATTTATTGTAACTTGTTGTTGTACCTAACAATTAAATATGTTTTTGCCCGGTTGCCCAACCCCTGGTTGCGGGCTTGAGGTAAGCAGTAGGTAACGGATGGAAAGTAACTACAACTACGCTGCGGTAACCTCACGTCTGATGAATTCCTTCCATCCCCATGACAACGCGTCCTCATCACGTGAAAATACTCTGCCACCAGCAGGACTGTGGTAAGCGTAATTGTTTTGGTAGTTCACCAGGTTTACCACATTGAAAGAATAGACAGTGTGAACTCGAACATCCTTGCCGAGGTTTACAATCCGCAGGTAGAAGCTTGAAAGAACACAAGAAGGGAAACATAATGTACACACCAAAAGAACAACATTTTAGCTTACCGATCAACATATTTGTTTCCAAGTTAATAAAAACATTTTGAAATAGAACCAAACACTCGTTAAAAAACACAACACAAGCAATTCGTTCCGGGACAGGAAACATTTAATTAACTTTAAGATCTAACTCCTGAGGACAGTAAAAGGTTTCAAAATTCGGTTGAAAATTCTAAATTAACACCTGGTTTTGATGCACAACTAAACTTGAAAAAGCTTTGACTAACCAAGGCGAAAAGAACAAGCTAACCGTTTCCAGTAACAAACAAAAACAAAATCAGGAACATCGGGCAAAAGCAGAGCTTAGTCAACACGTTGCCCTTACCTGAAATATTCGTTGTTGGGTTTCCCAGAGTAGACGTACCACCTGTGACCAGCGAACTGGAACTCACGTGACCGAACATCGAAACTTGAAATGTCTTGCGGGTTTTCGACCAGGAAAGTAAAAATATGTGTTCGTTCTTTGTCTTGCAGCGCCAAGTATCTGTGCAGCTGAATGGACGGAGCCATCCACTCTACGCCTAACTTTCTTTGCTACTCTGCTTGAGCGAAAAAAAATCGTTTTCAAGGTGAGTCCGTTCACTCGTCCTGGATCCAAAGTGCCTGGGACACCTGTTTCAGACTAAAACTAAAACTTTCCGCGCACCGACCGAACTGCAACTTCCTGAACGATGTCTCACAACGACGCTGGCGGGGCTTTCCAGCTACGAAATCAAACACGGCAGCGGTTGCCGTAACATCTGGGCAGCAATGAACTTTCGCTTTCCTATTCCTGAAAGCTGCGGTTCCTGCATCATCAGATACACACGCAAAACATAGAGTAACTACGCGCGCCCGAAAACACAAAAACAGATAAATAAAAAAAACGCTCCCAC
>Ga0210059_1012443_pt1 | contig 12852 bp, 2 predicted proteins | sample Ectturendosymbi2_FD_188042 | JGI IMG/M metagenome (GOLD analysis project Ga0210059, IMG submission 188042) | Ecteinascidia turbinata endosymbiont from Florida, USA - Sample 2 (SPAdes) (version 2) | ecosystem: Host-associated > Tunicates > Ascidians > Unclassified | place: Key West, Florida...
CCAAAGGAACAGCAAGGCCGTTACAGTTTGGCACCAGCGCCGTCGCAGGAGCTGCCAGAACGAAGTTGAAGACAGCAACGGACTGCCTTAGGGGCTCCGACTCCGGATTTTCCCTCGAGGTTTACTCCTGAAGCATTTTCCACGAATGGATGTGGCCGCAAGGCAGCGGAGGTTTGGGATAGGAGTTTTCCTTCTCCTAGGTGAGCTGCCTTCCCAGGCTGACGAGCCCCACCTACCCGAAGTTAAAGGGATTTAGGGAAGCTCCACTTTCCTGAAAACTCCTGATCTCCCGAACTGGAGCCTTCCCACCAGATGCAGTTTGACGTCATACCCCAGGACGATGTGACATAAAGCTGCATATTCAGTATATTATACACAACGTCAAGTAAGTCCCAGTCTATGGAATGCGAAAGCATATAGTAGAAGTACATATATTAAAAGTGTATACAAACGTTACACTACTACTGACATGAAAGTTACAGAGCTGAGCCATAGGTGTACGGGAAAGCATTTTACTGGGGGCGCGGAAAAAATTTGCCCTGAAAATAGCAATTTTCCCTGAAAATAACAATTTGCCCTAAAAATAAACAATTTGCTCTGACACTAACTTTTTTTTAAATCCGAATGAGGCCTGAAAGCTTATGCAAATCTATTCTATACAGTTAGTTCGTTTATAACCGCCTCCTCTGTAACGTCAATTCGCCCATAACGTTGCATTTTGTTTGGTCTCGAAGGCATCTTTTATATGCATTTCAATTCGCTTATAATGTCAATTCAGCAATAACATTCTTTATGCAAATCCCGTACGGGCAAATTCTGTAGTTACCTTGCTTGTTAACTCAAAGGGGTGAAGTTCTTTGCGTGTTGTGTTCTTCCAGACAATAAATTTTGCGGTAATTGCCTTTACTGATGCAAAAATGTACGCGACTTCGATGGCGCAACGCAATGTTTTAAAAGTGACTGTTCCGAATCGAAGGGTCTGACTCCCTACACTTGCCAGTGTTATCGGTGCTGTGCGCTTGAGCGCACTCAAAAGATCCAAGCAATCTGCACCTCCGTGCTGTCCGCTTCTAAAACTCGATCCAAAAATCTATCATCTTAACATCCTGCAACCCTACCCAGCGAAAACGAACAAAGAAAGGGTTACCGAATTCTTATATCAAGCTGCTGAACTATCGACATCCGATTGTTCGATTTTACAGAAAACGAGGGCTTGGTCCAGATCAAAATCACTATGACCAATCACGATGTTGGTCCTGATTACAAACTAAACTAGCCCAAATTACACGGATCGTCTCCAAGTGAATATATACCGTATTGAAAAATTTTTCACAGTTCACGATTTTTGAGCAACTTCCGCTTGCCCTGAAAAGTTTCACTGTAGTGAATATACTTTTCATATTCAGGATTTTTAACAACTTGCGCTTACCCTGAAAACGGAGTTTGCCTTTCCCCTGAAATTTTTCACTGTATTGAATGTAGTTTTCACTATTCAGGATTTTTGAGCAACTGCGCTTGCCCTGAAAACAGAGTTACCTTGAAATTTTTCGCTGGGTTGAATATACTTTTTACATTCAGGAGTTTTGAACAACTTGCGCTTGACCTGAAAATTTTCACTGTATGGAATATACTTTTTAGATTTAGGATTTTTGAGCAACTTGCGCTTGCCCTGAAAAACAGAGTTGTCCTGGAATTTTTCACTGCATCGAAATATATTTTATAATTCAGGATTTTTGAGCAACTCGCGCTTGCACGGAAAAACAGAGTTGCCCTGGAATTTTTCACTGGATTGGAATAGTTTTTTATCATCCAGGATTTTTGAGCAACTCGCGCTTGCCCTGAAAACAGAGCTTGCCCTGAAATTTTTCAAGCCCGGAGGGGCGGCCCCCTCCCCACCTCGTGTGCCTATGTTGCTTCCTCTGTTCTTTCAAAAGGGAGGCAACGGGGGCGAAGCTAACTTTTCATCACAGTACCATAGGCAATTTCATGGTTAACAAGATCTTGTTGAAACCAATTTATTGCGACTATTCACGCACCCACAACATTCAGAATGGTTTTCTACACTCTCTCTTATTATTTTTGAGGTCAACATTGTTGCTGAACAGAAACAAACATATTGGTGAAGAATGTTTTGTTTTTTATAAGTTTGAATTTCAATTAAATACTTTTACTGACCCCTGCACTACCGCTGCTTCGGCAGCGACCTGTGTTTTATGTAATTCCACCTGTAAACTGATCATCTCCACAGACATGATTATCGAAATTCAGATCACAAAATTGCTAGCAAAACTTCTTACAGAGAGTCACTGGCGTTAGATATTTTCTAGGTTAAAATATGTGGCACATTTAAATCATATCAGCTTTTTGATAAAATAATCGATAAATTTTCAGCAGCAAAAACACGAAAACTTTGTCCTTGGAATTAGATCATTGCAAGTAAAGCATCAGATTACAGTGTTTCTTTTATTTTATGCTACCACGAACGGGCTGGGTGGGAGCCCTAAACTGAGTTTGTCCCCAGGCGCGGGAAAACCAGGGTACGCTACTGCTTCAAGTGTCGTTTGTTTTTTGCGAAGTGCTTTCATGTCTGTTGCTGCAATTATGCTGCAGATAGAAATGCTGTTTGGAATCTACGTAGTCGAATTTAATTTCGTTGAAACCAGCACGAAAAATTATTGTAAGTTACCTTGTAATGAAATGTCGCTTTTCTGCTATATCGCACGTTCTTTTTCTAACAGGCATCACTGCGTTCCTTTCACATTACAGTTAATTTGGGGAAACGTTATTTTTGTTAGCGTGGTCGCACGGGTCTTCACTTTGAGCTTCCTGCCTCGGATTGTGCTAAATAAACTTAAAACATCTAGATAATTCCCTTTTTTCTAATCTGAAGACTTTAGTCTTATGAAAAAAGTATCTTCATGGAGAACGGTGAATGACATTGTTGTTACTCGAATAGTAACGTCTGTTTTCGTTACCATTTGCATTTTCTTAGATGTTTACAACAAAAACTTGCACCTGTGAAAAACCAAACTTTTCGCTAAACAAAAAAATGCGCAGCAACGTTGAATAAAATTCGCCAGTTTGTCCACTAAGCGATGCCAAACGTGAGCAACATAATCTATGCGATTACAGGCATCCACTGTCATCTTCAAGTAACACAATCAGTTGTTGCGCTACGTGTTTTGACCAAATCGAAATGTTTTTGATGCAATGTTATAATTCACCGGTCTTGCTGGGCTACCCTCATACTTGCAACGAAGCTGTTATATACCTAAGCACCTTGGAAATCACTCTTCAAAACCGACTAAGTTGAAAATGCAATTTTTTTACGGCTTAGCATTAACGCGCATAGAAAGCAAAGCTTCTTTGTATTCCAAGGGTTACACTGCTTGTAAGCAAACCTGCTAAATGGTTACGGTTATTTTTTGTACCGAAACATCTCGTTATGTTAATTATAATGTATCAAACCAACAGTGAACATCCAGCAGTAACCTTTAGAATGAATCCAATGCGCAGAACAAATTTGCATTCAAATGTTGAACTTGTCATGCTTCTAACGTTGTGCACCAACTTCCAAGTTTATGCGCACTTTGCTTTGCAATTTTCGCCGATGAAGTTGTAGTTTTGATATTTGTCTTGCAAACATTTTCCTGAAATCACTCACCAATACACTTTTTTGCTCCTCTCTTTCTTCGCTTGAAACATTTTGGAGCATCTGCGTAACTTTGTGTTGTGAAAGGTATATTGCTAGACATCGGACTTAATTGTGACATTCCCTGGTACTCCAATCGCAAATCAGTAATTTTCCTACTCACTAAAAATTTCTGTCTCCTGTGTGAAATTATTTTCGTTGAAGAATTTTACACTTTCACTAAACGAGGCACCGAAAGCGCATTATTTTTGTTTTCTGCTACTCATTCAACGTTCTGCTGTTCAGCAAAAATTAAAAAAGGTCACTTTGCCAAACACCAAAAGCTTTTTCTACTGTAAAACTCCCATTGTACGTGCAATCGCTATGTTTATTGCTTAACAATAATTTTTTCGTTTTCAACATCAGTGATAACTGCTGAAAAACTTCGCATAATCTGTGGCGTTACCAAATCACGACTCCCCGTCCCTTGAGGGTTTAGGTTCCCGCCCATGCTACAGCGCGTCTGCTCAATCTCCTACCTTTACATTTGGAAACCCAAACGTTCTGGGGGAACTACAGGAAAGTGTTCTCGTTGAGATGGCGGATAAATCACTTCGCGTTAAACTTGTTATCGTGAGTTTGCTTGAACATACTTTAAATCAACAAATATGACATTTTCGTTCTTTTACCTCTACACGCAAAGTTCGCAGTGACGAAAATTTTGGTTCACCTACGTTTAAAACTGACACAGCCCTACCAAACGTCAAGTAGTTGGGCTTTTTTATCATTGCACTTTCGCTGAAAGTTTATTTGCCTCCATGTATTCAGGTAAAAATTACATGACGCCATATTTTTGGAAGTGGCCATACTGGCCATCACCTGGGCGAAACAAGCAGAGTTGGTGCTGTGTTGAAAAATAGTTTCTTTGATTAACATTCTTACCTGACACAGCCACACAACATCAAATGATTGATTTCTTTTACCATCACGATCCTGCTAAAATTTTGTTCACCTCCATGTGCTAAGCCGCAAATCGCATGATGTAGATTTTTGCATGTGATCGTTGTCCGAATGTAACACCAAACTTTGGATGCTACAACTTCGCATTAGAATAAGAACTGTTTTCTGAACGCTTGGGTTTGGATTTCCTCAGTTGCTAAACAAATTCTTTGTGGTTCTTAGTGTATTTTTGCATTTTTTCATGCAAAAGTTTTTCTGATCTTGCAAAAAAGTGCGTATGGGCATTGAATGTACTGGCAGGGTAACTTAATTTCATGATGGATAAAAGAATGTTATGATAGGATGTTTTGTATGAATAAGATTTCAGTACTGTGGATGCATAATGGTACGTGAAATCGATGTCCTATAAAAATAATTAGCTTGACTGATTCGCCTGCTTGTCACCTTTGTGGGGACCCGTAACTTGAATAGGCGTACACATTTGTGCAAGTTCAAATCATCGCAAAAAGATAAAAGCAGACCCGTCGGCAGATTCCTCGAAAGCTTTTTCATTAAATCGAGAGGTTTCAGTTGTTGATGTTAAGTTTATTTTTTTAGAGCTGATGCCGGCTGCTTAATGCGCATTGCGAACCTTTGAAATTAAAGCATTCAACACAGGCTGCACTTTCAAAAGCTGGTATGTTAAGGAAACGGTGGTTGGTCAATTCGCTGTCGAATATCTAAATAACAATTCTTTGCACGCAGGCTATATAAACTACGTTATACACAAAACTACCATCGCGAATACACTGAAACATGCAGAAGCAAGGACCTCAGTTCAAAATACAAGTAGTCGGTTAATTGCTCATAGGTTTCACATGAAACATTTTTTTGAAAATCTAAAATAATGCATAAAAATTTCGTGTGAGGTTTGATCGCCCGGTTTGTCCCCCACCCTGGTTGCGGGCTGGGGTTGCCAGATGCGTTTTGTAAACAAATCGGCTATTTTGTCAAAAGTGCCAGATCTAAGCTCTGTCGTAATCCTTGAGCGGCACAGCGAAAACAGAGAAGAGCAGGGGAAGGTGGGACACAGTAGGACTAGGGCAGTGGTTCTTAACCTTTTTTACATATCTTACCCTTTTTGCCAAACAAGGTTACCAGATTTACCCCCAGTACATTCAGTGTTGATAAATCTGCTCATTTATTGAAAATATGGAATTAACAAATTACTACAGCTTAAAATGATTTATCAAATTTGCAATGGCTGCAATTTATGGTTCAGTAAATTTACCCCCTTGTAAGATGAAATTTACCCCTAGGGGTAAATTTACCCCAGGTTAAGAACCACTGGACTAGGAGGCGGGGCACAGTCGTCTTTTTTGATTTATTCAAAAAGTTGAAAACGTTGAACTTTAAAAGTTTCAGTGGTGATTTAGTCTCATACCAGCCGTAGTACTAAAGTGAATTTTGCCTTGATAAGCAGCCGTTGTTACGAGTTACAGAGTAAGTTCTTTTTTTGCTACCCAAAAGTAATTTATAAAATCACATTTATATCTGGGTTTTGCCCATGTTAAACAACATCTTCTGATCTGAGTTTTTGTGACGTTGTCGTCAGGGCGGTGCAACATTATTTGATAATTTTTTTAAATTCTTTTTTCAAAATTCTTTTTAAGTTTCTTTTTAAGCCCGATTTTTATATTCTTTTTAAGTTGAGTTGGTACTTGTTCATTTTATTTTTTAGATGTGCATGGGGCACATCTGACAGAAAAAAATGGGGCACACTCAACACATTGCCACTAGGTCAGTCTAAACAAGTTGAAGCTTGAGGGGTTATATTGGAATGCAAATAGAATAATTCCAATCTCTGAGCATTTTTAGGTTTATTATGTGCTTAGAGACACATTGTATTTGAATGGCAAAGCATGGATTTCAGCATGCTGCATTGGCTTCATTTAATGTTTGGTAATCATACACATTTGTTTTGCCATGCAGTGATGTTGGGTAATTAAATTGTGAAAGAAGGGAACAAAAAGTCAGCTAGTGCCTATTTAACATTGGATATCACGTGAACATTGTGCATTGCATGCAACAAAAGTTTTTGTTGACCGGCCAGGTGTACCCCATGCTCATGTCGCGTGTGCCCCAGGCATGGGGCACATTTGACAGAAAAAGTACCTTTTACAAATTAGTTGTTTTCTGAAGGGCGTTGTTTTCGTGTTTTGGCATGATATTGTGTATATAGAGTTGCTTTATTGTGTTACAAATTTTGAGCTTGTTTGGACCTGCAATAAAGCAGCAGTGGTTGAAAATGCAAAAAAGTGTCGACTGTACCCCACCTCCTCCTTTTTTAAGTAATTTGCCCGTATTTTAGTTGGATCATTGCATTTCGGTGTGTATGTGACGTGACAATCGCACCAAGGATTGCGTCAATAGTAGCAAATAAACTTTGCTGAAGAAACTGTCCTGACAAGTGTCACTACTAGAGTTATTATAATTTGAGAAATTCGGCGTTAGTTTTTTTTAAAGTTACGGCAACTTATTTGTTTTCAAAATACCGGCTTTTGGCACTGATTTTCAAAAAACGGATTTTTACCGGCCTGCCCTAAAACAGCATTAAAATACCGGCGAGGCCGGTGAAATGCCGGTCATCTGGCAATCCTTTTGCGGGCCTAATTCAATTTACACGCACATTAAACTCTGTGACAAAGAGTTTTGATCTTTTATTGCTTGACCATTCTCTTGAGTACTTTACACACATCACGAAACTTGCATTGATAAAAGCCATTGCTAGCCTGCAATAATCGATTCACAAAGCTAAATGCAATCTATGCAGGCGTTTGTGCAGTCTTTTTATCATTTATATGTGCATGTACTGTAAAACAATTTTTTCTATATCATAACTGTTCAATGACTATTTTGTTCAGATTACGTTTTTTCTGTTGCAACTTCTTACAAAAAACATTACAACGTTAGGCTTTTCAAAATTGATCCTACGTCTGTAAAACAAGACCAAAACTTTTTTTAAAGTGCAGCAAAAGGATCGGAAGCGAATAGTGGTAGCAATAGCTCGCTACTATTTTTATTCAGGAACGGCTGCGGTAGCGCCGCTATTAAATTTAACAATGAGCGGTAGCGACGCTATTCATAAAGTAGCGGTTGCCCACCTCTGGTTTTGTGTTAGTATTGTTTAGAATTAGGGCTTACTGTATAGTGTGGTGACAGGTAGATAGCGCCACATGTAAATAAATGGTCACCGCGAGATGGTGCCCATGAGTAACAAGTTACTGTAATAGTCACCACAAGCGAATTATCGTAGTTCACTTATCCCTATATAATGATAGTGCAGCCTAGTAGTAGTAGAGTGAACTCAGTGAGGGAGCTCTATTGTTGCTGATTGCTTTCCTGTCAGTTAATGCCCCGAATTTCCATCTTTCTCTTGTGCTTGGCTCAGTAGTTCAAGGGAATTCAGTCAACTGCAACAATAGTTAGTGTTGAGGATTAGGGTTTGCAGTTAAGGTAAATATGGTTAGGGCATAAAGTAAATAACTTATCCTTTCTCTGAGAAGCAACTTACATATATTGCAGTGATCAACAAATTCGTTTGATACGCTTTTTCAGTTTTTTTTAATGCGAAAAGCGGATACGGTCGTTTAGACACTGCCAATAGTTAAGATAATTAACTTTGGAGTTTGAGCAGGAGTCGGAGTCCAAAACTTTAAAATGTGTCGGAGTGGAGTCGGAGGAGGATCAGATCACCAGTATGCGGATTTGCCTAGCATGCGGAAATTCGATAAACAAACACCTTTTATGGAAAAAATAGAAAAAGAAAAAAAATTTTTTAGTAATAGCTGTATTCCCTAATCTTCCTTGGATGCTTCTACCAAATTTCAAGCAAATTCAACGAAATCTGACTGTTCACCACGCGCTTTTCTTGTACCAACACTATGCATTCATAGCGTTTGACCTGAAATACCAAATTTTTCGCTTGCCCACACAAACACCGCTACACTGCTCAAACTTGTTCCTAGAGCTCCGGATTTTCGTGTACTTGCTCCTGCAACTATCTTCTAATAGCTTGCCAACTTCTACGAATGTGCTTATTCCCTTTCCCCATTTTTTTAGATTTATGAGAGACAGTCGTCGTGCGCGTTTGGCTCTAGAAAGCGGACGAAGGTTTGGTGCTCGTGTGACGTCATACACATCTATGTGAACGGTATACCGTATCTACTAATAAGCCAACATGTTGTAAATTTTAGTGAATTAGATGAGTGATTATGATAATTTTTACTTAAAAAAAGCTGGAAACAAATAATTTTGCCATTTCAGTCCTGTTATCAACGAAACTCATCAGTTTTTTTCATGCTTTTTACGTCATTCGCCCCATCCGCTTATTGGCGGCGCCAGTAGTGTTTTTATGGCTATCTAGTGTTTTGTTTGTGAGTGAGCTGAATGTACTTAATTGCACAATTTTGTGTAATTGCAACTTTAATTAAGACCTTTTGATGTAGTGAAATTGTAATTTGTTAAAAATTCTGCCTACTTAAATCATAAATACACAAGACAATATAATATTTTGAGTTTAACTGTAGCGAAGTCACTTGGTCATCTGTTGTTAAGAGTTTCAGTGACCTGTACAAACAAACACAAGCGTTGCTGCTATCTCCCGTTTTCTTTGTCTCCTCTGGTTTCCAATGAATTGCATCGTTGTCATTGCAACGCGTTTTCTGGGCATTTTCACTGTAGGTAAGTTTGCTTTCGTAATCTAGTGTTTTTTGTGACGCTGGTGTTTTTTTGTCGTGAAATCTAGCACTTTGTTTTCCGTAACAAGAGAGTGGCAACACTGCACGGACGTAGGACACTCGTCCTGTGTTAGTGTCACATTAACTTACAGGCGGCAGATGAATAACTTTTCAGAAATAACGGTCCCCTGGCAGATTTATAGCCTCTGCCATAACTTCAATTAAAACCTACAGCATTAAAAATGTATACAGTATTAGTGTTTATTTTGCCTCATGAGGCAAAAATTGTTCTGCAGTTCTTTTGTCAACAGCTGTACACATTGTTTGAAGTGTTCACATGACAAGTTCAAAACACCTGACAAATTTGGAGTGCATGACCTACTAAGCTGACCATAACGTCTAATTTAAGTGCAGGCAAGCGTTTTGTGACTTTTTGTCTACGTTGCATGAAGTGTACTGAGGCTAAACCGTAACTTTAAACCTCATCATGTTGTGACTTTCTGCATTGTGCTGGCCACATGACCACTTCAATTGCTTGTGTTCAATCAAAGGCAAGATAACCACAGCCTATATTTTGCCTCATGAGGCAAAATAGACAATATCTTTTGATATGAGTTACTTGGAAGTTTTCAGAGTGTAAACAGGAGTCACAGTTGATGTTTTTTCATTTTTTGGAGTAGAAGCAGGAGTCTTTAAGCCAGAAACAAGAGCAGAGTCTTAGCCTGAAAAATGTGACTCTGCACATCTCTGCCCCACTTATGTCAAAATAGCGATAAAGTTGTAATAGCTCGCTACCTTGTCTGCGTTGTAATAGCTCGCTGATATTAAATAGAGCTACTTGGAAAATTTCAGAGTGTTAACAAGAGTTGTAGTTAAATTTTCTGGAGTCGAGCACGTGCCTTTAAACAAAAAAACCAGAAGCGGAAGTAGAGTTAGAGTCTAAAAGATGTGACTCCGCTCATCTCTGACTATGACTAAAAACATAAGTTTTGCCCTCTTATCCATCACTGTTGCTAGTTTGGCTTTTTGAGACCAAGTTGACCTTTTTTGCCAAATTCAATTTGGATTTTTTTGCCATTCAATTTTTATGTTGGTTATATGGTATGTGATTTAACATTTATGCTTCTGTGCTATTACATTACCATTTTCCTGTGCTTGTTTTACTCTAATTGTATTCATTTTGCATCTGTTGCCTCTCAGTATGTTTCTTTTGTCTTTTCATTTTATGTAAATTTTGCAATTTGTCCTTATGTTTTCAACCACTCTTTCCTGTGGGTTACTGGTATTGTTGCATGAGCCAGTATCATCATCATGAGAACAATTTGTTTTGAAGTTTGGTATGTTTTTCATAGTATTCAATCTGCTTCATTGACTGCAAAAAAGCCATTTTGAGCAGTCCATAACTAACGAAACCTCGATCGATTTTCAAAAATTTAGTGGATATGCAATCAGCATGAAAAGTTCTTTGTGAACAGTAAATTTGAATACAATCTGAGATATTGGGTGACATGGTCTGAATCAATTGACATTTTATGACACTAACTTAGTGTCAAAAAGACCAACAAAGGGCAAAGTACCTGCAGCCAGTAAGCTTAAAATTCCATATAATTCTAGGCACAATCGTCAAAACACTTTTGGGCACAAGCATAAAAACATTGATTTAATCCATATTCAAGCAGAAAATCATCACTATTATGTACAAGATCAGGGTTTGCAGATTGTTATTTGCAAACCTGACACTTTTTTTTCAGCTTTTTGAAACATCTTGCAATTTTTTTGCTCATGTTGAGGCACACTGTACTTCAGAGCAGCATGTATTGCTGCTGTAGCACCAGTGATCAAGTCAGGTCAACCTGATCAATTGTACTAATTACATGTGCCAGTGGAACCGAGCATATGTCTTCATTGCACAGCTAGTAAACATAATCTGAAGGTCCAAAAGGGAACCCTTTAAGGACTGCAGAAGCCAATATATTGACTGACTATTTCAGCCATAACTTGCCAGGCGATAGAGCTAGAAAGATATTCAAACCATCTACGGATTCGGCAAGTCTTCTAGTTTCAATTAAATAATTTTTTAAAATTTGGGTTTGGTTTTCTGTTGGTCATGTCACTATGAGGGCATGTTTTTGCCTTTTTGGCTAATTTTACCTGGCCCTGGGGTTTTCATGTTGGGTGTCACACATAACCAAGTTGATGTTGAAACAGAGTTTGGTGTGATACCACTGATTCTGATATTTTTATATATTTTAGCTTTGATATAGTGACTTTTAGCATTTTGCAAGTTTATAGAGACGGTGAAATATTGTTAACTGCTTCTCTCTGACATTTAACCCTGTGTGGTATACTGTAAGAAAGGTCAGTTGCTTGAAACAATGATAGTTTAACAGCTGCATGTGTGAGAGACCACAGTACAACCATTAATTGTTTCATGCAGAAATGTAACTGGCATTGATGCAATGTTGGTTGTCACGTATTCAGAAACAGACAACATAAAATTTTTAAGATGCAAGTTTATAATGTTAGTACAGATTACATTTTCAAGCAAATCTCTGTGAAGTTCTTGCCGAAGACAAAAAGCAGCGCTATTGTGGAGAGTTTGTTCTACGATGCGCAGTTTTGCAAAAGACTGTGTTTAACCATCAGTAAACAGGATTTCAATCAAAATGTTGTAAAATTATAGACTTAGCTATATATTGACCTATAGCTCAAAACTTAGGGACTTGCCTAGGAATTAAAAATAGCCCATACATTTAGCCTCATTTCTTGTAATTTTGTGACAATGGTTATACCATGACTCTTACACTTTGCCACTTTTTACCTACGTGCTTAAAACATTGGTTCGTAAGTCATCTGATTTACCTGAGTTTAACCAAACCCACAATGCAGTAATGTTTTCATTGAAATGCAAAACATTTGCTTTACAGGTATGTAACACCTAGTTTTACTGGACATTCTCTTCGTGCCAATGCAGGTGAAACTTGGTACTTAGCCAATTCACCATTGTGCATTTTGATTTCTGTTTAATCTCAAATATATTTTCGTGTCCTTATGCAAGTATGACTCATAGAATGAAACTTTTGTTTGACATTAATTTCATCTATTAAAATTTGATGTTAAACCTGAAGATTTTGATTGTGAAAAGACTGAGCTAAAAGGCATCACTGAGCAAAGTCACAAGACAACAGTCATCAGATGATTAGATATGCAGAAATTACACTGTATATGGGTATGTAAGTATGTATGCAGGGCTGACAAGGGGCGATGGAAAGAAAACATCCTCCACCCACCAGCAATAAAAATATATTGAAAATCATTTTGTGAAGTAGGCTACACTAATTTTTAGTCCAACTTTTGTTGCTGCTGGTAAGATGATGTGAGTGGAGATTTAGGTAGGGGTGGGGCTGCATGCATGACGCCCAGCAGCATGCGTGTATTTTTTCCACAAAGATTGTAGCTTTTTCAACAAGCAGAAACGTGCAAGAAATATGTTTATCATCTTTGTAATGTTAAACAACGTAAACAAGACATCAAATCGCACTG
>Ga0210059_1012444_pt1 | contig 12852 bp, 21 predicted proteins | sample Ectturendosymbi2_FD_188042 | JGI IMG/M metagenome (GOLD analysis project Ga0210059, IMG submission 188042) | Ecteinascidia turbinata endosymbiont from Florida, USA - Sample 2 (SPAdes) (version 2) | ecosystem: Host-associated > Tunicates > Ascidians > Unclassified | place: Key West, Florida...
AGTGCAAGTCCTGCTTCCGCACAGTGTATTGCAAGTCCTGCTTGCGCACAGTGCACTGCATGCACATAGAAAACTGCATGCACTGCTGGCGCACAGCGCACTGCCTGTGCCCAGTGCACTGCATGCACACAGTGCACTGCCTGCGCTCAGTGCACTGCAAGCACACAGTGCACAGCAAGCACTGCTTGCACACAACGCACTGCCTGTACACAGTGCACAACCTGTATACCGTGCACTGCATGCGCTGCTTGCACACAGTGCACTTCCTGTACAGAGCGCACTACATGCACACAGTACAATGAATGCACTGCTTGTGCACAGAGCGCTGCTTTTACACAGTGCAGTGCATGATCACAGCTCATTGCATGCCGATAGTGCACTGAATGCATTCCTTGCACACAGTGCACGACATGTACACACTCCGCTGCATGCACACAACGCACCGCATGCACTGCCTGTACTCAATGCACAGCCATATACAGTGCACTGCATGCACTGCTTGCTCACAGTGCACTGCCTGCACACTGTGCACTGCATGCACACTGTGCAATGTCTGCACTGCTTGTACACAGAGTGCTTCTTGCACAAAATGCACTGCGTGTACAAAGTGCACTGCATGCCCATTGTACCCTGCATGCACTCTATGCACACAGTGCACTGCCTGTACACAGTGCACTGCATGCACACAGTGCCCAGCATGCACTGATTTCACACAGTGCACTGCCTGTGCACACTGTACTGCATGCACATAGTAGACTTCATGCTCTGCTTTCACACAGTGCACTCCCTGCACACAGTGGGTGCATGCACGCAGTGCACTGCAACCCCTGGTTGCATACAGTGCACTGCATGCACACAGTACACAGCATCCAAAGCTTGCACACAGTGTAGGTCCTTTTCAAAATGCCCTGCATGCACACAATGCACTGCCTGCACACAGTGCACGACCTGCACACAGTGGACTTAATGCACAAATTGCACAGTAAGCACTGCTTGCACAAATTGCACGGCATGCACACTGTACACTGCATGCAGGCCTTACACACAGTGCACTGCCTTTACACTGCGCACTGCGTGCACACAGTGCACGGCGTCTACAGCCTGCTCACAGTGCACTGCCAGTACACAGTACACTGCATGCACATTATACACCGCTTGCACTGCTTGCAAACAGTGCGCTGCTTGCACACAGTGCACTGCATGTACACAGTGCACTGCATGCCCATAGTACACTGCATGCACTCTATGCACACAGTGCACTGCCTGTACACAGTGCACTGCATGCACACAGTGCCAAGCATGCACTGTTTTCACACAGTGCACTGCCTGAGCACACTGTACTGCATGCACATAGTAGACTTCATGCTCTGCTTTCACACAGTGCACTCCCTGCACACAGTGTAGTGCATGCACGCAATGCACTGCATGCCCTGGTTGCATACAGTGCACTGCATACACACAGTACACAGCATGCAAATCTTGCACACAGTGCAGGGCCTTTTCAAAATGCACTTTGGACTGAATGCACAGAATGCACTGCAAGCACTGCTTGCACATAGTGCACGGCATGCACACTGTACACTGCATGCAGGGATTGCATACAGTGCACTTCCTGTACACAGCGCACTGCATGCACAAAGTACTATGCATGCACAGCTTGGGCACAGAGCGCTGCTTGCACATAGTGCACTTCATGAACACAGTGCACTGCACGCCCATAGTACACTGCATGAACTCCTTGCACACAGCGCCCGACCTGTACACAGTGCACTGCATGCACACAGTGCACCGCGTCCACTGACTGCACTGCATGCACTGCTTCCACACAGGGCACTGTATGTGAAAAGAGCACTTCCCGCACACAGTGCACTGCATGCACTACTTTCACACAGTGCACTGTATGCACACAGTGCACTGTATGCACACAGTGCACTGCAAGTACTGCTTGCACACAGTGTTGTGCCTGTACACAGTGCACTGCTTGCAGACAGTGCACCGCATGCACAGCCAGCACACAGTGCACAACCTGTATATAGTGCACTGCATGCACTGCTTGCACACAGTCCACTTCCTTTGCGCAGCGAACTACATGCATACTGTACAATGCATGCACTGTTTGTGCAGGTAGAGCTGCTTGCACAATGTACTATCCATTCACTACTTGCACACAGTGCACTGCCTGTGCACAGTGCACTGCTTGCACAATGTACTATCCATGCACTGCTTGCACACAGTGCACTGCCTGTACACAGTGCATTGCCAGCATGCAGTGAACTGCATGCAATGGTTGCACACAGTGCATTCCCTGCACGGAAGTGCACAGTATGCACACAGTGCACTGCAAGCACACTGTACACTTCATGCACTGTTAGAACACAGTGCACTGCTTGTACACTGTGCACTGCGGGCACACAGTGCACTGCATGCACTGCTTGTGCACAGTGCGCTGCCAGCACACAGTGCACTGCCTGCCCATAATACAGTGCATGCACTGCTTGCACACAGTGCACTGTATGCACTCAGTGCACTGTATGCACACAGTGCACTGCAAGCACTGTTTGCACATAGTGCACTGCATGCACACTGTACACTGCATGCACTGCTAGAACACAGTTCACTGCTTGTACACTGTGCACTGCGGGCACACACGGCACTGCATGCACAGCTTGTGCACAGTGCACTGCCTGCACACAGTGGACTGCATGCACGAAGTGCTCTGCAAGTCCTGCTTGCACACAGTGCTCTGCATCCACACAGTGCAGTGCAAGTCTTGCTTCCGCACAGTGAATTGCAAGTCCTGCTTGCGCACAGTGCACTGCATGCACATAGAAGACTGCATGCACTGCTTGTGCACAGAGCGCTGCTTGCACACAGTGCACTGCATGAATACAGTGCACTGCATGCCCATAGCACATTGCATGCACTCCTTGCACACAGTGCACGACCTGTTCACAGTGCACTGCATGCACTGACTGCACTGCATGCACTTCTTTCACACAGGGCACTGAATGTACTAAGTGCACTGCCAGCACACAGTGCACTGCGTGCACTGCTTTCACACAGTGCACCGTACGCACACACTGCACTGCAAGTACTGCTTGCACACAGTGAAGTGCCTGCACACAATGAACTGCTTGCACACAGTGCACTGCATGCACTTCCTGCACACACTGCACAACCTGTATACAGTGCACTGTATGCACTGCTTGCACACAGTGCAGTTCCTGTACACAGCGCACTACATGCACACAGTACAATGCATGCACTGCTTGCACACAGTACACTGCCTGCACACTGTGCACTGTATGCATAATGCAAGCACTGCTTGCACATACTGCACTGCATGCACACTGTACACTGCATGCACTGCCTGCACACAGTGCACTGCTTGTGCGCAGTGCACTGCCTGAACACAGTGCACTGCACGCACACAGTGCACTGCATGTACATATTACACTGCATGCACTGCTTCCACAAATGCACCGCCTGCACACTGTGCACTCTATGCATTCAGGGAGCTGCAAGCATTGCACATAGTGCACTGCATGCACACTGTAGACTTCTTGCACTGCTTGCACACAGCGCACTGCCTGTACACAGCGCACTGTTTGCACTCTGTACAATGCATTCACTACTTGTGCACAGTGCGCTGCTTGCACACAGTGCACTGCATGTACTCCTTGCACGCAGTGCACGACCTGTGCACAGTGCACTGCATGCACTGACTGCACTGCATGCACTTCTTTCATACAGGGCACTGTATGTGCAAAGTGCACTTCCCGCACACAGTGCACCGTACCCTAACAGTGCACTGCAAGTACTGCTTGCACACAGTGCAGTTCCTGTGCACAGCACACTACATGCACACCGTACAATGCATGCACTGCTTGTGCACAGAGCGCTGCTTTTACACAGTGCAGTGCATGATCACAGCTCACTGCATGCCCATAGTGCACTGAATGCATTCCTTGCACACAGGGCACGACATGTACACACAGCGCTGCATGCACACAGTGCACCGAATGCACTGCCTGTACACAATGCACAGCCTATATACAGTGCACTGCATGCACTGCTTTCTCACAGTGCACTGCCTGCACACTGTGCACTGCATGCACACTGTGCAAAGCCAGCACTGCTTGTACACAGTGCGCTTCTTGCACAAAATGCACTGCATGTACACAGAGCACTGCATACCCATAGTACCCAGCATGCACTGTATGCTCACAGTGCACTGCCTGTAGACAGTGCACTGCATGCACACAGTGCCCAGCATGCACTGTTTTCACACAGTGCATTGCCTGTGCACACTGTACTGCATGCACATAGTAGACTTCATCCTCTGCTTTCACACAATGCACTCCCTGCACACAGTGTAGTACATGCACGCAGTGCACTGCATGCAAAGCTTGCACACAATGCAGGGCATTCAAAATGCACAGTGGACTGAATGCACACAGTGCACTGCAAACACTTCTTGCACATAGTGCACGGCATGCACACTGCATACTGCATGCAGGGCTTGCACACAGTGCACTTCCTGTACACAGCGCACTGCATGCACAAAGCACTATGCATGCACAGCTTGGGCACAGAGCACCGCTGCTTACACACAGTGCACTTCATGAACACAGTGCACTGCATGCCCATAGTACACTGCATGCACTCCTTGCACACAGCGCACGACCTGTCCACAGTGCACTGCATGCACACAGTGCACCGCGTCCACTGACTGCACTACATGCACTGCTTCCACACAAGGCATTGTATGTGAAAAGAGCACTTCCCGCACACAGTGCACTGCATGCACTACTCCCACACAGTGCACTGTATGCACACAGCGCACTGCAAGTATTGCTTGTACAAAGTGAAATGTCTATACGCAGTGCACTGCTTGCACACAGTGCACCGCATGCACACCCAGCACACAGTGCACTGCTTGTACACTGCGCACTGCGGGCACACAGGGCACTGCATGCACTGCTTGTGCACAGTGCACTGCCTGAACATAGTGCACTGCCTGCCCATAATACGCTGCATGCACTGCTTGCACACAGTGCACTGCCTGCACGCAGTGCACTGCATGCACACAGTGCACTGCAAGCACTGTTTGCACATAGTGCACTGCCTGCACACTGTACACTGCATGCACTGCCAGAACACTGCTTGTGCACAGTGCACTGCCTACACACACTGGAGTGCAAGCACAAAGTGCACTGCAGGTCCTGCTTGCACACAGTGCACTGCATCCACACAGTGCAGTGCAAGTCCTGCTTCCGCACAGTACACTGCAAGTCCTGCTTGCACACAGTGCACTGCATGCACATAGAAAACTGCAAACTGCATGCACTGCTGGCACACAGCGCACTGCCTGTGCACAGCGCACTGAATGCACACAGTGCATCGAATGCACTGCTTGCACACTGTGCACTGCCTGCATGTAGGGCACTGCTTGCATTGCTTGCTCACAGTGCACTGCCTGTACACAGTGTACTGCATGCACACTATATAATGCATGCACTGCTCGCACACAGTGCGCTGCTACCACACAGTGCACTGCCTATCCACAGTGCACAGCATGCACTGGTTGCACACAGTGCACTGCATGCAATTCTTGCACACAGTGCAGTGCCTGGGCAAAGTGACCTGCACGCACACAGTGCACTGCTTGCACACAGTGCACTGTATGCACACAGTGCACTGCAAGCACTGCTTGCACATAGTGCACTGCACGCACACTGTACACGGCATGCACTGCTTACACACAGTACACTGCCCGTACACAGAGCACTGCGTGCACACAGTGCACTGCATGCACTGCTTGTGCACAGTGCACTGCGTGTTCACAGTGCACTGCATGCACAGCTTCCTCACAGTGCACTGCTTTTACACAATGCACTGCATGCACATAATACACTGCGTGCACTGCTAGCACACAGTGCACTGCCAGCACACTGTGCACTGTATGCACACAGTCCACTGCAAGCATTGCTTTTACATAGTGCACTACTTGCACACAGTGCACTGATTGTACACAGCGCACTGCATGCACACTGTACAATTCATGCACTGCTTGTGCACAGTGCGCTGCTTGCACACAGTGCACTGCATGCATGCAGTGTACTGCTTTCACACTGTGCACTACATATACTGTTTGCACACAGTGCACAGAGTACAGCATTCATGCAGCGCACTGCTTGCACTGGTTGCACACGGTGCATTGCACGCACACAGTACATTACATGCAATGCTTCCACACAGTGCACTGCCTGCACACAGTGCACTGCCCGTACACAGAGCACTGCGAGCTCACAGTGCACTGCATGCACTGCTTGTGCAACGTGCACTGCCTTCACACAGTGCACTGCATCCACACAATACACTACATGCGCTTCCTGCACACAGAGAGCTGCCTGCACACTGTGCACTGTATGCACACTGCAAGCACTGCTTGCATATAGTGCACTGCATGCACTCTGCTTTTTGCATGCACTGTTTGCACACAGTGCACTGCTTGTACACAGTGCATGCACTCCATGCACTGCACGCACGCTGTGCACTGCATAAACCCTGTACACTTCACGCACAGTTTGCACAAAGTGTACTGCCTGCGCACAGTGTACTGCAAGCCAATAATACACTGCATGCATTCTTAGCACACAGTACACCGCCTGTACACGTTGTACTGCATGCACACAATGGAATGCATGCACTGCATGCACGGATTGCAGTGCACTGCAAGCACACAGTGCACTGCATGCCCTCAGTGCACTGCACGCACTGCCTGCACTGCAAGCACAGCATGCAGTGAACGCACGCTGTCCACTGCATAAACACTGTACACTTCACGCACTGTTTGCACACAGTTTACTGCCTGTGCACAGTGTACTGCATGTACGCAGTGCACTGCATGACGTGGTTGCACACAGTGCACTGTATGCACACAGTACACCGCATGCAATGCTTGCACACAGTGCACTGCCTTTGCAAGGTGCCCTGCATGCATACAGTGCACTGCATGCACTGCTGATGCACAGTGCACTGCGTGTGCACAGTGCACTGCATGTACAACTTGCTCACAGTGCACTGCCTTTACACAGTGCACTGCATGCACATAATACACTGCATGCACTGTTTGCACACAGTGCACTGCCTGCGCACTGTGCACTATATGCACCCAGTGCACTGCAAGCATTGCTTGCACATAGTGCACTACATGCACACTATACACTGCATGCACTGCTTGCACACAGTGCACTGCCTGTACACAGCGCACTGCATGCACACTCTACAATGCATGCATTGCTTGTGCACAGTGCGCTGTTTGCACATAATACACGGCATGCACTGCTTGCACACAATGCACCGAGTGCACACTGTGCACTGTATGCATACAGGAAGCTGCAAGCATTGCACATAGTGCACTGCATGCACATTGTGGACTGCATGCACTGCTAGCACTCAGCGCACTGCCTGTATACAGCGCACTTCTTGCACTATGTGCAATGTATGTACTGCTTGTATAGAGCGCACTGCATGCACTGCTTACGTGTACAGTGCACTGCGTGTACACGTTGCACTGCACGCACATTTCACACATTGAAGTGCCTGTGCACAGTGCACTGCTTGCACACAGTGCACCGAATGCCGTGTCTGCACACAGTGCACAACCTGTATACCGTGCACTGCATGCGCTGGTTGCACACAGTGCACTTCCTGTACACAGCGCACTGGCGGCACACTGTACAATGCATGCACTCCTTGTGCACAGAGCGCTGCTTGCACACAGTGCACTGCATGAACACAGTGCACCGTATGCACATATTACACTGGATGCACTCCTTGCACACAGTGCACGATCTACACACAGTGCACTGCATGCACACAGTGTACCGCGTGCACTGCCTAAAGTGCATGCACTGCTTCCACACCGGGCACTGTATGTGCAAAGAGCACTGCCTGCACACAGTGCACAACCTGCATCCCGTGCATTGCATGCGCTGCTTGCACACAGTGCACTTCCCGTGCACAGCGCACTGCATGCACACTGTACAATTCATGCACTGCTTGTGCGCAGAGCGCTGCTTGCACACAGTGCACTGCATGATCACAGCTCACTGCATGCCCGTAGTACACTGAATGCATTCCTTGCACACAGTGCACGACATGTACACAGTGCACTGCATGCACTGACTGCACTGCATGCACTTCTTTCACACAGGGCACTGTATGTACAGTGCCAGTGAAGTGCCTGTACACAGTTGACTGCCTGCACACAGTGCACAACCTGTATACAGTGCACTGTATGCACTGCTTGCACACAATGCAGTTCCTGCACATAGCGCACTACATAAACACAGTACAATGCACTGTTTGTGCACAGAGCGCTGCTTTTACACAGTGCACTGCATGATCACAGCTCACTGCATGCCCATAGTACACTGAATGCAGTGAGCTGACACAGTGCACGACATGTAAACACAGCGCTGCATGCACTCAGTCCACCGCATACACTGCCTGTACAAAATGCACAGCCTATATACAGTGCACTGCATGCACTGCTTGCTCACAGTGCACTGCCTGCACACTGTGCACTGCATGCACACTGAACAATGCCTGCACTGCTTGTACACAGTGCGCTTCTTGCACAAAATGCACTGCATGTACACAGTGCACTGCATGCACTCCTTGTGCACAGTGCACTGCGTGTACACAGTGCACTGCATGCACATAATATACTGCATGCAATGCTAGCACACAGTGCACTGCCAGCACACTATGCACTGTATGCACACAGTGCACTGCAAGCATTGCTTTCACATAGTGCACTCCTTGCACACAGTGCACTGCCTGTACACAGCACACTGCATGCACACTGTACAATGCAAGCACCGCATGTGCACAGTGCACTGCTTGCACACAGTGCACCGCATGCATGCAGTGCACTGCATGCACACTGTGCACTGCATGGACTGTTTTCACACAGTGCACAGAGTGCAGCATGCATGCAGTGCACTGCTAGCACTGGTTGCACACAGTGCAGTGCACGCACATAATACACTGCATCCAATGCTTCCACACAGTGGACTGCCTGCACACAGTGCACTGCCAGCACACAGTGCACTGCCCGTACACAGAGCACTGCCTTTGCACAGTGCACTGCATGCACATAATACATTACATGCGCTTCTTGCACACAGAGCACGGCCTGCACACTGTGCGCTGCATGCACTCTGAATTTTGCATGCACTGTTTCCACACAGTGCACTGCTTGTACACAGTGCACTGCTTGCACAAAGTGCACTGCATGCACTGTTTGTGCACAGTGCACTGCCTGTACACAGTGCACTGCGTGCACACAGTGCACGCCTGTCACAGCTTCCTCAAAGTGCACTGCCTGCACACAGTGCACTGCATGCACACAATGCACCGCTTGCACACAACGTTCTGTCTGCACACAGTGCACTGCATGTACATAGTGCACTGCAAGCCTTGATTCCACAGAGTGCACTGCATGCAAACAGTACACGGCAAGCACAGTTTCTCACAGGGCACTGCCTTTACAGTGCACTGCATCCACATAATACACTACATGCGCTGCTTGCACGCAGTGCGCTGCCTGCACACTGTGCACTGTATGCACACTGCAAGCACTGCTTGCACATACTGCACTGCATGCACTCTGCATTTAGCATGCACTGTTTGCACACAGTGCACTGCTTGTACACAGTGCACTGCGTTACACAGTGCACTGCATGCACACAGTGCAGGGCAAGCATAGATTGCTCACACTGCACTGCCTTTAGATAGTGCAGTGCATACACATAATACACTTCATGCGCAGCTTGCACACAGTACACTGCCAGCACACTGTGCACAAAATGTGCACTGCAAGCAGTGCTTGCATATAATACACTGCATGCACTGCTTACACAAAGTGCGCTGCTTACACACAGTGATCTGCATGTACACAGTGCAATGCACTGCCTGTACACAGTGCACTACATGCACAAAGAGCACAGCATGCACACAGAGAACAGCAACTGCTTGCATACAGTGCACTGCCTGCATACAGTGCACTGCATGTACTGCTTGCACACAGTGCATTGCCTGTACACAGTACACTGCATGCACACTGCACTATGCATGCACTGCTTGCACACAGCGCGCTGTTTCCACGCAGTGCACTGCCTGTACACAGTGCACTACCTGCACACAGTGCACTGCATGCAGTGGTTGCACGCAGTGCACAGCCTGCACACAGTGCACTGAATGCACACATTGCACTGCAAGTCCCGCTTGCACACAGTGGACTGCATCCATACAGTGCAGTGCAAGTCCTGCTTCCACACAGTACACTGCATGCACTGCTTGCACACAGTGCACTGCCTGTTCCCAGAGCACTGCATGCACACAGTGCACAGTAAACACTGCTTGCACATAATGCACTGCATGCACAGTGTACACTGCATGCACTGCTTGCACACAATGCACTGCCTGTTCCCAGAGCACTGCATGCACACAGTGCACAGTAAACACTGCTTGCACATAATGCACTGCATGCACAGTGTACACTACATGCACTGCTTGCACACAATGCACTGCCTGTACACAGTGCACTGCAGGCACTCAGTGCACTGCATGCACTGCTCGCACAAAGTGCACTGCCAGTATTCAGTGCACTCCATGCACAGCTTGCACACAGCGCACTGCCTGCACACAGTGCATCGCATGCCCACTCTGAACTACATGCACTGCTTGGACACAGTGCACGGTTTACACACAGTGCACTGCCTGTACACAGTTCTCTGCATGCATGCAGTGCGCTGCATGCACTGGTTGCACACTGTGAACGTCCTGCACAATGTTAAAAGGCATTCACACAGTGCACAGACTCCACAGAGTGCATTGAATGCGCTCAGTGCACTGCACGCACTGCATACACTGAACGCACACAGTGCACTGCAAACACACTGTACACTTGCACGCAGTGCACTGCATGCACACCGTGCACTGCATGCACACAAATCACTGCCTGCACCCAGTGCACTGCATGCACACAGTGCACTGCAAGTCCTGCTTGCACAGAATGCACTTCATGCACATAGTAAACTGCATGCTCTGATTCCACACAGTGCACTGTATGCACAAAGTGCACTACCTGCACACAGAGCACTCAATGCACTGCTTTCACAAAGTGCACTGTATTCACACAGTGCACTGCAAGCACTGCTTGCACACAGTGCACTGCCTGTACACAGTGCACTGCATGCACTCAGTGCACCGCATGCACTGACTGCACGCAGTGTACAACCTGTATACAGTGCACAGCATGCACTGCTTGCACACAGTGCACTGCCTGTTCGCAGCGCACTGTATGCACAGTGTACAATGCACTGCTTGTGCACAGTGCGCATGCACTGCTTGTGCTTGTGCACAGTGCGCATGCTTGTGCACAGTGCGCATGCACTGATTGTGCACAGTGCGCTGCTTGCACACAGTGCACTACATGAACACAGTGCACTGCATGCTCAAAGTACACTGCATGCATTCCTTGCACACAGTTCACTCCCTCTACACAGTGCACGGCATGCACACTGTGCACCGCATGCACAGCCTGCACACAGCGCACAATCTGTATATAGTGCACTGCATGCACACCTTGCTCAAAGTGCACTGCCTGTACACAGTCCACTGCACGCGCATTGTACAATGCACGCATTGCTTGTGCACATTGCGTTGCTTGCACACAGTGCACTGCATGTATACAATGCACTGCATGCCCATAGTACACTGCATGCACTCTTAGCACACAGTGCACCGCCTGTACACGTTGTACTGCATAAACGCAATGGAATAAATGCACTGCATGCACGGAGTGCAGTGCAGTTCATGCACACAGTGCACTGCATGCACTCAGTGCACTGCACGCACTGCCTGCACTGCATGCACTTTATGCACAACATGCACTGCACGCACTCTGTGCACTGCATAAACCCTGTACACTTAACGCAAAGTTTGCACACAGTGTACTGCCTGTGCACAGTGTACTGCATGCCCATAATACACTGCATGCACTGCTGGCACACAGTGCACTGCCTGTACACAGTGTTGTGCATGCACACTGTGCAATGCATGAATGCAGTGCACTGCATGCCCATAGCACACTGCATGCACTCCTTGCACACAGTGCACGACCTGCACACAGTGCACTGCATGCACTGGCTGCACTGCATGCACTTCTTTCACACAGGGCACTGTATGTACAAAGTGCACTGCCCAAACACAGTGCACTGCGTGCACTGCTTTCACACTGCACCGTACGCACACAGTGCACTGCAAGTACTACTTGCACACAGTGAAGTGTCTGTACACAGTGGACTGCTTGCACACAGTGCACTGCACGCACTGCCTGCACACAGTGCACAACCTGTATACAGTGCACTGTATGCACTGCTTGCATACAGTGCAGTTCCTGTATACACCGCACTACATGCACACAGAACAATGCATGCACTGCTTGTGCACAGAGCGCTGCTTTTACACAGTGCACTGCATGATCACAGCTCACTGCATGCCCATTGTGCACTGAATGCATTCTTTGCACACAGTGCACGACATGTACACACAGCGCTGCATGCACACAGTGCACCGCATGCACTGCCTGTACACAATGAACAGCTTATATACAGTGCACTGCATGCACTGCTTGCTCACAGTGCACTGCCTGCACACTGTACAATGCTTGCACTGCTTGTACACAGTGCGCTTCTTGCACAAAATGCACTGCATGCACACAGTGCACTGCATGCCCATAGTACTTTGCATGCACTCCATGCACTACCTGTGAAC
>Ga0210059_1012445_pt1 | contig 12851 bp, 8 predicted proteins | sample Ectturendosymbi2_FD_188042 | JGI IMG/M metagenome (GOLD analysis project Ga0210059, IMG submission 188042) | Ecteinascidia turbinata endosymbiont from Florida, USA - Sample 2 (SPAdes) (version 2) | ecosystem: Host-associated > Tunicates > Ascidians > Unclassified | place: Key West, Florida...
AACCCAAAACCTAAACCCAAAACCTAAACCCAAAACCTAAACCCAAAACCTAAACCCAAAACCTAAACCCAAAACCTAAACCCAAAACCTAAACCCAAAACCCAAACCCAAAACCTAAACCCAAAACTTAAACCTAAACCCAAAATTCAAACCTAAACTCTAAACCTAAGCCTTGAACTTAAACCTAAACCCGAAACCTAATCCGTAAACCTAAACCCTAAATGTAAACCCTAAACGTAAACCCTAAACTTTTTGAAAAAGTACATTAAAAGCGCTCCTATCAAAGGTGTAACCTCTAGTCTACAAGCTAACCCAAAGGAAATGGTGAGAGCAGAGCCAACGAACAATCACACAGCAGGCATAGGCCCTAAGCACTCAACTATGTTTACGTTGCTACTACAACTCAACGTTATATGTGAACAAAAATGGATACAGTTCGAATTGCAAAATAGTCCGAGGAGATCTTTGCATTTGATAGCAAAATATACAGTACCATTTAGCAAACCTGTGAAATCGGATCACAACCAAAATTTTTGATATTTTCAGAATAATCACATCAAACCAACAAAAATTTTCTCAGTCCGATCCAATCCTGATCCGCCAATTTTCAAAAAAATTGCGGTCCGATCCAGTCCTGATCCGGCCAAAATTGGCTTTAGTCCTGATCCAGTCCGATCCAGTCCTGATCCGTGCTCATCTCTGGTATCCTGCAGGATATCCAATCCTGATCCGGTCCATGCATTGCTCACCTCTGTTGACTACCGATTTTTGTGCAAATTGAACCTGAGCATGTGATTGGATGGTTTCCGTGCCGCTTGAGTAAAAGGGTTGTTGATGATTGGCTGAAACCACAGCGGTTTGTACAAAATTCTCTCCTTATCGCTCTTGCGTCGCTGCAGCTGCAGGTGGCGTAAGCTTGAATGACAGGTCCGCAGTTACAGTACGTCTTGTCAATGTCAATTAATTAATTCTTTTCATGAAGACCTCCAGGATCTCACAGACATTGACTTCAGTTTTTAATTAGTAGGCCCACGATCATGTGAAGCTGAATTATGGTGTCAATGGCATGACGCCAATCATATTTGTGCTAGGTGGATAAATCTCATAGTCATAAGTCATGAAATTATGAATGAAATATTACATTTACTAGAACTAAATACTCCGCTCATTAAGTAAACATATTTTGTTTTTTTATATACCCAACGCTGATTGGATTAATGTTTGGAAGTGACTACGGTACGCCTGGCCTGACGCAATTCAAATAATAATGGGGTCAGTTTGTCATTTAAACGGCGTGGATCTCGTTGCCTAGGGGTTGTGCACTACATATGGCTGCTATGCCAGTGGCAGTGGTTTTGGTTCGACTCTCACCTTGCTGACTTTCTTTTTTTTTCTTTACTTTTTTTCAGGCTGATGTGTTACCTTTACAGAGGTTAGTGTTACTAGGTTAGGTTTACCATTTAGGGTTAAGGTTTGGTTTAGTGCACTCTTGTCTGGTCGTGCGTTAATGACAATGTTAGTGTTACGTCACAGGTGGCGTATGAATACGTTTTCAAATTTCAAGATCCACAGGTAGTATCTATAGCTACTGCCTTAATGTTTGCTGCTAAACTTATTGTAATCTGTTTATGCCCTTGTCTTTTCAATGTCATCATGTGGTGACGCCATCCATGTGTCTGGTGGAACATACATTCCTCGATGGTACTGTTGCGATTGGAAAGCCCGAGCGGCATACGCACAAAGCATCGCACTGTGCAGCAAGCAACAATAGAGTTATGCACCGTGATCACTCTATTATTGCTTGTTCACGCCACATATATATGGTATTTTTCTTCGCACACATCCCATTCATGGTAAATCATAATGCAACACCAGCGGAGAGGTTGCAACAACATCCCCCTCTTTTTTACAACAAACTGCACCAATCGCTCGTTCTTTTTGTGAAGGCTTCACACGGCACGACCTCCACATCCTTGTCACAGCACCATTTTGTTGCGATCGGAAAGTCCGAGCGGCATATGCGCAAAGCTTTGCACTGTGCAGCAAGCAACAATAGAGTTCACGCGCCGCGATCACTCTATTATTGCTTGTTCACGCCACATATGGTGTTTTTCTTCGCGCACATCCAGTTCGTGGTGAATCACACATTCAATGTAACACCAGCAGAGAGGTTGCAACAGTACTCACTCTATAATGGTCTGTGTGTAATTGTGTTATTTCTTCACGATTTGTATGTATAAACATTGTTTTCTGCCCTTGCTTTTGTAATGAAATTTTGTGTTTTAATTGTATTGCTCTCAGCTATGATGACCCCTACCCTAGCTATTGTTGCTCACTTCTTTCACCTATGTGCATGCTTCACCTGCTCATATGTACTATACATACCTCAACTCTTCACCCTTTGCTTGTCCACCATCATTTGTGTTACGTTGATGTCAATTGTGAATTTGATTAAACATTTGTGTTTTGGTAATATTGTTTTTACTTCTTTATTATGTCTTTTGGGCTTGCCATTTGCACTGGTTGACTTGGTCACATGAATCTTTTGTCCAGTATGTTATATTTTGTCCAACTTATTTTGTTTATTTTCATAATCTGTTACTTGTGACTTTGGTTACTTTTGCAATGCCTTTACTGTCTGATTATACAGTATCATTCGGCTTGATATGTTCTTTTTTTACCTTGCATTGCTTTTGACTTGTTCCTTCTTTCTTTACTCATTACTGCATTTGTAGAAACAATTCTAAATTCAAATCAATATTTCATGGCAGCGGCTACAGGTCCTCCAGCAGACCTTCATTTTTTAAAACCTATTCGTCCATCGCCTGTAACATGACAGTGATGCAAGACAAGTATGCATTAGGCTGCACTACCCTTGGTAGAAACATACTAAACCTAAACCATAAATCTTTAAAAAACTTCGAAAAAAGTAAAGTAGAACTGGTCCCATGGATGAAAAGTTCAACCACTGCTACCAAAACAAAAGATGCCATGGTGTGAGCCAAACCGTAAAACCATTTGTACAGAAGACATAGACGTGTCGACTCAACTACCATGACAGTGCCGCTAGAGTGACAAACTTTGCATTTTATTCGAACTGTATCACCGCCTGCAGACCTATAGCCACTCCCATATTTCATGCATTTATCTTTCCTGGTATATATACTGTAGACATAGCATTCACATGTATTTGGAAAGGCATTTTGTATACCCGTTAAAGTACATTATGCTCAAACATTGAAACAAGGCTGTGCAGAATGTATTTGTAAGAGTTAAACAAAAAGTACTAGATGTTAAAATACATATACTGTATTTAGAAGCAGCACAAAAAGTTCAAACAAGAAGATTGTTTGTGTAAGGCCAAAAGATCTGGGCAACCATTTACATGTTATGAATTTATTTACAAAATCCATATAGCTTACTTTTGAATATCTCAATCTATTGTTTTGACTATCTTTATCTAATTTTTTTTATTGTTAAACCATTTGCTATCTGAATTTCTGACAGGCTGACATAATTTACACCCTTGTCTCTGTAACATCAGCCTGGTATACTGTGTCTTGTGAGATATGAAACTGTGATACATCACAATGGGCCATGAGCAACTGTGTTACTTCTTCGTGGTCTATGTTAACAAAAACTGGTTTTGCCACTGTTATGCGACACTGTTCTGTAATGCTGTGGTTGCTACATGGCTTTCTGCTTCATAACCTTCATTGTCACATGCTTTTCTAACCTATGTGCATGCCTCACTTATCCATCTACATATCTCTTAATTTTTCACTTATTGCTTGTCCACCATCATCTTTCATGTGAATGACCACTGTCTTTGTTATCTGTTCTTTTGTTTCTTTCATTTGTACACCTTCAATGATAAATTTATATCTTAAAGCTTGTAAAATTGTTTATAAAAGCCATATGCATTTCAGTTCCTTGATCTAATTTGTATGAAGAAAATTTTTATACTAGAAGTTAAACCTTTTTAATTTCATTGGCTACGATTTTCTAGTTGCTTATATATATATACATCTCTATAACAAAATGTTTAGAACACAGTGTATATACTTTACTGAATGTCTAAAAATTATTTGTAGGAATCATGTACACACAGTTGAGTAGTAGGTTATTTTAGTGTGCTGAAGGAAGGTGAAGTGCTATGCTGGCCTAAAAATAACATTAACAGTGCATTACTTTTGAAATTTCAAAAAAACATCCTAAGCTAGGCCTGCACAACATGCGTCCCATGAAAGCTTTTCTTATGGCCCACAAGAGCTTTCTCAATTGTAGAAAATGTTGCAAAAGCTTGACCTTGATTAAGTAATTGCCATTCCAGAAATTTTTCCATGTTACAATTAAATCTCTACATCAAAACAAAATAACATTTTTGCAGCCCACGATAAATTTATATTGATAATTTAGCCCTTCAAGCTTTCTGAATTGTGCAGGCCTTTCCTAAGTTGACTGATTAATTGGAAAAGTTAATATAGCGTAATATCATAGCAAAACAAACCTTACAAACTTTTAATTGTAATTTTTTTTCACATTTCTCAAATTGTTTTATTAACAGATCAATCGTAAATAGTCAATATCAACTACTGTAAGTTTGCACGTACCTTACACAGGCCTTACAGCTGCTCAACATACCTGATATTGAGGTATGACACCTGCAACATAGCTTAAAAGAAAAAGAGCGAGTCTTTTTATTTACCTTGCTTGTTTTATGCTATAGGTTTATTTTCTATCTTTTTAGACATATTTTTTCACAAACAAAAATACTTCAATTTTATGAGTCTTTTTTGTGAATGTGTGAGTTTAAACAATAAAGTATTACATATTCTCCATAATTTCCATGTTTTAATAAGTTCTCTATTATCTTGTTTTTTATCTAGATTTTGTTATTCATATAGTTTTCATCAATCAGCTTGAATTAAGTTTAAAGATAGCTCCAGAAACAAATAACTCTTCTTGTGTTGGCTGCACTTATTTGTTTTTGTCGATGCTTCTATCTAGCATCTTGAGCTTTTGCATCTTACAAAGAATGTAGGCCACAAATAGACAAACTTTTCAAAGCAAGAGCCACATTAAAAAACAGTTAACTTAAAAAAAAAATCCATTGTGTACAATAACTACTACTTGAAACATCTGAAATAAAAAGTTGTGTTTGTTGTGTTCATTTGAAAAGTCAAAGATTTGTCAAACACTGTTTACAATTTTTACCAGATCAGTTGTTTTTATTGAAGTTCATCATAATTTGGTAAATTATGACTGAAGTAGTATACTTTGTTAGAATATGACACTGCATTACACAGCAACTGTTTCATGACTCATCAAACAATTGTAAATCCAATATGAGCAAAGAAATACTGTTCAGTCCCTAAAGAAGCTCTAATTAATCTTATCAGATAATAAAAGGTAATCTGAAGTGAAAGTTAACAATGAAATAGTACAATAAAACACTACAAAAGACATCTACGGTGCAAGTGTTTTAACTTTTGTCACTAAAAGTTTATTTTGATACAACAATAAAACAGTGTCAATCATTGGACAAAGGCAGTAGGTCTGACATGGTATTTCTTTCGAAATAACCCAAGTATAGCAGGCTGCTTCACAACTTCTTTGCACATATGTTGTTATGCACCAGTAACTGTTGTCAAACTTTTTAAAGTTTTATTGTAACTTTGTGTACCCATATTTGCAGCAGCCACAAACCGAAAAGGTGCCAGTGAATAGTTAAACATATCTTGTACTAAAAAAAACTCTATATCATTTCTCAACTGTACACCAAAGTGCTGCTAAGCCAGATCATTCATTTTTTTATGTCAATGGGGTGCCGTTCATAAAAAAATTATATTGGACACATATGGCACAAAAAACTGCTAAATCGAACAGATTTAGCTAATCGATACAGATTTACCATGTTGGTCATGAGTCCTGCATAATTACAAGGGTGACATCTGAAGTACTAGCAACAGAGATGGGATTTTTGCAGAGTTTGCCCAAAGACATTACGTGACAAATTGCTGATAGGTGAAAATCATAAAGCCTTTGCTGATAGGTGAAAATCATAAAGCCTTTCCTGATAGGTGAAAATCAAAACACTTTTCAGAATAGAGAGATCCTAGCTACAATGGTTTAACCACTTGACCAGAATGCCCAAAAAACTTTACATGTGAGGCAAGTCCAGCTGGCTACACCCATGGGAAAGTGACCCTAAGACTGACTAAAAAGCAGGTAGCATGATTACATCTCTACTTGGCTTGATCATGTCTTGACCTGGATCTTGCAAAATTATCTGAGTTAGTTGAAAATCATGAAGAATTTTGAGATCTTCTAGGGCTGCTGCCCCCTAGACCTTCAGTTTCATCTGTACTTGCTTTCTGTACTCTTTTTGAAAATTTAATGAGTGGTTTGTGTGCACCCATCTCTGCTCGTTTGCGCCAAGGTCTGTGCAGCTAGCGTTATAGTGATAGCTGCATTTGATGGTGAATCAATGGCAGCACTGCGTTTGAACCATATCTTTGCACCCACCCATTAACACTGAGCACAAGGCTGGATGGGCCAGAAGTACCATTTTTCAAATCTTTGGTATGATCTGGCTAGGATTCAAACCCAGCCTACCAGATATAGTGGGATGTGCTCAACTAATTATACCACTTTGACCTCCTTGGGCTGCTGACCACTATACCTTCCCTAAGATAAGAACAATGTTAAAAGTGAGTGAGAGAGTAAAATGTAGTTAGGTTGTGCCAAACATTAGACAGTGAATCAACAACTTTGGAGAAGCTATCTCCACTGAAGCAATTTTCTTAACAGCAGGTGCTAACCAGGGTTGTGGAGTCACAAGGAGTTTGAGGTTTTTGGTGGAGTCAAATTCCTAAGAACGCTACGAGTTGGAGTCATGTTTTTTCATCCGACTCCAGAAGTCCAATTAAATCATTTTTTACATCACACCCCTACATTCCTAACTCTTGTGTATTGAAATGGTACAATTTTTTTAAATTTTTATTGAAAGAGAATTTTTGCTGTACGCCATGATTCTGCATAATCGAAAAACCAGTAATAGCTGCAAACATACTGTCCATAGGTAGGTAATGCGAATGAATTTGTTGCTTTAGTCAATAATGCTAGTAGTAAGCATAAGTACTATTAACATGTTCGCTGTTGGCGTACGAATATGTCATACTTGGAAATCAGGCATAAATCATGTTCTTAGCAATGGCATAACTCCTCAGCCAATTGTGCTAGAGAGCTGTTCAAGTCCTCAAAAGACTCTTCAAGTCTGCAATGAAAAAAAATGTGGGTTTCAGTTTTTTTGTGAGTGATGTCATAAGTGTGGTAGGTTTTTGGCTCATGTTACCTGGCTTAGGACCCAACTGCTGGATGGAAGTATTTGCTCAAGTTTTCATTGGAAACTAGGCTAGAATCTGAGTCTTTTGAGCCCTTGACCAACTTTTTAGCATTTCTGGTCCAAAAGATATGATCTAAAATGAACAAATTAATTATGTGATTATGGGATTAATTAATTATCTGTTGTTTTTAGGTCATAACTTTTGAACCTGAACCCTAGCAAGTCATCCAAACTATCAAGACTCAGATTTTAGCCTAGCTTCCAATAAATACTTGAGCGAAATACTACCTTCTAGCAGTTTGGGCCTAGGGCTAGATGAAGTGGGCCAAAAAGGTGTTACTATTGCAAGCTAAAATAAATCTTAATAATTTTTATGTTATGTTTTATGTTCATAAAATTTAAAAAGTATCTAATATAGAAAAGTTCTGAAGCTAGCTACTCGCTGTTGCTGTGATCAGAAAGCCTGATTGGCATGTGCGCAAAGCTTCAAGCTGTGGCAGCAAGCAAGAATAGAGATCATGCGCCACAATCACTCTATTATTGCCTGTTCGTGCCACACATGGATGTTATTCTTCACACACATCCCGTTCGTGGTGAATGACACATTCAACACCAATGGAGAGGTTACAACAACATCTTTTTAACAACGAACTGCACTGATCGCATGTTCTTTTTGTGAAGGTTGTACCTGGCACCACCTTAACCTTCTAGTCACAGCACCACTTTGTTGTAATCGGAAAGCCCGAGCAGCAAGTGCGCAAAGCTTCACACTGTGTCAGCAAGCAACAATAGAGATCATGCAAGGCAATCACTCTGTTATTGCTTGTTTGTGCCACAACACTTTCAAATGAAGGAGAAAATTTAAAATTAGTTTCAAACTATATTTGATCCTTTCTCATTTTGTTGATTAGTTGCAGATCTGCAGTTTACCAATGTGCCTGTAGTTGTTAACATCTGGTATAGTGTGGGGTTTTATAGCTAAATATAAATAATTTTGGCTTTTGTTGCACTGTGCTGCTTCAATCTCTTGATCAATCTGCATTCATCTGTTTTTTAACAACTCTTTGCAATTCAAAGAAGCAGAATGTCTCTTCATGAGGATTATGTAAAGATTGAAAAGATTGGTGAAGGTAAGATTGGCATCTTGACTTAGGTGCTGGTAAGCAACTCCTTGAATTGCCACCATGGTTTCATTTTGCCGGACTGAATAGTTACCATTAAACATTTTTGAAAAAACTCTTTGCCACGTTGGATTTTTCAATTGCCATAATCTGTTCCTGCTTTAACACTTATGATCTAGAGACTCTTAGCAGTTGATAGAACATTTTTTCCAGTTCAGTTGTATATATATCAGGTTTAGAGTCTTTGTTAATTGGTTTAGTTGTATTTTTGTCAGTAGCTTTTGTGGCTGTGTTTCTTATAGGTTAAAGGCTCAACTATGATGGGCTCATTTGTAGAATTAGTTCACTAGGCTCAACTACAGCTATTTGATCTCTTGGGTAATCTGAAATGAAAGTAATGAAATAACAAACTGTTGTTACATCACACGTTTGAGCTGCTTAAAAAATTCCATAACTTCATAGAAGCACGGCTGCATCTAACAGTTTTTTCTTCACCATTATTTTGTAGGCACCTATGGTGTTGTATACAAAGGGCGCAACAAAAAAACAAATCAGGTTGTGGCATTAAAAAAGATTCGATTGGAAAGTGAAGAAGAAGGTGTTCCAAGCACTGCAATTCGTGAAATATCCATCTTAAAGGAGCTGCAGCATCCGAACATCGTCTCGTATGTCAAACATTTTCAAAACTTTATTAGAAAGCTAACGGGATACAAAATGTCAAACGTTTTGCATACTATTGTTTTTTCAACATTAGAAATGCTTAAATTTTGGGGGTAAATTCCATTGAGAAAACATGATTAAGCCTGAAAAAAACCTGACTTGTCCCACCTGTATCTTGCTGTAACTTTTTTCTGATAATCTGAAATTGTAAGACTGCACGTTAAATGTGTTATCAGTAGTGCTACACGAGACAATTACACATGATGAAATTCCTTGGACAGGTTGCAAGATGTGGTGCTACAGGAGAGCAATCTGTTTCTGGTTTTCGAGTTCTTGCAGATGGATCTCAAGAAGTATATGGATACCATTCCTAAAGACAAGTATATGGACAAAGAGCTTGTCAGGGTAATGTATTGTGGACAGAGCTCAATGTTATCCATTGTCGAATGTGTGCTTTTTGCTTCACAGTCACTTGTTTCAATTCTGATCTTTAGTTACTTCTGGATTTTCAATTCCGTATGAATTTGAGTTGTTTGAGGTATCGTTGGTCGAAATTCAATGCTCATTGCTTTTTTTCGTCACAAGCGAGTTACAGGTACCTTAACAACGCAGAAATATAACATTAAAGAAAGATATGGAGTCAATACCAGGTAGGCTAGTATAAATTAATTATCCACCAACATCTTATTCTTACAACATATCTGGTCCTCTCCTCGCTCTTCGGTTTCAAAACAAATCTGTCTTCACAAAGTGCTTGCTAGAGCTTTGGCCTTGCGACTTTGTTTTGATTGACCTCAGGATGTACCTTGAGCCGTACAATGCATTTTTGGTTTACCAGACAAAGTACAAGATGCCTTCATGTCTGTTTTTGTCCTTGTCGCAGAGCTATACATATCAAATACTGCAAGGCATCACATTTTGTCACTCGCGACGTGTGCTGCATCGCGATATGAAACCTCAGAACTTGCTGATCGACCGAAACGGCATCATCAAGCTGGCTGACTTCGGTCTTGCCCGAGCTTTCGGCATCCCTGTTCGAGTTTACACTCACGAGGTAAGTTGGCATTGTTTTCATTGTTACGTCATGAAATAGAAAAGTAGCAGCGATTGCGCCAAGACGAATATGTGAGCGTTGAGGTTCACTTTATGTGCGCGAGATGCGTCATAGTCAGTGGCGACTTGGGCTGAGCTCGAGTCTTCGATTACGAATCATGTTGTAGAACGTGAGCTTGCTTACAATGTATATTTGTGCCACCACCCACTTCACTGAGTAAGGTGAAGTGTTAACTTGGGTTTGTCAGTGTTCTCGTTTCATGTCTGGCCTTGTGTTCATTGTGCAGGTGACCTGAATCGCAAAACATCATTCGTAGTAGGCAGAAGTAGGAGAGGTTTTCTGTGTTCTCTCACGCATCATGCTACTCGGGCTCAACCATTAGAGCCCGAGCGGCCCTTTGCGATTAAGTATTTTTTCAAATATATGTCATATTGAATGTTTTTGAAGCAATATATTTGCAGTGCACATTGAATTTAAATTCCAATCCAATGGACAGTACCCATTCGAGAATAATTTCAAACCAACGATAAATTGTCCTGTAACTCGGGCTGATATGAACGAGCCCTGTACACACAGGTTTAGCCTACTCGGGCTCATCCGTCAGAGCCTGAGCTGCTCCTGCTTTTGTCTTTTTTCGTAGTCTCATTTTCTCGTATACATTATCTCGCGCATTGCTCGGGCTCTAACAGATGAGCCCAAACTACCCTCTGCGATCAAGAATTTTTTTTAAATATAATTCACATCAGATAGAATATTTTTGAAGCAATGGATTTGCATAGAAGATTGACTTGGAATTCCAATGCAATGGACAGTTCCCATTCGAGAATAATTTCAAACGAACACAAAATTGTCCAGTAGCTCGAGCTAATGTGAATGAGCCTAGCACGCAGAGGACTAACTGGCGTTATCATTGCTTTGTGACGTAATTCACGTAACAATGGACAAGTTCTCATGAGAACATCCAATCATTGTTACGTAACTCACGTCGCAGAGCAATGATAGTGCCAGCCAGAAGGAGAGCAAATGGAAATTTCAGTGGCATAAGCCTCGAACGGTTTCATTCAGTCAGCAAAAGTGCGTGATGAGCCCGAGTGACGCTATTGACCTGGAGTCGCCCCTGGTCATGGTGAGCTTTCAAACTCTACGAGTTTCAACGAATGCTTGACGCGCAGTCAAGCTTTCCATAACCCTCAACCAACTTTTGCAAACAAAACTGTTGTGTTATTTTGGGGCGGTTGCCTTAACGAAGTATATAAATTGACGAATGGTTACGTAGCAGCATTTGTGAGCTAACTCAGCTTCATAGCAATGCTGCTTTAATTTGTAGCGTTTCCTATTGTCACGCGCTATATTATGAAAATGTACGTGAGCGCTTGCCAAACAACATTCTTTGCTCCGCCAATTTGTCTTGAGTGCTCAAACACTTGGAGAGAGTATTGTGTGCGTGTTTTTACCGAGTTAACAGCCGTGTTTTCTGTTAGCACTAAAACCAGTTAACCACAATAAGCAAGCTGTTACAGAGGCAAGCAAGGAATGGATGATCGTACATTCGGCTTAACAAAAATATGTTTCTATTTATATATATATCAAAATCAACTCCAACGAGGCTTGCCTGAATTCGTTGTAAACTCAAAACGCCAGAAAATTGCTGGTGGAAGGCAAGCCGAATCTGACCGCGCGAAACAGACACTTGCGTGTGAGGGGTTATAAATGTAGCGGACATCTTTCCAGACAATTTTTATCATCGCAAGCCATCACAGTTGATTAGTGGGTCGGTTTCTTTGCTTATCACAGCGCTTGAGAATAAACCTTCTCTAGAACGAAAAAAACTTTTTTACACAAACCGGTGATGTACTACCCTGTGCTGGAAACATAGGCGTAGCCAGGGAGGGCAAAGGGGCAATGCTCCCCCCCAAAATTTTTAGAAAACATAGTCATTTTGTGCTTTGAGAGGCGTTTTTTTAAACAAAATAGTGTTATTCGCCTAAAATCAAACATTCTGCCCTCCCCCAAATTTATGGGATGGCTACGCCACTGGCAGAAAGAACTTTCATCCCCTACTTGGTTCGACTCGACCGACGCGGAAATGATTAGGTAACAGGTCACGCTTATGAGCACAATCTCTATCCCTGCTGCATTTCTTTCTGTTTCTCTGGAATTGTGTTCGTTCGCTGGTACAGTGCTTTCCCAAAACACCGGGGTGCCGCGAAATTTTCAATACTTAGAACGACTTTGTTGATCCTGTATTGCATACGACTAAACACGCTTCTTTGAAGTCCAAACGTAAAGTGTGTTCTTGGTGTACTCTCATGCTGTAAATATAACAAGCGTAAACTTCAGCCTAGCTCTTCCAAATAGGACGTTTCTCTCAGTTACGTTTCAAGCATTAGCTTCGGTGTGCCGCGTCAAAAGACAAGTTGTAAAGTGTGGTAGTAACTTAAATTTTAATTATTTAAAAATTCCCAAAAAGCATCAGGCCGCACAAAATGCCCTTGCGGGCCGCATGTGGCTCGCGGCCGCGCGCCCTTGTCCTGGACCCTTGTGTCGCGATGCTTGGCTTTGACAGTTGTTAAGTTTTGCAGCGAGGTTTGTTCATAAATCATTTTTGCGCGCGGAACACTTTGCTGGGGGGGTTACATAGGCGGATCCAGGAATTTTTTTAGGGGGG
>Ga0210059_1012446_pt1 | contig 12851 bp, 6 predicted proteins | sample Ectturendosymbi2_FD_188042 | JGI IMG/M metagenome (GOLD analysis project Ga0210059, IMG submission 188042) | Ecteinascidia turbinata endosymbiont from Florida, USA - Sample 2 (SPAdes) (version 2) | ecosystem: Host-associated > Tunicates > Ascidians > Unclassified | place: Key West, Florida...
TGCTGGTGTCGCGATTGGCCGATTGTTGATTGTCTGTTCCGCGCTCCACTTATCAACAGTGAAGTTTGTTTGTTCAGTTTTTCTGGTAGAGTCCTTAGTTTGATCCTACTCGACGATCGATTGCAAGTGAAGTTTCTTTTTGCGCTGATATCTTCCTTTCCGCATGCAATTTTGTAGGGAATGAGAGGCTGCACAATCGTCAATGCACAGGACTTGTGCCACAATAGGCGACTGATTGTCGAGTGTACGTTGAAAACTTTGTGACTGATGGTTACGCACAGCTCAGGCTATAAGACTGGCGCTGCAACAATACATGCTAAATAAAAAATCTACTCCATAACATGTTATTACCGTGTATTTGCACAAAATCTGCATCATTCAAGGTGTCGACAACATTACTTGCATCAATACCAACGTTCCCTTGGTAAATATACTCCAGAATTCTTTCCAATCTTCCGGCACTTAAGGACTTGACCTTCACAACGTTTTGATACTTTTCCATCATCTGCACAATGGAAGCACGCCATTTATTTTATTCCTTACACTGATTCATTAAAAACTATAGCAAGGGCACAAAGCCAAGAGGAGTCAATTGAAATGCTTTTCAGGTAGGTTAAATAAACTCTCAAAAATGGTAACGTGAGTAAAAAACTGGCGAAGAAATTCAAAATATTGCTAAAAATAGTATGATAAAGACCTTCAATGAAACAGTCCCCACGTTCCCAGTTGACATCCATGGAGTTACTTTGACAAAATCAGGGATCTCAAGATGTCAAAATGCCTTTACGTTGATTAGCATTTTCACTGGCTTGTATCTCATGAGATGTTGAAGCGATCTAGGCTATTAGACTGTCAAATTAATAGAGTAATAAATTAAAACACGACAAGTTCAAATATTTAAATCTTGCTTTTATTCTGAAAATAGGATAAAGAAGTTTCCTGTGGTCGAACTGGAAACATACGAAGAATTGGTAAATGCGGGGCAATATCCAAAATTAGTTTCGTGCAAGCAAAACCAAACGCTTGTTGTAATAACTGGTATTAGACATCGTGACCTGTTTAGAGTTGAAACCGAGAATGGAAAGGTTTTGCACAAAAGCTTAGTGAGCTGTTTTTCAAAGTGGAAACACGTGGTGACGCGACAATTGGCATTAACGCTTTCGAAACAAAACCTTGAGGGATTTGGCTGGAAAACTTTTGAGAATTGGCCTAAAAACTTAGGGTGGCGATAGTTCAGTGGTAGAGAGTCCGCCTTTTCGGATGCTCGATCCACTGAGTGAATCGCCGTAGCGTTCCTTGGGCAAGAGCGTTCATCTCAGCCGCCTCGGCAAGAAGCAAATTTCAGGCTTCGGCCTGCCGCCAATTAGCGTCACCAAAAATCAAATTAAAAAAAGAAACTTTCGAAAAGTCTGAAGAAACATGCGGATTTCTAGATTTTTTTACCTTTCAGAAATATTTAGGGACGGCAATTAAAACTATAAACAACTGGTAAAAACAGTTAAAGCTAAAATAACTGTAAAGTAAAAGTGGCAAAGATCGATGGAAAATAATCTCTTTGCACGGTTTTGTGCATTTTTTGGTTGTAAAACAATTTACCTGGTAATTCCTTTTTCCGGAGCTATCGCTCAGCATATGCTAATGAATTTAGTGAAACACAAAACAGATTAAATTTTTGCGGCTTGAATTGGCCTACGATAGGTATGTGTTCATGCACAAACCTTCACACAACCCACACACAACAGAATGCAATTCCCATTACACGCCACGGTTGCTTCGTCCGAATGACGCAGTTTGGACCTGAGATGTTTAGCGTGACTTCCGTGTTAATTTGGGATATAATCATTGCAGGTGTTTAGTATGATGTAATTTCGGTTGGGGTAACTTAAAATGTTAATAAAGCAAATAGCTGCTTGATGCGGGTTAAAAATAGAACCAAATAACTCTTAAGAGGCAATTTTTTGTCTTCTTTTTGTTTTGCAATTTTTTTAACAGTAGATATTGTTAATGAAAAGATTACCGGTGTACATTGCTTGATTAACAGCAAACTGATGATATCATGAAAACTTTGATTAAATGGTAACACAGAATTACACACCATATTTCAAACAACTTGCAAACGTTGATGCCTCTAAACAAAGTATAACGTCAATGATGTCAAGCGTATATGGAGGCACTACCGATGCTGGGAAATTTTTGGAGGAACTCCGTTTCATCTCAGCACCCCAGTAGATGCAGCAACACAAAGTTTCCGGAATAAGAACACAGCTGAAAAAACTACTGTTGGCTAATGTGTGAGAAGACCAAATGTGTTGCAACAATAACGTTATTAAGATTTGCCAACATCGATAATGCTTCACCTGAGGAAGATTCAGATGGCACAGACTTGTTAAACTATTATGTATTATCTGTAGCCCGAATTAGAAAAGTACATGTAAGCGTTCTACTGTACAAAAAGGAGACAAATTTCAAAAGTTTTAAAACTAGCAATTTACAATATTTAAGCAAATTTGAAGCGTTTAAAAACAAAAGCACAAAGCATAACAAATGGTCTATTATGAAATCAAAGCTAAGTTGGATTCCTTTACAAAAAACAAAACAAATTCACGCCGTGGCTTCTAATTGGTTATGGCACATGTTGTTTCGAGAATATATCTTTGAATTATAACGTCACTACAGAAGTCAGCCCTCGACTTTATACCTTTCTAGAGGGAATAAAAACCTGAGTTTTAAAATGGAACTACACACCAACGAAAATATCATTAAAATCACGGTATTTCACTACAAAATGTTTCCGAACTGTTCGAATATTTGGAGAGAAAAAAAAATATAAATCGCAAGCTAAATCTTTTGAATAATTTTTCCACAGTAATTGGTTGGTTTTGTTGTTTGCTTGACGACAAACACGATCTTTGTCAAATATACCTTTTTGTCGTTTTTATGAGCTTCAAAAGTCACCTTTTGAAACGAACACTTAAATAAAATTACAGTCAGCCTTTAAAATCATCTCAACACTTCTGTATGGGTTTGTAACAGGCGTTTGCAAGAGCTTTAATGCATGCAATTTTTAAACAACTGTTTAAAATTTATGCATGCTGTAAAAACATTCCTGTACCTCTGTTGAAAACAACTTCTCAAAGTACTCAGATACAACACCAACTACACATTTATGAATTGCAAACGATTTCCCGTTTGATTCCAGAACACCATCCGTGAAGAGTTTCTTTTCTTGTCTGTCTCTGCGTCAAAGTATAAGTTGCGTTTTCTAAGATCAAAAAATACACGACCGAGGTGGCAAAAATACTAAAAAAAAGCTTGCCACTAATATCAAACTTCAGAGCTTCCTTGCCATACACTATTTTCGATTGTTGGTATGTCAAACCATTGCACTTTTTTCAAGCAAGTGATTTGTTTGTGTCTTCAATTTGTATACTTGGAGATCATTTCGTACAAATTCAGTTTATTTTAGATTATAAAGCTGGCAGGAAAGTTGATTCTACGAGTTTTGGCATTGTACTTTTAAATCCAAAGAAGAAAATGAAGTTAATAATCATGGCATCATATAACAATACAACCGTTTGTACATTAGTATCATGCACATAAATTCGTTCAATATTGCTTTATGCCCAAATAACTTACAAAGAGCAACGCACAGTCGTGGAAATTTCAGGCAACCAGGCAAAACTTCAGAGACTTGACTTCCAGTAAACTATGTGATATTTCTACGAACATAAATCCCTGGTAGTAAGGCAAACGCAACGCAAATTACGGATGCAGAAGCCGAGCGTGGACATAGCCCACTCTTGCGCGCACAGCTCCCCTCCACTTTTGCCGTTTGTCAGTGATGTGACTTTCTCTCTAATTAAACTTTATATATAATAAACAGAAAATTTCAAATTGTCTGCTTGTTACCAGTCGAGCGTAACGTTGACGCCCACTCTGCGCCAACAACCGTGACGAACAGGTTAGGCTGCCTGTCTACGCTTGGGTGACAATTGGCAACGTCCCTAACACCACACTGCAGAAGGCTCAAACTGCCAGAAAAGGGGAGATCAGGAAGAGTGATTTTGAACAGCGTCATGCCATGCAGATAGAATCCTCTGCTTAAATACTTACCCAGTGATGACGGGTAAGCAGTTGTTTTTTGCTCGATGTTCCGATGACACCTTTTCGACAATTTTTGGTTATTCTCTAGACGAAGACCAGTAAAGCCACATCACATCGCATTGGAAAATTGCAAAAAGTAATGAAAGCAGCACACATGTGCAACTGATCTGATAAGGATGTTATCGATCATTTTGCAAAAACTGTTCTTCCAAAAAGAAAAAGTCAGATCTCCAAGCGAACTTGCGTGGGTATCAATTGGCCTGGCTTTGACAAGACAATCAAGCATTCACAATGAGATCAATTTAACGGGCTACAAGTTTTCCTAGATCTCCAGGCCCAACAGTGAGCGTACGCGAAGAAAGGCATAAATGCACTGAACAATCAAAAACGAGGTAGAAAAGCAGACACCTGATTTCACATGAAAAAATGTGCATAGTTGCTAGGAGTTTTTCTCCACTAAATGGCGGGTACGCTGCTTCAGTGTTTGTTCCTTTTTAGAATTGCCTGCCCATACCAACCAACGTTTCCCCTCACCTGTGTTCTGTTATTATTGAGTGTTTTTGTGTTCGTATGTACTACGTTCAAATAAACTCTGCGATGTACGCCGTAAGTCTAAGTTGAATGCATAAAGTGAATAAAACAAACATTTTCAGGGTGGATTTCGAATATTCAACTGATGCAAAAGTTTGGATCTGAGATCGTTTCAGCAAACCAAGATTTCCATGACCAAGAAAACTGAGAAAGAAAACATTTGGTACAAGCAAAATTATTTACATGGCCAATTCTATACAGTATAGCATGGCTATGTCCATGGTTGCGGAGTCGGAGCCGCGAAGAGTCGGAGGTTTTTTGGTGGAGTCGGATTCCTAACAACACTACGAGTCGGAGTCCAAATTTTCGTCCCACTTCGACTCAAAGAAGTTCAATTGGAATATTTTTTACATCACACTCCTAAGTTGGGAATTCCTGTTGAAATGGTACAATTTCTTTTGAAATTTTTATTGAAACAGAGAATTCTTGCTGTGTACCACGATTTCCATTGATTGCTAGTTACTACAAACTTGTTGACAGCCAAACTTAGAGTCGGAGTCGGAAATTTTGCAAAGGGCGGAGTCGGATTTGGACATTTTACCTCCGACTCCGCAACCCTGGCTATGTCACAATTATGGGAACAATCAATTGCTGCTTCTACTAAACCATTCCAAGAAGACAATTATTTAGAACCCGAAGTTAGGCATTTGCACGGTCTTCGCGAAAATGTGATTGGGTAGAATGCAGAGATTCCGCCTCTATGTTTCAGTGTGCTATTTTTCCTATGCAACGTTTCATTTCCTGCAGAATATCATGAGAATAAAATCACTCGTTTTTATTGACAATATTTGTAGATAAACGAAAATTTAGAGAAAGTGAAGGCGTTTACGTATACCTTCGACCGTGAAAACAGCGAACAAATCTATATTCTTTCAAAGCTTGTTTGCCTGCAAAATAACATCCATGCTTTTCTCTGTCCAGCACGAGAACGCACCATCTAACAGGCCGCTGATCAAGCCGTATGGACCATCAATTTTTACCTAGCGATGATTCAACCAAATCCGATTTGAAGACATCCTAAGTGAGAAACAATCATTCAGAACGAACATATGGCTTAGGAAGCACCACAGGAGTTACCTGTTAAGCAGCTGTAAAACCTTTTGAGCGTGAACTTGAGCTTTCTGCTCCGCTGCATCCACGTATCCACACCTGTGGTTATAACTATGTTACTGTACAAAAAGAAGTGATTTCTAATTTTACGTCTTGAGCGGGAAATCCGGCAGTTATTTCATATTCCCTTTTCACTTTACTTCTTAAATAAATACATATAAACCAGTTACTTTTCAGTTACGTAACTCAAGGTCAAAGGTCACTGTAGCACATGTAATTTGAAAGTTCTTTGATTAAAGCATATTTTTTCTCCCAAACCAAAACAGAGGTAACGCCGATGTTTCCAATAATAATAATCTTTTATCTCGACGTAATACCAGTGTTCATCGATACCGTATTTATTCGACTGTCAGCCGGCCTGAATTTTAAGCTGCACGAAATGATGAAAAAAACATTATATGCCGCAGCATACAATCGAGTAAATACGGTAGTTAACAAAGCTGTATCTGCACAATATTGGTCATGACACCTCAAGAACTCGAGCTAGCTGTTCACCGGATTTAATCATTTCTAAAGCTTCAACAGAAAGTGCACGCAAGTAGCCATGCAATATTTTGGTGATTTTTAAAAACAATTTATAAAATACACATTTAATGTTTTTTTTTATGCGACAAACAGAGCTTAAAACTATAAAATCTCTTGGAGACAAAACTCTATTTTGAGAAATATGCACGCCACGAAATAAATTATATGTGCTAGCCCTTTTCAAAAATTTTGTACTTGCCTGTTTTTTCTACAACCTTAGGATTTTTATTTCAAAAACGCGATTGTAAACATCTGAAGTATTGGCTTTGTTTTGCGAACTACTAGTATAGTCAGGATGATCACCAAAAATCCTCATGCCTCGTGCAATGAATCGTCACTCTGTGATTTTATTTACGCAGAAACATTGCAGATAGAAAGTGGAAAACAGCGCATTTAGTTAACCGAGAAGAGTTATAAACTGCAAAATATCAAAAAAGCAGACACGAGCTCCCTTGGATTGAAAAGTTAAAGAAAACGAAAGAGCGACAATTCAGCACTATCACGAATCGAGGCAGCATATGGAAAAAATGTTCTCAAATCACCAATGTCTTTGAAAATTTCATATTAGAAAACGTCGATTTCGATTGGCAAACACGATTTTTTGGCTGATGAAAAATTTTTGCTTTCAGCTTTGATTTCTTACCTTTTTGACGTTTCTTCTCCGTACTTTGGTCTTTGTCCCCAATAAGGATATGCGCTCCCATACATGTTTCAATTACTGATATATTCACACAGGGTCTCTATTTGTCTGGTCTATTCCTGTCAAAATACCTAACAAAATAAAAACGGAACGTAGATTTTTATAAAATCTAAAACCAAATGGCAAAAAAATTATACTTCAAAGCACGCTTAAGCCATTTTTGTAATGCATTCAAACGTTTTGGACATTCCCAAATTTGGATTTGAGCTCATAATTCTTTTTATCGATAGGCTATCTACAAGAAATATGAAACAGAAGGTCTTACTGATCTGCACTGTTTTGCTGACATAACCAAAATTTCATGTTTTAGTACACTAAAACTGGAGAAGCAAAATAGCACACGTTCCTTTTTTTCCTGTGCAACATTTCAGACGTCTATTGTTCATTAAATACACCAGGATCAACTATAAAAGTAAACAAACCGCGTGCACAGCTTGAAGTAGCTTATCTTACATCAGCTAGATAACCAGATGCGTTTTGATTGGCATTTCAATGAAGCAATACGTTCCACACAAAATCACTATTAAAACCTTCAGGCTTACTGCAAGATTCGGAGGAATCAATCGACTGGGCTCTGCTTTCATGACTTTGCGATGTTTCAGACTTGCATGTATATATCAGGGGTGCAAAAATGCGATCGTGTACTCGCGCCGCGCGACCAAAAACTTGAACAATTTTTTTTTACCTTTTGCACTTTATGCATGTGTGCGCTACTAAAAATTTCCGCGCGCTACTAACATTCACAGAAAATTTTTCACCCATGACATTTATAAATACTGTAGAATTTGTCTAATTCGTCATCGTTTAATTCGTCACTTCGCTTAATTCGTTACTTTTTCGTCGGTCCCGGTCGAATTTCTATCTTTTGTGTACATTTCTGTTCGTCTAATTCGTCAATTCACTCAATTTGTCACCTCTTTCTGACCCTTAGAAGCGTTTCGTTCGGCTAATACGCCATTTGCAGTTTCGGTTTTGATGTTTAAGCAGTTAACACGTGTGGGAAATCAAACAAATTAAGGATCTTTATATGAGAATTGTTGCGCCTCGCAATTGGTTTATCGAACTTATGCACGAGGTGCGAAGCGCGACCCGACTCCCTACTGAGAGAACGCAAAAAGTCTTCAATGTTTATAAAAGATTTCAACGGTGCTAGATTAAATGCAGGGGTCTAGATAGAGTAGAGGAATTAAAGAGTTTAATTTAGTAACAACCATAACGTCATAAAGTTGTTTTTTACTGCAAATAAAAGCACTATGTATGCGAGTTACTACAATAAAGTATACGAGCTGCTATGATAGAGTTTTCACCTGTTTGCATAATGCGTCACTTCGCCTAAATCGTCACTTTTTTCTAATCTCCTTGAGGTGACGAATTAGGCAAATTCTACTGTATATATATGTGTATATATATATATTTTAGAGAGAGTTTGATGGTGCTTTACGAGATCGGCGGTCATGTAGCGCCACGACTGGCTTTACAAGGTCTCGTACGATAAGGCTTGCTTGTGCTTCATGACCGCCGGCAACGCTTTTGTACCCCGTGCACCTGGCAAGAAGGTACCAATTTAAAAGGTCGTGGTAAGGAAGTCAAACTCATTTTGACCTACCAACACTGAAGCGCACGCACTCAGACCCAGAGCTGGTTAAATGCACATATCTGTTTTCAAAATAACTGGTGTCGACAAAGTCGACAAATTCGAATCAATCGTCAAAGTTTTTTAATAGGAAATCGATTTCACGTAACAATAAGCATCCTCAGGTTTAAAATCTGCAAGCAATGCTTGTGGGTAATAAGTTGAAAGGCTAAAACAAGAGCAGACAAACCAAGCAAACTAAAGACTAAAATGAATAAATCAAAACACAAGCTGCAGCAGGTGAAAATTGGAGAATACGCCGTTGTCAAATAATTGCTTTCAGTATAATTGAAAAACAGCCTGATGCCAGTTACAGAGCAACAAAATCACAGCTGCGGAATCACGCCGCGGTAACTCAACACAAAGCGTCACCAGGTGTAAACCGAATTGCCATACTTTAGGGAGAGCCTTCAAATGCTAACAGCTGTGAAGAGAGGTACAAACCGGTAAATAAAAACTGTATGTCTGTGTAGTAGAAAAGAGGTCAAACAAATGGGCAAGGCAGAATTGGAAAAAATCAATAAACATCACAAAGGGTTAAGAGAATTATTTCACAGGAGGATCAAGCTTTTAATCTTACTTTGTGCATTAAGTTTGTCTGCTTGGGAAAGACACTTATAGCAGCAGATGTGATGTAGCATAGCATAACATTGTTGCAACCTCTCCGTTGGCGTTGCGTTGAGTGTACGATTCACCACGAACGGGATGTGCGCGAAGAACAATACCCATATATAAATGGCACGAATAAGAAATAATAGAGTGATTGCGGCGTGTGATTTCTGTGATTTCCGATCGCAACAGCATCAGAAGTTATTCAATTACGCAGCAGGTCATGCAAGTATGCACATTTAATTTTCCATTTTGATTCTCTCCAACTCAAACAATTTCTCACATTCTGTTGTTTGACTATTTGGACAATAAAGCTACCTTAGGCCTAAGTTAAATTTTGTGAAACTTCTTGGTTCTTATAATACCTTCACTGTCCTAAATTACCCATTAGCATCACATGTCTTTTTCCATGAGTAATACAGCTGAGAAAAAAAACTGACCAAGCATAACTTGTTGCATGAGACTGAAATGAATGAAATACACGATTCACAATTTTTTACAAAATGTTGGCTTGGCCGTAATAAGTTGAACTTACGACAGTTCAACATGGACAAGGTAATCTCATGTAACTACAAACACATTTTTTTCATTTGCATGTTTGATATATGTTACATGTTGAATTAATGAGGTGTGCTAGGCTAATGGATATTTGTAAGGTATTTTAATTAAGAACATATAAACTTTGTACCAGATGTCATATTAACAGATTTACAAACAAGAATGTTGGCTAGCAGATAACTATTAGACTATAAGCAAATTTATTCTATTTCTTTTTTTAAGGAATGTTGTGTCCCTATGCTACAAGTTGATTAATGTATTTCCTATGTTTTTCATTCTCGTATTCTAGATGTTGCTTTGTTATTGTTGCTTTCTGATACCTTGTCACATTAACATGCCATTATGGGCTATATCTAACATTCCATTGTGAACATATTGCAAACATAACGGATATGGCTTCTTTTTCAATAAGGTCTCAATATCTTTAGTTATTACATTGAAATCTTTTCTATTCTAATTGGGGATCCTGTATGCTTTATAAAAGCATAATGGCTCCTATTATCTGTGACTAAATAATACTCAAAGGGCCTTGCTACCAATCGATTGGGCCTTGTAATCTGTCTATGCCCTTGTCTCTTCAACATCATTTGGTGACACCATGCATCTGGTTGGACATGACGCATCCATGGAACTCACCTCATTAGCCATTATGGTCCATGGGAAACTTGTTGATTTCTTCACAATGAGAGGTTTAAACTTTTTCTTCTGCCCTTGCTACTTGTTTTTGTAATGAAATGTTATGTTTCTAATTGCATTGCTCTCTGCCTTGCAACCCTTATTGTTGTCCACTTCCTTCACCTATGTGCTTGCTTCAACTGCCTATCTGCACATGCCTCAACTCTTCAGTCTTCACCCATTGATTGCCCACCATCATCTGTGTTACATAGATGTATATCACGTATGTAGTATAAAACAATTACTTTATATATTTGTTTATTCTTCACCTTTTATGTATTATTTCTGTAAAAATTTTTTGCTACCTTGTTTTTCCTGCATACTCTGTTTTTGTGTGTACTTCGTGCCTGATTGTTTACCATTATTTGGTTTGATGGCTTTCTGTATTTGAGTTTTTCATGATCTTTTTGGGTGGTTCAATATTGCTGGGTGCGTTTGGTTTGTATGTGTTGCTGTACTATTTCTATGTTTTGTGAATGTCCATTTGTATTGCATCATCGTAAAACCCTTCTCTGTGTTGCTTATCTCACTTATGTGCGTGATTCACCTGCTCATCTCTATATGCCTCAACATTTCACTCATTGCTTGCCCACCATCATCTGTGTCATGTAAATGATTGTTATGTGTATGATTTAACATTTGGGCCATTCCATTTCAGATCACCCCAAAAAATAAAATTGGTTGGTCCCTTTTGTTTGACTGGGGCCCTTTGTATTTTGACTGTAGTGTTTGTTTCACTGTGGTCTGTGATCTTCTGCATGAAAATCTCCGTGAATCCAAAAAGGAATTGGAGTATATCAATAAACACAATCACATGGTGAATCAAATTCATATCAAATAAACACAATCACATGGTGAATCAAGAATCAACAACTGGACATGTACCAACACCTACCATTACATACAAGCCTCTCTGTACCCTTTGAAACACGTGCAACCCGGTTGTGTTCACGCACCTTGAGTGTGGGCTTGAACCCTGAAACCTCGATAGCGCTAATTCAGGCAGTTGTTGATGCGTCATCGTGCTAGTCATTTCAGCCAAAGAGAGCTCTTACTTCCATGTGCATGGAAGTCACTTTTCAGTGTCACTTGCTTGGTCTTTCCCTTCTCCTTGCTTTGGCCGACTTTGCTTACATGTAGCGGTCGCGCTAGCGTGACTGCTACACCTTGCCATAGGGACACCAGGGTTCCTACACAATTTTGAGTATAAATTTCCAGACTTTTTCCAGACTAAACTTTTCCGAATGACATACTGAGGCCAAAGACAAGCACAAAAAATAACACAATGAAAGTAAAATTATCAATCTTATCATATTAAAATATTGTTAGAATGCATGTCAATAGATCAAGTCAGGAAAATTATTTCTTTTCTCCATACTAGCAGAACCAACAATCTTTTCCAAGTTGGAAAATGATCAAACTCTTTATATACTTTACCAGATTCTGAGGAACCCTAGCATAGGACACCTATAAATACCACATATCACTAAGATCACTCAGCTGGCTAAGAACTTTAACAAAATTTGGTTAACACATCCTTGGTTATTACAACTGATCACTTATAATATCCAGATTGCTTGGGACAATATTTTCCTATTCACTCACTGAACATTATGAAAACTCGTTTTATGTACTTTTTTAAAATAAAAAGTTTTGAAAACCAGACATGGGCTTACATTTTAGGTTAGGGTTTTGAATTAGGGTTAAGTGCTTGTAACGTACTTTTCTAAGTTTTGACAACCAGACAAGTGTTTGTATTTTGGGTGGGTTTTTGATTAGGGTTAGGTTTAGGGTTGAGGTTTAGGTTACAAAACCAGGATGATACACTAATCCAAGTGTATCGTCCTTGTCACATGACCAATTCAATCAGTTAGCTTTGGTTAATTGGTAAAGAAACACCTGAAGGTATAGACCAGCTATATCCAACCCAAATGCCTTACTGAATGAAAACGCGAAACTAGTTTCCCTGTCAATAAACTGTGACTGATTTACTTGCCGCCATCTTTGTGGCCTTTAACTATGAAAAATAGATACGCTTGCAAGTTTTAATCGTCGCAGAAGAACGAAAGCAGGTAGATTCCTCAGAAGCTTGCCACGAGGCTAAAATTTCCTTACTGAACCAAAATTTATGTCACTACCTTGACCAGGGCCGTACATTAAATGACATAGTAATGAGGGCCACACATTGAATGACTTACTTTGATCTTATCAAACTAAATTTAGCTTCAGCTAATGCATTGAAAGGCTTCGATGCTAACTGTAACGGTAATAGACATAATGAAGTGGCACTAAGGACTACCTGCATCAAAAGTTTCAAATTCAAGACGATCAAATTAAGGACAGGTT
>Ga0210059_1012447_pt1 | contig 12851 bp, 12 predicted proteins | sample Ectturendosymbi2_FD_188042 | JGI IMG/M metagenome (GOLD analysis project Ga0210059, IMG submission 188042) | Ecteinascidia turbinata endosymbiont from Florida, USA - Sample 2 (SPAdes) (version 2) | ecosystem: Host-associated > Tunicates > Ascidians > Unclassified | place: Key West, Florida...
AAAAATTTGTTGTTTTGTTGCATGATCTTGTTCTACACCAGGGGCGCACAACTGCACAACCTGCGGCCTTTGATAAAATTTAAGCGACCGTGCACGTGTAATTTGAAACATAAGTTATGGTCAGTAGAGGACACAGGCCAATTTGGTGGGGGGTGCGATATCGATTTGCAATGAACCCAATGCTTCACAGGACCATATTGCGTAAATCAATCACTTTCGCATACGTACATTTACAAGTCTAAGCTTGGTTTAGAAGCTTGAGTGATACAACTGGTCAAACTATATCACTGCACCGCTACGGAACCAACAAGCAATGTGGCACATAACAACGATCTGACGTAGCCACTGGCGTCGGCGCAGGTACATCGAGGGCTCGAGATAAGCAGTTCACGTGACGACATATTGCCTATTCTGATTGTAGGTTACGTTTGTTACAGCACAATTACTGCTGGCAGTACCCAGCATGGTGTTGTTTGACTTGTATGCTGCAGCAAGTGAGAATAGTCACTTCAATGAGGTTTAGATCAGTGCTCTTCAAATGGGGAACCTTACAGTTTTTAATTGTCGTTTGGAATAGTCCGCAACACTCATAGTGATTTCTATGTAATATTTGTTATTATAGGTAATTTTGATGAAATAAGAACAAGAAGCGGGTTGATTGTGTTTATTTTGCAACCGAAATTAAGAGAACGGAAAGAAACAAACAATTCGTAATGGATGAAAACACGAAAGTAACAAAAAGCTAAAGCGAGAAAGCACGATCATTCATGAGCGTCCGCAGAAATTTTTCCCGGGGAGGGGCAATGTCGACATTTTCTTTATCATTTTCAAATTGCTAACGATCAGTGCTCCCTTCAAGATAATTTTCCACTGAGCAAATATTTGTTTTAGTGAGCACGATTATTTCAGGGATGAACGGGTGGAGTTTTCAATGAATTACACACTTTGTGAATTATATAATGAATGTACAATCTTATCAGAATACGAACAAAATAACATTTCATTCAAATAGCGTCTTGTTTGCGTGTTTTTCCATTGCTTTGGAATGTTGCAAGTGCGTGAGAATGAGATTTCACTGCGCAACAGTTCTGGTGGTCCTGAGTATTTGCGCCCCTTAGAGGGAACATTGCTGACGATGCAATGCAAGTGGACGTTAATAAATCCTTTCTACACTACAAAGGAAATGCCCCATGTTACGATAACAATCACACAAACGCTTCGTTGGCAGCAGTAGCCAGGTATATTAGTATTACGACAATTTACAGAGCAGGCTATCTGCAGATTTTTAACATAGAGCATTTCTTTTCAAGTAGGCATTGCCTTGATTTGTAAAGAAAGAAACATTGGATTGCCATGGTTTTCAACGAAAACACAATTTATTACTTCATTTTACTTAGCAAGCAGTGCCGCACCCAGCTGATATATTCGACTGAACTAACAACTGAACATATTTTTGAAAATTTCGGAGGGGGATTGCGCGGTTGCTCTCCCCCTAATTGCCGAATCAGTTAGCAAGACTTGTCAGCATAACTTAGATACAAGAGCTGCAAACACCTGGGATCTCGTCCAAAGCGATCAATGAAAACTTGCTACACAAACCGGACAATTAAGTAGGCCTGTATGTTGACACGACTACGGACAACTTACTAAAATTAGAACACCACGCAGGTTTTGCAAAATTGACCAGATGAATTATGAAAACTCGCCACGGCAAATATAGCTTTGCACTCAGTATTCACTAAGATATCGGAACTAAACCTTAACAATTAAAACGTATTTCCACAAGCCTGCATAGGCATATTCTGACAAGCCACGTAATTTTACACTGCATGAAAAGAAGCCTGCTTAAGTCTGGTTTGACACTCAGGCACATTGGTCACACTCGCACTAATAATGGATTTTTCAAACTTGTGGAAGCATTGCAACAAACTCCTTCATGCTTTTCACAAAGTACAAATGTACGTGGCTTACCGCTATCAGCATGTCACTGTCTCGCTGCATTACCTGCCAAGATGTGTGCGTTCAACAGTCTCATACAATAAAACGCCTGCTACCATAGTATAAAGTGAACCTTTGCGGTTTTGTTGCCAAGCTATTGTTACGCAATAAAGACCAACAGCAAAACAATCCGCTCGCGACTTTCGCAAACCGCCTCTGCATGCAAAGGAAGAGACGAGTGAACTGCAAGTACATCACTGCATGACACTGTAAATGTGAACCATAGGCGTAGTGGGGGTCAAAGGGGCCATGCCCCCCCTAAAAAATGTTTAGAAAATATAGTCATTTTGTGCTTTGAGAGGCGTTTTTCTACGCAAAATAGTGTTATTCGCCTAAAATCAAACATTTTGGCCACCCAAATTTTTGGGCTGGCTACGCCACTGCTGTGAACCTGACTCTTGCGCAGTGTGAGTTTCATACTGGCAAAAAAACTGTGATTGCAAGAATCAAATCCATTAATCGGAATTTAAGATGCCGACCTCAGGTTTTTCGGGAAATATTTGGTTCTTAATCCCAATTTCCAAAGGGGGGAAACAGGCATTTGCCCACCCTGCGAACGCCCATGCGAACATTGACTATTTTATATCAGGTTCCACAAACAAAGCCAGCTCTAATGAACTAATGAACCGAAGAAACATTTTTGACTAATTGTTGGCACAAGTTAATTTTTAGTGTGAGGTACAAAAATATTTTTGGCGATGATTTTTAATGAAATCAAGTGTCGTGTCAACACCTCTTTAGGTCTGGTGGGGGAAATGCATCCCCTGAATCCCCCCCTGTGTCCGCGCCTGGTTATGGCGGTCGTAAAAACTATTTGTCAACAATATGAGGTGAGAATAAATACGGCCAAACAGATGTGCGAGAAGCAGGTTACACTCAGCGTGTGGAAGCATAAAAGAAACAATGCAAAAAAATATCTTGAACTCACTGGCGGCCGTAATTCATAGACGTAATACGGCCGGCATAACAAAAAGGTTGTGCACCCTTGTTCTAACCAATATGACGCAAGTTATGAAACCAATATAAACTTTGTTTGTCAGTAGATTTTTCTGTCAAAAACAAGATTGCTCGGAACATTCCATTCGAAAAAATGATTGGTTGCTGTAAATGGATTGGCACCACATCTCACTTTCAACATTAATATCCAAATATAGTCTTGTTGTATTTTTGCTTTTGAATTCAACAGAGTGATTGCGTAGCACATTTCAGAAATCACAAATGCCATGATTTATTTTTTTTCCTTCATAGGTTTCTTTTCCAGTTGGCAATGGACCTTAAATATGAAAAACTTTCCGTAGTTTTTCCACACTAATTGACATACAATTTTTTCTCAATGAGCTGCAGATCCATGGCTTTAAAACGTGATTATATAGACGGAAAGGATCATGGAAGCTGTATGAATAGCAGTGCTGCATGGAAATAACCATCTAATTATGAAAAGTGCATGTTGACTTGAAATATGTAATTACTGCAGCGAACAGTACGCCGAGCCAACAAACAAGTCTAGGTTGTCGATTCCAGCGCCCCTAAACCATTAGTTTGTCTTCACTTGACGGTTTGGATTGAATCGCTGAGAATGATTTGAAATTTCTCGGTGACGTGACGTTCCGCCTGATCGGAAACACGCAATAAAGTTTACTGGATGGTCAACACAACTGTCCTGGGGGGTTCATTTTGTAGTATCTTTGGTATGTGATTTTGAGTCATCAAGGACCTGATAAAGGAAGAGAAAAAATTACCAATAAGAGATTTCTGTATGAGGTCCGGCCACGTGTCGAGAATGTCCAGAAAATGTTGGGCTGGTCATTTCTGTTGGCTAGACCTCCGAAATAGCAACGCAGAAACTGACCAAGGAATATATGGTATTAACGCATCTCCGACCTGCCTCGGTTGGGCATTGGTAATGAAACCAGCTGAACTATCAGACGTTGCTGTAAAACATGAGCTATTTCGAGACATCCAAGGGCTGTTTTCCCGCGAACAAGAGCATCGGAAGGATTTTTCCGGGGGGCAACAGTGGATTTTTACATGTGGTGGCCAATAGCGTTTTTCCAAATGGGGGAACACTGGTGAATTTTCATTTTTCCAACTCGAAACCAGATCAAAAACTCTTTTCTACTGAAACCGTTATAGAAAAATATAAAAATCCAAGGGAGGCTTTGCTCCCCTTCCCTCTTCCGACGACCATACCCGCGGCGCTCCCGAGAGTAAAAGCGGGTGTGGGAATGGTTACAGGAACGATTGTAAATATACCTGCGTTACCATAACTTTTCAGGCTGCAATCCGTTGGTTTGCTCTTTTCAGGAGCTTGCAACATGACGAAGTTCGTCGTTGTTAAGTTTACTGGGGTGAACAGTCCAAAGCGACGTACAGGTACAGCATATCCGAAAAAAGCTTCTCTTATAGGGGCTTAAGAATCAACGGCAATGAGACAGCCTGCAGTAAACACAAACCAGCATGCAGTGATATCGAGTCATTCGATGCAATGTCTGCGCCGTGCAAATAAAAACCCAGTACGAGACAGGTTGCGCAAACCCCCAAGCTATATGTCTAACCCCCAAGCTATATGTCTAGCCCCCAAGCTATATGTCTATAGCCCTAACAAGAATCACATAAACATCTTTGAACTTTTTTGGTAAAAAAATTTTGTTGCTTTAAAACCATACAAATGAAGCTGTAATTTCTGTCTACACAAAAATTCACTTGATCTCAGCAACAAGCGACAATTCAGCGTAAGTAATAATTAGACCTGTATTTACATACTTTTTGCAAGTGATACGCAATAACAGCCTCACATTGTGGAAATTTACAGCTGACAAACAAATTATGATTTCACACATGTCGTAGCTATTTAGATTAGCCAAGAAAACAATTTTTAAAAGCGAGCAGTTTCATTGCGCTACTACCTCCTATAGTCTTTATTTGTAAGACAATAGGAAATGTGCCAATGGCCTCAGCAAAACAACTGAAGGCTTGATTTTTACAGGCAAGTTGATCTCCCAAGTAAAGTTCGCTCAATGCATCATTGACGAATGCGGGATGTGCAGCGAACCGGAAACATTGATACCGATCACTGCTTCTATGCATGAGGTTGGTTGAATGCCATGAGGGAGCAGCTGCAACGTTTCGTCAGCAGTTTTTATAATAAACTGTACTGGACATTAAAACGTTTTATCGCTTTTGGTCTAGATCTTTTACATTTATTGTGTGAAAGAAATCAAATCTTTGTAAATAAAACTAATACTCACCTTTCAATTAGAACCGATAATCAGTATTTGGCACACAAAAACCATCTGCCAACCAACCAAACAAACTGCACGGCAAGTTTCTGTGCTTTGGACCTTAATTTAACTTATCCTTAGCGTTTAATGTTTCATTACACTCAAAACATCGAGGCTTTTGCATGTTCATCGCGTTCAACACATGCGTGTAATGCACTCTAGTAATAAAAGCTCACAGTAGGTAGTGGAAGGAATTTTTCAGGTCACCATAATTTATATTAGTAATTACTTTCAAATGTTTTATTAGCAATTTTTTCTAAACTTTCTGTGATTCTACTCCTACCTGGTCTCATTTCAAAATTGACGTGTGTGTTTTTCTTTTCATGAAACAATGTTTTCTGAGCATGCAAATGATGAACGGTTTGTCATCAAAGACGATTTTTTTACAAAAAGCAACAATCGACTTGATTTGGGGCTTATGCTTGAAAATTCATACTTGTTTTTTTGCTGATGTTTACAGTACGCTACTTTAAGTAATTGGATATAGTGTATTTAATATACAATCACGCACATCTTTGGCCTATTGCACCTATAGTGCCCACGATGCGCTTAATTTTTCTTGACACAAATGGATGTCGAATTACCGCCCGCTTTGCAATCGTGATGAGTAATGGCAGATGCTTTCTTAGAAAGCGAGCAGTCACTGCAAATGGTTAAGGATCATGGGATTCATGGCAAATGTAGTAGAAAACCTGGTGGAAAACGTTGACTAGAAGTTTACATCAAAACAACACATTGCATTACTTTTGTAAAAACAATTGAAACGAAGGAAAATCAGGAATTTTTGTCACTATATGCATTTTGGTGTACATACTCGTGCGTTCCTCAAAATTTTGGTTCAGTTGGACTAAATATTTACGTAAGAAGGACTTCCCAATAGTGAGATCGCAAGCGAAGCAACAAAAAGTTTAGGGAAAAGTCAGCAAAACATGCTTTATGTGCCAAGTCTTGAGGCACTATTATTTTTTTCGAAAAGTTGATGAATTGCGGAAAAATGTTCATTTCTAGCGTTTAGCCAGCTCGGAACAGTTTTTATCCCACATATGCTCGTTTTAGTTCAAATTTCCCCTGAAAACGTTCAATACCTGATGTCGTATCACCATCGATCCATACTTTTCCACTCTAGGCTTGATTGTTCCAATCAAGCTGACCACTGGCGGGATTCGATCATACGCTGTGGTGGTGATTGCCTCCTATCAATAATTCGAAAATACGTCTAAAAGTCTTGGAGGCTTCAGTAAATATCGGATCAAACTTTAATGGCAACAGAAAATTAATTTCGAACATACGAGCATCGTGAGTTCCGAAAATAGCAAAATCTGCGAGGCAAAGATTGTAAACGATAAATTAATAAAAATATTAAAATCGGGCTTCTAACTTGCCGAAAAGGCTTAGCAAATAGTACTCACATGCAGTTACAAAGTGTACCGCTTACATAAGCTAATGCAGTGTTTAGTCCTTAGAAAGCTACCTACTTTTGCAGAATTTCACATGGCTCAGCGAACTGTTACGCACAATAAAAAAATTCTAACCCGAAAACTCAGTTACTATCTTCAACATGTCACGTGGAAACACCAAAGCGGGACTATATCTCAAGCATAGTAACGAGAATAATGAGCAGATGTACAAATGCGAATTCCTGGAGTGAATGGATTTTTATATGTTATGAACGTTTTGGAAAAATAATATCAAAAATAGTATTGTAAATTCCAGAACATCTTTCCAAATCAAACAAGGCTCATCTACGGTCTTGGTGAACCAATTCATTGCGGCATATTCCATTGAATTATCCGGTACACACATTGATGGATTGAATGCGTGTTTGAATGGCGCCAGTTTAGTGGGTAGTTGCGTAGCTACGGTGGCCATGGAAAAAAACAACAATGATCTGATTTTTAAAAGAACATTTTGCTGTGAAAAATGTAGCACTAACGGCGAATTGTTATGACTGGCCTACAATCAACTACTAAAAGTTTGTAAAACGTTTCGAACCATTTGTGCCACTCCAGTCGAGTCACAATAGTCTGAACTGTGACTCGACTATAGTAATAAGGAAGGAGTTAAAAGTTTAAAATTTGGTAAAAATATTTAACACTGTTGGTTTAAACTCATTCAGGACCCACTACAGTCAGCAATCCATTAACTCGTAGTCAGTGTAGTCAGTGGCGTATCGACGCAAAACGGCGCCCATGGTAAAGCTTAAATGTGCGCCCTTTCTAATAATTTAAATCTTAGATATAGGCAGCTTTTACGAAAGTTAAACAATGACGAAAATAAATGTTTTCAAGCGGAAAACATATGTGTTCAGTTCTGCTTTAAACGTTTCAGCAAATAAAATATAAGTTATCCACAAGGACCATACTATATTTCCATACTCATTTATTTTTAATATGAAGAATATCAAATTATTCAAATACTAACGTTGTCGTAATTCAGAGGCCTGCGTAGTGCTGCTTGACATAATTGTTTATCTTAAAGAAATCAAACAACCTATTTCAACTACAAACGACAATTTCTTTTAAAAAGAAACACATTTAGTTTAGATTGTATAATAAATTTTTAATGCAAATCATGTACCAATTGTGTTCGAAGAACACAATCCATCGAAACATTAATATATCCAGCCTATTCCCGTTAAATTACACAAAATGCCTCTTTCTATAGGCGTACTCATCAAAGCTAGATCACGCAGTCTGCTCGACTTATTCTTAGTCATTGAGGCTCGGAGGTATGAAAGCATCAGTTTCAGTTTACTGAAAGATCGCTCGCAGCTTGCAATAGATACTGCCATCGCCAGAATTTTTCCAAAACAATTGACGAACGTCAGGAGGACTTCAGGACGCGATACTTTTAAGTTGCACGAGTTGAAACTAGCATTTTGCAACCTAGAATATTCTCGTATATTTGCTTGCCATCTGCTTCTGAACTGTGCTCAGCTCCAAATTGTCGCACATAGTAGTTTTTCACAGTCAGGACCGTACAAAGGCCTTGGACATCGAACAGAAAGCCAAATTTAGACAGAAAAAGCTAGCTCTAAACACAAGTAACAAACAACTTCTTCAATGAGTTCACATTTTTGTTCAACTGGTACGGTAACAATACTAAATGCTAATTTGTCGAGGACTAACTAATTTTCTCTGCCTTAGTCTCTGGACTGGGGTATTGTGTTCAGCCTATTAATCAGACACTAGTGGCCATCGAAGAAGTTTCGTAAAGTCGGAGTGGGCCGCAGTCTGCAACAGTTTAAGTAATTTGTAAATCTGGAAGTCTACATGACCTCAACAGCAGTTGTTTGCATCATAGTCAGCTTCTCACAGTCGCGGACTTCTACTCGTCTCAACCAGATGCTGACTAATATCTTCTTGCCTGAAATGCAGCAGTACGAAGTGACTTCATCTGTCTTACAGCGTAAGAACAATCAGGGTAGTCAAGTCTAATCAGACCTTTCAAGCTAGCACAATTGCAAAATTCCGCTCGAATCCGCTGGAATAAGACCAGCTGTTTTGGCCAGAGCAACTATCCGCCAGAATTCAGTGGAATTAGGCCGGTACACCAATTGCTTTCGAGCTAGACAGGATTAAAATCCGCTAGATCTGGAGGAAAACTTGCTTAAATTGGCAAAACTGAGGACGATGTCTTGCAGATATGGCATGCGAACATTCTTGTTCCGTCACAATGTCCGACCGTCGGGTTATGTCACAATACCGCAGGTTTGTCATAATGCGTGGTGTTTTTTTCGGGAGTGACGCAACACTTTCGACTTACTACATTAGCAGTTCTCTCACTTTTAGGGATTTTGTCCCTATCAGTACCGCAGTCTAGAATTGTGTTCGGGAGGGGCCTGTAAATGACGTCGTTAGTCACTGATGTCTTCCTAACAATTAAAAATTGATGAAAAGCACCAGTAAAAATCTTAGCAAGTTTTTTTCGGGGGGTGCCATGGCCTCTTCGGCCTCATTCTGGCTACGCCATTGCCCTAGATTGAGACAGTTGAACCTTTTCAGGGATTTTCGGAAAAGTTTGAAAATGCGTAAAATGAATCATTTCGTTTTATTTTGCAAATCATATTTGGTTCAATTTTTAACACTTTATGTCGCTCTGATTTTATGCTGCACCATCACAGATTTAGGGATTTTTTAATGTAGAATAGGGATTTTTGGTACTGTTCTTGGGAGTTTGCATTTGTGAGAGCCCTGTGCTGTGGGCGTCCCGTGCTGATGCAGATTTGCAGTTTATGATTGCATGGGGCGCAAAGTAGAGATTCAAGAAATTGTGAATCACTAATTTTAATTTTTGCCAAGCAATTTTTGCTTCCCCCTCAAAGTTGTATGCCTGCCATACCCTAGATACGCCACTGCTCATAGTGACTGGAATAATTTTGTGACTCGACTAAACCAAGGATACTAACTCCTTCACATAATTTTTTTAAATTTCAAATGAATTCGAATCGAGAGGTTTTTTACTCGATTCAAGACTCGAGGAACGTGACTCAAGCACATCACTGCCTTATGAGTGATCACTTTTCAGTCAAGATGCTCCTGGTCGCTTTATGAGCTTAATTCCTTTGATATAGTCCACAAGTTCTTTTAATATCATGTAAAAAGTGACTAACTCAAAAGAATGGATCAAACTAAAAATCAAAAAATCATATTTTTTCAGTCCTTACAGATTGTATTGATCGGTGATCACAAGCAATTGTGCCCAATCGTAAAATGCAAGGAGGCGAAGGCTTTGTCTCGGTCAATGTTTGAAAGACTGAGTGAACACGCCAGCATGCTGACCACGCAATACAGAATGGTTAGTGTTGCGTTTTGCCTTCTCTTGGTACAAAGTCACTTTATTTTTGGTTTAAATTTTCAATTCAGCACTTTGAAATATGTCAATTTCCATCTTCGGAATTTTACGACGGAAAGCTTGAAACTGCAACCGAAACGAGAAAACGGAGAAGTGAGCCTCTTTTCGGACGATCCGCTATTCACTTTTTTCGTTGCCAAGGAACGGAGCTTGAGGAACCTGACAGTTATTCAAAATACAATTTGGAAGAAATTGCCGCTGTGGTAAGCTTAGAAGTACTTACTGTGGTGAGTAGAAAAAAATGCTTGTTTAAATGATGCCTCAGATAACATACATAGGTTTTTCAAAAAACGAATGATATATACGTCATTCGCCAAAAAATGCGTAGTGTCTCTGTTTCCTGATAACCTTCTGTGCCATTGTTTTGCTATGCTTCTCTCATTACTACCTGGTGCTATTACGGGGGAGGATTGGTCTCGGTGCTGTGATTAATCCGCACATACCGCATACAGATATAATTCAATCTGTTCACTGGTGGTTCAAGCGAAATGAGTCCAGTGTTTCACTCAAAATGAAATCTATGTATTTACATCTGAGAACATCGGAATTGCAGAAGAGAGGAAAGGTTATACTCTCTAATGTCACTCTCACAAAAGGTTGTTCTGAGTGACTTTCTGTTTTTCTTCAAAACGATGCTAAGAAGTCACTTTACAAAATAAATATTCCTGAGCAAAAAATCTTGTATGCACATGGAATTCAGTGGCTGGGTCGGGCTTATTCTGATTTTCCAGAAGATGTAGCACGGAGTCTACCTGATTTCGCTACGGGCGAGGTATTGAGCGTCCTGGTAGCTTAAATCAGAGGTCTGCAAATACTTTTTGGCGCGACCCTAACGAATAGTCCTAAATTCTCGTGACCCAAACATTTCGTGAGCATGTAATTTTCTGGAAAACACTTTAAATAAAACAGTAAAATTAGCACATCAAATAGTAAACATCTATTCTGTGTAATGAGAACGGCAAATTTAAAATGTAAAGTTAAAATATTTCGCAACTCGTTGCCAAAAAGCAAGGGCATCCGTCGCATTAAATATAACTGAGATAATTTGTTTCTTTCGTTTTTTAATAAATGAACACCATTTTATATATTGGGGGTAAATCTGATAATCATCTTTGTTAAAAGGGTGAAACATACAAAAAAGTTTAAGAACCACTGGTCTAGAAAGTCTCGAACAGTTGGGCAAAACAAACCAGGCAGAATACACAGAGCTCCAACAACAACGGTCAAGAGAGGCTGAGCAATCGTGTCTTTTCCTATATCAAGCTTGCGTGTCGAATCCTCTTGAAGTTTGCGTACAAAAATTTATTATTAGAATTTCGTCGATGCATGAAAGATTCTTCCGCCTCAATTTCAGCAAGGTTGTTGTTTAATCTTTTACGTACGTTGTTCATGAAATGCGTTATTTTAGACCTGCAACAAGCCACTTCTACAAGACTCGGAGTCTCGTAGTTCAGACTTCATCGACCACCTGTTAATTGCGTGGATAAGGCAAGTTTTGATCGTGAGCAAAGTCTTGCCTCTTTTAAGGCAGGGGACAAACGCATTGATGGCATTATCCTCTTTTGCCTCTTTTAAGGCAGCTCTTTTAAGCAAATGGTGAGTCGCGAGACCTTCCAAAGCGGCGCTTGTTTCAAAAACCATTCCGAAGAGACTTCAGGAACATATGTCTGTGGTAATTAAAGTCCTTAATTATGTGAAAAGTTCAGCACTCAACACTCGACTCTTCAGCAAGTTTTGTAAAGATATGAATGCCGATCATACTGCACTTTTATATCACACTCAAGTTCGCTGGCTGTCAAAAAGGAATATGTTCTCTCGTATTTTCGAACTAAGAGAAGAAGTCAAGTTGTTTTTAGTTACAAAACAAAAACACGATCTTTTGTTGGCTTTGGTGGAGACGGATTTTCTACATACTTAGCTTACCTTGCTGACATATTAGAAGCATTAAATCAACTAAACAAGAAACTGCAAGGCCCAGCAACTAACATAATGGTGCACACTGATGCCATCAATGCGTTTGTGGTAAAGCTCAATCTTTGGAGGCAACGAGCAAAAAATAATAATTTTGCATTATTTCACCGCTTGACTGAGATAACTGGAAATGATTTCAATCAAAACTTGAAGGAGGACATTATCAGCCATCTTGGAAACTTGCAGGATGAGTTTGAACGATATTTTCCCGAGATAAATACTGGTAGCGTTTTAATGAAAGTAGCAAGAAATCCTTTTGTATACAAACTGGAAGATGTTCCTGAAGCAATCTAAGAAGAATTTATAGAATTAACAAACGATTCTTTTGCAAAAGATGAGTTTCACTCTTGCAACCCAGATGAGTTTTGGGTTAATATGCAACATTGCTATCCAAGGATAGGTATTCAAGCTCTGAATATTCTGGTTCCGTTTTCTTCAACTTACCTATGCGAATTCGGCTTCTCTGCATTGCTTACTATCAAATCTAAAGCAAGAAACCGACTTCATGTTGAATCTGATATTCGTTGTGCATTATCTACTACTTTACCAGACATTGAACAACTCGTTGCCAAAAAGCAAGGGCATCCGTCTCATTAAATATAACTGATGTAATTTGTTTCTTTCGTTTTTTAAGAAATGAGCACGATTTTATATATTGGGGGTAGAACCACTGGTATAAGGATTGGTAGCTCATTTACCCCCTAAAACGAGGAAATTTACCCCCAGGGGTAAATTTACCCCAGATTA
>Ga0210059_1012448_pt1 | contig 12849 bp, 9 predicted proteins | sample Ectturendosymbi2_FD_188042 | JGI IMG/M metagenome (GOLD analysis project Ga0210059, IMG submission 188042) | Ecteinascidia turbinata endosymbiont from Florida, USA - Sample 2 (SPAdes) (version 2) | ecosystem: Host-associated > Tunicates > Ascidians > Unclassified | place: Key West, Florida...
TACCCCCCTAACCTGGGTTACATGTACCCCCCTAACCTGGGTTACATGTACCCCCCTAACCTGGGTTACATGTACCCCCCTAACCTGGGTTACATGTACTCCCCTAACCTGGGTTACATGTACCCCCTAACCTGGGTTACATGTACCCCCCTAACCTGGGTTACATGTACCCCCCTAACCTGGGTTACATGTGCCCCCAGGGGTACATTTGAGGTTAGCAATAGAAGGTAGAGAAACATTAATATGCTATGTATTTCCAAACATTGAAACATCTATCAGTGAATAATATTTTCAAGAATCATTATAATGCTTATTGTTAAATGTATTAACTTTGAGACATAAAAACAGAATCTTCAATTATAGTTCTAAAAATGCAAAAGTTCTATTAAAAATTCAGTGGATTTTTGTTATTGTACTCAGCCTTTTTGTCATAAGAAATTTTTGGTGTACATGCTCATCTGCCGAAATGCCAAAGGGGTACATGGTCAGAGAAAGGTTGGAACCCCCTGCTCTAAAACGTTCGGACACACAGTGGTGCAGGATGCCGCTTTGGCCACCGTGGGGTTTTGTCTGTTTGTTTATTTCTTTATTATTTTTTCGTTCCAGAAACGTGGTCAAGAAATGGGAGGAGCCTCACGACAACACGATCTATTGTCTCGCGTGCGACTCTGCGCACATGATTGTGTCGGGGTCCTGTCGCCACGGCGTCACCCGGATCTGGGACACGAGACGGACAAGATGCTTGCAGGTCATCTTGTTGTTCTATATCAACGGGCCCAATCAACGGGCCCAAACACGCGGCCAGAGAGCCACATGTCGCTCGTTCCGCAAAGTTTTTTTCAAATATTTTTTTCCAAATTTATTTCAAATAATGCGATGCTTTTCAGAAATTTTCAAATAATTAATATTTGGGTTACTAAGTTTATTCACCAGTGTTTAAAACTCCTCGGTCAGGGAGTGAACAAGTTACTTTTAAAATGTAGAGAAGGCTAGAAATGATTTGCCCATAACTCACAATACCTTTCGCGGCCCTCGAGTTACTCTATAAGCCCTTATTTGGCCCTCGGAGCAACTTGAGTCAGAGGCCCCTGTTCTATATCTTGTTGCTCGCATTGCCTTTTATTTTTCGCTGAGACATTTCGGTCACTTGTCCGAAGTGGCTGAAGAACTTTGTCATTTTTTTCGTTTTCATTTATTTTTTTATGTCTGGGAAAAAGACATTGTTACCGAATTCACTTATTTTTTTCGGTCATTGAAAAAAAGTTCGATCAGTGGCTGTTGCAAACCATTGCTTGGCGTTTCACTCCAGCATCTTGCTTCCCTAAATACTTGTCGCTGACAAGGAACTTTATTCGGCCTTTGATATGAGGCCGAAAACCGGCCCAAAGGTCGGCGTTCTTGCTCATGGAGGGTACTCTCACCCCATTTGCACCCTCCCTGCATTGCGATTGATTCTCCCCCTTGGCCAACACTTTGGCCCTGCGACGTTGTTCCATGCATTGAACCCGCTGCAAATTCGATGAAAGGTTCGATGATTTCCACGATGAGCTATTTTGATCAACGCTGGCAATTTCGTTGTTTCTCATTGTGAACAATATAGCCGCACATTTCGCCAGGAACATTTTAATAAAATGAAACAGCAACAGTTTTTATTCCCGATGATGGCTTTCGACTGAGCTGAAACGTTGAACAAATAATGTTTTCGATACTTTGTGGCAATATTGTTCACAATAAATATCTGCAGCAACTCCGTGCATTGCTCGCCGAAATTTCCATTTTATCGCCCTTCCCCAACATCAAAATTCCACAGTTTATTCGAATTGAAATTTGGCAAAATAGACGTTTTGCGTCGAACCCTGAAGATTTGTTGTTTTGATTTTTTTCAGCCTCACAACCTGATCGGAAATTACTTTTTTTGCAGACTTTCTACTTCGGCTCCCGGCGAGTGAGCAGCCCTGTCTACTCGGTCCAGATCACTCGGACCCATTTGTTCGCAGCATTGGCGCGAGGCTTGCACGCGGTTGAATTCACCTGAATCGTTGTCGTTTATTCGGCAACATGCGCGTACCTTCCTTACATTGCACAAGATCGAGCGACGCCGAAAGATTGAGGAATGCTGGCGATTGGAAGGTTATTTGTTCGAATCCGCTGCTGGTCGATTGAAAGCGGAGTCACTTTGAGGGAAGTTGGTGCGTTAACTTCCGGTGCGAAGAGTCCAATGCGGCGAATTTCATGGGAGGGGGTAGCGCCGCAAGAAAAAGACTCGCGGTTCGAATTGTCAGGACACGTTTTGGCGTCTTTTTCGGGGGACTCGGCGCATTTTACGGAGAACGTTCCAGAAACTTCGCGTGAGCTGCGACAACCGTCAACTTTAGTTACCTTGCATGTGATTGGTCCTTGCTCCAGCGCCACGAGAACAAAGGAGACAAAGCAATAGACGCGGCAAGAAAAGGTCATCGCCGAAACACGGTTTCCAGCCACTGGAACAGTGTTCCCCATGAAGTTTTACACTGAGGAAAATGTTTGTTTCAGTGAGCTTGCAATTGCGCAGCCATGCAGACACATAACTAGTGAAGCGTTTGGGTCACTGGTTATTAAGAATTTGTTAATTTCGTATTTTTAATAAACGAGTACTACTGAGTGTACTGGGGGGTGAATCTGGCAGCCTTGTTTGATAACAGGGTAACATATGTAAAAAGGGTTAAGAACCACTGGTTTGGGCGGAAAAAGGGCCATGATATACATGTACGATATAAAATTCTGAATGTTTCAAGTGCGTGAGAATGAGAATTCACGGCGCAAATGGTCTGGTGGTCCTGCGCACCGTAGAAGGAACCTTGCGCTGGAGCGTGACGGTTTATTGAGGAGGTGATCAAAAGAAGTCTTTCCGCCGCTCAAAGGCAATGACACGTGGTCTTCATTCAATTTCGTTCGGAATGTTCAACAGTTCTTTGCTTTATTTCACAAGTGCAACGTCATCGCCGCAGGACTGCATGCTTCTCTTTCATCAACTCCCCGCATATTTCGGGGGTGTCGTTCCCACGGTCGATTGTATTCTTGCGCTGTCTGAGAGGACAGCATGCGGGGCTCTTGATTTCTGTTTGTTACTCGCTTCTGGCCGGGAGCGGGTAAATGCAACGGGGCGCCCCCCCCAACAGCTCTGCCGAGCGCAGTGCGTCGCTAAAGAGCTGTACAACAACAACATTCGAACAACTCGTTGCTTTGGTACAAAACGTACAATATCCAAGACGCCGCAGAAAATTAACGTTATTGGAAACCGCTGCGTGGTTTTATGTATGTATATGCGTGTGTGTGACGTACGTTCTGATGACGTGGGTGTTCGCACACGAATTTCTACGTCATGAAACACAACGGGGCCAGGTAAGTATTTAAAACCTAAATAAGTCGGGGACACCAGAACAGCGGTTGGGCAGGGGGGACAATTGAAGAGTTGAGGGCAATGCAAGCTTATAAAAAAGCAAAAAACCATTACCAATAATGCATGTTTCCGCGCAGCAACAACGTTGACTTCAAAAATAACAGCGGAAATGATAGAAAACCATTCAGAATTGTGTGGGTGCGCGAATAGCTGTAATAAATTTGTTGCAAGTCAATGTTGATAAACCATGAAATTACCTATGATTTTGTTACGAAAAAGCACCTCCACCCCTATTGTCCCCTTTTTGAAAGGTCAGGGGGCAATGCCCCGGCATTTCACCGCTCTCCGGCGTCCCTGAAATTACCTACATGATGCTGTTATGTAAAGGCACCTGTGACCCCGTTGCCCTCCGGTTCAAATGGCGGGGGAGGCAGTGCCCCCGTCATGCACCCCCGTTCCAGCGTCCCTTATGTTAATTTGTCGCAGGAAAAAGTTCGAAATGCGAAAGGACCTTGGGAAGTTGGGGGCGAAGCAAGGAACAATTGGCCTGACCCGGATGTTAACAGCGCGCCACTGCCCAGGGATGATAAGAAACCCCCTCACTTTGCGAACGAGGTCGTTACCTGTCTTGAGCCAGACCCGCAACCGGACGATTGCCTCCCAAATTTTCAAAAACATGTTTAATTGTTAGATACAACAACAGGTTGCAAACATTTTGTCCCCCCCCTGAAAATATCAGCTGGTTGCGGCCCTGGTCTGAGCCGATCTCGACTACGCTTCGCCTTCTGCCCGCCTGATATTTTGCAAAAAGAAACACTGCCTGAGAGTCAGATGCCTTTATTTCGAAACGCGGTGAAGCTCTAAGTCCTGCAAGGTGCTTCTTCACGCTTGATCGGTGATCCGTGACGAGCAGGCCTTCACAGATTTTGGAAAAGTTCGACGCATTCTCCGTCGTGGTCTTTTTCCAGCAAATCACTGCGCAGATAATGCCATGAATGACGTCACTTACGCGATTGTGTCATCACAGAGCTTTGCGTGAGAGCCCAGGGCGCAAGTGCAGCAACGGTGAAGAACAGTAGCTATGACAAAGAAAACGACGCTTCTGCCACCGCGTGCAATACAAATAGCGTCACGTGACGTAGATAAGCTAGATCGAGATGACACACCAGCTAATACACAAGCAGACCCATCGCCAGGATTTCGCAGCAGGGGAGGCCAGAAACCGCAAGGGGGCCACAGTTTTTTAACAAATTTTGCATGCATGCAGCAACCGGGGTCCAAACATAAAATGGGTGGAGCGGGCACCATTTCTCCCCCCTGGCGACGGCCCTTTTCATAAGTCAGGCAAATGCTAACATATGCCGCAAGTATTTGGGCTCCGGCACCCCTTGCTGAGAAACTCACCTTCCGCCCCTCTCCTTGCTCGTTTGACAAAGAAGGCAAAAGTTCTCGTAAGTTTTACCATCCGAGCCGCACACTGGCTTGTAGATGCGGGGACATCCCCGCTTCACGAACTCATCGCAGGTCTGTAACGGAAGCGGATGTTGATTTGCAGTTTGCTGCAACTGTCGAACTGACAGGAAACCTTCGTGAGACGTCTCTCGCGCTTGTGTTAAGCCCCGATATCGCTCGAACAATTTTTATCTTTTATAGCTACTTGAAAAGCTGCGTTTGGTTGTTACTGGTAGCTGTAACTCTTCCCATCACCAGCGCTTCATGCGAGAGAAGTTTTTCATAAATGAATTTACTGAAAAAATATCCCAGAAATTCCATGACCAGTGAAAGATTGGGTAACTTTGGTCTCAGTGGCGTATCTAGGGTATGGCACATGCCATGGGCACCACTTTCACGGGGGCGCAAAAACTGCTTGGCAAAATTAAAATCTTTATTTGCAGTTTCTTTAACCTCTATGTTGCGCCCCGTGCATTCATAAACTGCAAAGCTGCATCAACGCCGCGTCCTCACCTAAAGCATTACGTCGGGCGTGTTGCGCTAGCACCACTAAACATTATGGCGAAATTGGGGTATTGTGACATAACACCAGGGTCAGACATTGTGACAGAACAAGAACGCTCGCTTGTCCAGTGTCCACGATGCCTCGTCCTTCTCACGCTGTAAGAAAGGATAAGCATAAGTTAGTCCGTACTCCTGCATTTCAGGCAAGTAGATTTTAGTCAGAAGCTGGTTGAGATGAGTTTAAGTCCGTGGCTGTGAGAATCTGACTGTTATGCAAATAATTGCTGTTGAGGCCGTACTGAAACGTTTTTTTTTCAGCAAAGCTTTTAAGCAGTGGCGTTAACCAGAGCACCTGAAAATGTGGGTGAAAATCACGACGCAAGTTTCGAAGCACCTTTCACACTCAGCATGGCTGGTCATATTGACATGTTATTTTTTCGGTGTTTTTGTTTGTAATCTCTGGTTTGTGCTTATTGTTCGGGTGAATGTTGTTTCTTTGCCGAGTCACTCTCTAGCCTGTGGAAATATGTTTTCTTAGTAAGAATATATTGTAGTGTTTATATATCGTAAACTCTCTTCTCGCAGCTAACTGTATGCGCAGTTGAGCACCATGTTTATTCGATTGTATTCCGCGGCTTATAAAGTTTTTTTCATCATTTCATGCGCCTTACAATCAAAGGCGGCTAACAGTCGAGTTAATACGGCAGGCACATAATCGACGACTGGAAAAAGCAAACGAGAACGCCGCGAATCAGCAAAAACATAAATTTTACAAACGATGACGTCATTAATTACATCATATGGGCCGTCCAGTGAAAATTGCCCCAGGCCCCCCTACCCTTTAATCCGGCTCTGCCCAGGCCGTAGACAAGGGAGCGCATTCGGAGGCAGTGCCCCAAAATTTTGTTGTTCTTGCAAATTTTTTCTTATATTTATTAAACGTATCATAAAAACAAAAATCTTTGTCACCTTGAAATGTATTTTGTCCCACCAGAACCCATGAAATAAATTCAAAGGGTAGTCGTATTGAAAGAACATTGATTTACGAGTACCATGGTGTTAGTGTAGATGAAAAACTGATATGGAAAGAACATTGTAAACGTTTGTGTTGTCCTCTATCCAAATTCGTTGGCGTAATGTAGAAAGGTAAACATTATGTTAGTAACAAAGCGTTACATACGTTGTGTGCGACCCGGGCAGCCGGACACAACCGTGAATTGTGGACTCGGTGCAAAAGTCCAAATGGTGCACCGCCCCTTCGACCTTAAAAAATAGGGTTATGGGACATGGAGAAGATGTGTGTTGTGTCACAGATTAATAAACACACGGGCACAATATGGATTTACTGTTTGGGGAAGAGCTGCTTCATGTCATCTTTTAAAAATAATCTTGAGTCAACCATCGGCAGGTGCGTTACATCCAGTGGCGCATTGCCAGAAACTGGGGTGTAAGAAGTCATTGCTACGATGAAAAACATTTTGCTACAGTCAAAGCGGTTGGAAATTTCTGATAGGATTTTAACTTTTTCTTGCAAACTGAAAAAAACATACCGTCAGTAAGTTCGTCCAACTAAAATATAGCAAAATTACATGTGATACGAAGAGCGTCTTACCTTGAAACTCTCACAACTTGCTGCACCTGTTAAAAAAGACAAGTTTTACAAGAACTGCAGAAGTCTGTAGTTGCTGTCGTTAATTGCAAATGCAAACGGACAAAGTATAAATCATACAATTCACTAAAAATAGAATGCAGCTCTTGATTGACATGAAAACAAAAGATCAGTCGCATCGATACGCTTCGCCCATTCATAATCTCATTTCAGAAGTGTAAACATTGCACTGTCATGGAAGGTCAGCACATCGACCGTAGGAGGTTTACAAGGCGATTGCTTTCCCGCAACCAACGTTTGCAAAAAACTGGGCAAACTTCCTTTGAGATTCGAGAACTAAAATTCTTGACATTTTCAAATGTTCAAACGTGTAACTTCTTGCATAAAAAATGAAAAAGCAGACAACTTCAACGTTATTATAACCGATGTACGCCTATTCAAGCATTCTTTGTTGCAACTTGAACGTTATGCTTCTGCTGTGTGCAACATTCAAGTATTTCTGCTTTATTTCACAGCATTTTCAGAAACACAGTACAGTGTGATGCGGAAGGCTGCATGTGGCCCAAAATTTTTAAACAATATCCAATAGTTTTAAACTACGTCCAACACATTTTTCTGGGGGGTGAAAAATTTTGCCCCTGCGCTCCTCTAGTTACGGGCCTGCATGGTACTCATGTGATTTGGTAAAATTGATAGAAATTTTTACCAGCCCTTCCAATGCAGCTGTGTGCAGGAAAATTGGGGAACATTGGTTCAGACAATTTATAGGATGGCATGAGCGAGTGGTTTCAAGTTACAACGTCGCCAAATTTTTATTATTGAATGAGAGGTTTCTAAAGATTACGGAAACATATAAAAATTGTTTTGCCAGCCTACTTTACCGCCAATTAACGGTATGTCACGCTATACCGTGGTTCCGCACGATAGCGCCCTTAGAGTCAGCTCAAAGCCATAAACCCGACGCTAATGGGTGTCAAAAGATTGCACTGTATCCAGGGGCGTAACGAGGGGGGCAAGGGGGGCACAAATCCTCGGGCGCCAATTCACTACGGGGGCGCTGAATTACTGCAGGGGCGCCAAATTATTGCTGGAGGCGCCGAAAAGTCCCAACAATGTCACAAGTACTTTCTTCAATACAGTAAATTTGCCTTCGAAAGAACTCAGATTTGACCATAGGGGCGCCAAACCTCGACCATGGGGGCGCCGGTTCGACCAGGGGGAGCCGAATTTGTTTTTTGCCCCGGGAACCATCTAAACTTGTTACGACCCTGACTGCATCATTGTAGAAAGGAAAAGTCCCGGACTACGCACATAAAAACAACCTTAGAAAAGCACACGACTCAAAAGATTAAGCCAGGTGTAGTGGACCACTGAAAGTTGTGCTTATATATGTTGTTCTTGTTTGATTGAAGCGACCACTATAAACATAACGAAAACACGAATCACGTGACTTGCGTCATCAGATTTTTTCATAAACTTACAAAGCAGCAGGACAGCGAAAGCCAAAATAACCAACTTGAACGTCATTCCTGGATATCTGGTGCTCAATAAATTGTAGGCAAGGTTTGCCACGCAGTAGGAAACGGTACCAGCAAAATAGTGAAAAGAAAACAAGTGGGTTAGCAGCCTACAAACTTGCAATTTCTGAGTCGTGCAAAGACGAAACGCTGAACAAATAAAGTCAAAAAATAGGAAATAATCTAGAAAAAAAGACAAATAACTTGGTCGTGACAAACTTAGTTGATTTCCTTTTCTACGATAAGGTGTGTCTAATCCGGACCAGAGACGCCTGGGGCAGACTACTTGTGGATCGTTTTCCTTTTGCATTCTACCAACCACGGGCGTCGGAGAGGGTAGGAGGGATTAGAAAGTTTGACATTTTTCAATTAAATTTTTAGCATCATTTTTGCCATCCCTGGAAAAATCCTTCCAACGCCGATGCTACCCACCGGAGATTCTTTTAAACCAGTGGTTCTCAACCGTTTTTGGCCTTTGGATCGTATTTGAAAGAAAAATGCGATGGTCGTTGGACCACTTTGCGATGCTGACACCTAATGATCAACTAGTCAAAACTGTACTGCGCATAGGTGAGTGAACGCTTTATCAAGGATTTATGGAACTCACTGTGGACCACTAGAAATTCCAGATTGACCACTGGTTGTCCACTTGGACCACGTTGATAATCACTGGTTTAAACTGTGATAATACCACACTCACTGAGGCGTATTCGCAAACAATTACTTGATAAGTACGAGATTTCGAATGATTTGCACATTTCTTAACAGGTGATTTTGACAAGCCAGTTTTGCAAACAGCAAATTTGATGTTTCACATGTTTTTATAAAACGTGTCATCATATATAACTTTAGGTTAACGTCACTGCTCTGTGGCCTCACTGGCCTGTGACACATGCGCCGGAGTGTAAAGGTTTTGGGGATAAAATACGATTCGTTTCTTGAAAAGTTCAAAAATTCATTCGAAAAAATGCTTGTAGATTTGCAACGAATGTAACAGAGAACCGAGAGGAGACGTTTCTTTGGGTTCATACTCGACCAAGCAAACAGTAAACGTTTCACACCTTGAAAGACGTTTGCTGCTTTGATGAAAACGTTGAGTTATATCAAATTACAGTCTACAAATCAGGACAAGTGTGTAACAGCAGACCTTGTCGTGATCACAATTTCGTGTTCCTAAGGAAACCAACCACTTCATTTCAACTATGCAGACTCGTAACAAAGAGCTTGCTCTTTTTCAAAATGCTGGAACCCATGTCCTGGAACGATGTTTTCGATTTTACACAAGAAATGAAATTTAAAGCTTCCTCGAGCGACTGCAGTAACCTTGGCTTACGAAAAGCACAGACATGCTGTTTACTCTCACCGAAGACCCACAGCCTTAGTCGCAGCCATCCTGTCTGAAAAACCTCGTGTGGTAATCCCAGTTATGGAGGAACATACAACGTGTGGATCTCGTGTGAACTCGAACACATGCGGGCGCTGTGTTGACGTTCGAACATCATGTGTCACGTTAAGTGGCGTAATTCCGGGACTGTTTGATCAGCAAACACATGCCCAGACTTGATAACCCGAAGAAAAAGAACTTGTGTTTATCTTCGCCAAAAGCGTAATTACCGTTCGCACATCAATTTTTGAGAAATGTCTAAAACATCAAACAACGTTCTTGGGCATTGTACACCAGTATCACTTTTATCACCGTGGAAGTGCTATTTTAATATCAAGATATGAGCAAAGTGTCTGTGGAGTTAGTTGCACTGTTACGCAAGTAATCGCTTGCATGTGCACCCGACAATCGAACATTCTGACGCTGAAAATGCTTGCGACGTGATGATTGTCAGAAGCACAATGTAACCTGCGTTTCGTAAAAAATAGCCACTAAAAGCAGTTGACAAACATCTGAACTGCGCTGGTGAGTTCATTTATTGGGAAAAGTAATAATGAAGATGTATCACGTGTAGGACGAATACCCTTGACTACTGTGGGTCTGTCTGATATTTTTCAGACTTCCATTTATGTGAATATTTTACGAAGACTCCGAATAATTTTAAATTTACGTAAGACTCAAGGCCAAGCAGAGCGAAAAGCGGGCGAAACTTTCGGAGACAGAACATAAATTTTGAGCCGAATCTCGTAAAATTCTGCGGAAAACGTGCACTGAGTGAAAAGTTTTCCAAACAATTCGGAATTTTTGCAAAAGTTTGTCGAAAGTTTATCAGCGAAGACCCCGTGGAGGTAACGTTCAGAGTGAAGCACGTCACCTTTCCACGTTTTCTCGGAAACGTTGTCCAAACAAGAACTGTTAGCACTTGTGTCTGCCGCCACGGGTTGGTCAGTCGCAACCGAACAGCTGACTCACTAAACACATTTACTCGCTTGCTTCTCTCCAGGAGCACTCGGTTCACTTGTCTGCTTTACTCAGTGTACTTTGACCCATTGCCTTGGTGTCATGTTCCAGGATAAAACTGCAACTAATGCAATTATGACGTGCTTTGCATTTGCCACTGTTTTCTTCTGATGAACAACTGCGTTTGTCTCTGAGCTGCAAACCGACGACGTCGAACTTTGAACCTGCGACCGGACAACACGTCGCGGTCATTCGCTGACTCGTCAAGGGAATTTCGAACTTGCGCGAAGCGAATTTCATACTCAGGCGAAGCGCCGCTGCCAGTTTTTACAGGAACGTGTTCCCGTTGAAACGACAAGTAGATGCAAATACTCACAACAAGAACATGCTGTTTGTTGCCAGCAATACGAAAACCGAAACAACGGTCATGCTCTTAAAGCAAACGCAGGAGAATGATTTAAAACTATTCGTACAGTATACGCTAAATTCGTTAAACAACTTCAAATCATGAAAACCTTTGGCGGACGAAAACGCTCACCTATGGGCTGGAATGGTTGAGAACTAAAGTTTTGGCCATAGCAGCTTTCAGCGACACACAAAACTTTTGAAAACAACGGGAATGAAGCGAGGCTGCGTTCTGTAGCGGTGGGGGTGGATTTCATGTAAGACGGCGCTGGGGCGATCAACGTTGAACAAAACCTCACGCAGAGTGATCCTATTGTTGAACCAGCATGGGCGAGTGACGATTGGTTCATTTGGTGTCAAGTTCGATCGTTGTGAAAATGAGCGAAGACCGAATTAATCTCACATTTTGTCATTTTCGAAACATTCTTTTTCGCGTCGCCAACACGCAGTTAAAAGTTTTTCCTCTTAGTTGCCCGTTCGGATTCAGTCCTAGTCGCCCGTTCGCTGGTGCGATGCACTGTCTTGCGACGGGTTGGTTTAGAAAAGTGCTCGCAACTCGGCAGCAAAGCAACCGACCTACACTGCGCGATGGAGTATGTGCAAGCACGCCATCGTGCGGTTCAACTTTTAATGACAAACGTACGCGCGAGTGTGTGCGTTGCTGCGAAACAAAAACGACCGGACGTAAAGATACGCAGGAAAGAAAAAAAATGGTCACGCAATACGACACATAGTCATCACCTGTGCTGTGGTACGCGCAAACGGACTGCATTGTGGGAGGGCCATGATAAACGAGGGTTTCTTTGTTTCAAGGCTGGAACGGTTACTGGTCTCCGCATGAGCATCGCACAGAGACGCATAAGGCCGGACAGGTTTAACCGATCACAAATAACTTTTGTCTTTACGTCATGTTGCTTTTGTTACTTTGTTTCGCAACAAAGGCACCGCTGAAGCAAACAGGGTCACGTGACAGATTGCGCCATGCGTTGAATATGGTGTGCGTTGAACATGGTGCACTACAACAAGGTTGTGTCACGTTAGAAAGCTTTTTAGTTTCGGCAAAGTAGCATATTTTTCCGGATTTTGAAGTGAACACACGAATCAATTGCAGATCCAAAAAACAGCAGTTTCCACTTCTTTGCAACAAAAAGTAGTAGCCAGCAAAATCGACTTCGAACATTTACAGTTTTGTCAAAGTTCTGTCAAACAGCTGCGATACGTTATAGACTCGGCAACAAATTTCGAACAGAGACTAAAAAATTTGTTTTCATCGCAAAAGATTTTATCCACTTTTTTGTCTATATCTATTTGTCACGTTTATTATCAAGAAATTCGTCTGAAAGAATCGAGCTCTCTTCGTTTCTTTCCTTGTTTCGAGACGGTTTCTGAACGCACAAGTTTGACGCAGTTACGCAAAGATGCGAGCAGCAGAGATCTATGACGTTTTCGCAGCGCATCACGTGATCTCACACCAGGCGACGACAGAGGCAAAAAATTCGCGATAAGTAACAAGACGCGGGTTGTGGAGGAGGTGGCAAGTACTGTGACGTAGAACACAGAGCTGAGCATTTTCGTAAAGTCGGGAGACAAACTCCAATAGGGGAGGGTGTTTCCTGATGGGGGGTGGGGACTGAAGGGA
>Ga0210059_1012449_pt1 | contig 12848 bp, 12 predicted proteins | sample Ectturendosymbi2_FD_188042 | JGI IMG/M metagenome (GOLD analysis project Ga0210059, IMG submission 188042) | Ecteinascidia turbinata endosymbiont from Florida, USA - Sample 2 (SPAdes) (version 2) | ecosystem: Host-associated > Tunicates > Ascidians > Unclassified | place: Key West, Florida...
TGGATGTTAGAACGGGAACTCATTCGCCCAAGGAACACTACAGCGTGGTTGGAATGGGAAAAAGGCGTATTGCAATGCAACCTCCCCATTCAAATCCACAGTTTCTTCATCAGTGAATGTATCTGTGCATTGTAAGTAGACCATTGTTACTGCTTCTGCTGTTTCAGGAAAACTTCTTGTCTTTGAATCCAGAATGAATAAAACGTGTCAATAGCTCATAAGAGGTCTTCTCAGCTCACATAAAATCATCAGATGAACTCGCTTTTAACACTTTCATTACCGGGTGGTTTCCCTGCAGGGATATCCACTGTTGCTGAGTGGTTTTGGCAGGAATTTCAAATCCAAGAAAGTGGATACTGTTAGACGTTTTCTACCTGTTGGCGAAAGCGGTAAAAATGGCGCATGTTTTGTTGCTTTAACACCAATCCATTGCCAACTTATCAAATCATTTCCAAAACCTTTTAGGCTACATATCACTGCAACATGCATTAGGTTACTGATGCCAATATTTTGGCACAAGTTTCACTTTATTTAAAGCTTTTTTGAGACAATAAAAGCAGTTAACACTGCCATTGAGCAATCAAACTTTATCAGCATGCCTGAATATACATACATAAACGTTTGCAATACATCCTTTCCTGCTTTCCAAGCGTTTGGCACATATCAAAGCACTTCCACTGCACAAAATGACAGCCACTGCTGCAGGATCCTGGCCCCGCCTAGGTGGACTAACTCAAAAGAATCATGCTTTCACACTGCCTGTGAGCCACAAAGTTCGAATTCTCATTCAAAGACACAAATAATGTAAATTCAGTCAAACTAGGACCACACTTTTAGACCGTATCCTAGGGCAAAACTTGCATCCTGTGCCCCAAACATGATTTTTTATAAGGTTTCCCCTAACAACGGCCGTGCAACCACTTGACAAGGGTCACAAAAAGGTTAAATTTTATAAAATTGACTTCACTTTAAAAAAACACTTAAGCTACAAAGGTCATTTTGGTCTCAAATTTTTAGATTTACCAAGATTTTATGTGCTTCTTGAGATAATTAATTTGTAAACCTTTCAGGATTTCTTGTTTTTGGAAAAAAATTGTTTTTTGCACATTAATTTATATTATTCACATTTCTGTAGTAGGAGGGCTTATGCTTTTTTTTTACATTTTAGTCACATTTTCATCACGTCAAACATTTTTTGGTATTGAACCAAGTTGAAAAGCAAATTTTCGAACAAAAATATGTCAATTGCCCCAAACTTTTTGGATGTTGATTTGTTGATGGGTAGAAAAAAAGAATGCCGCAGGCTAAAATCAGCCATCTTGAGTGCATGATAGGAATTATCATTAATTCTTGTAATATAAAGCCCACCTTATCAACCCAAAATCCCGCTAAATATGTCCAAATTTGAACACATTTGCCTAAAATTGACTGAAAAAGCGTCACAACCCACACATACCTTGTGTGTTTCAATGATGCGAACTGTACCAAGAGCTCCACTAATGCACCGCGATGCCGAGGTATGTCAATAGTGATGTATCAGTGGAGGTTCGTGTGCTCTTGCCTCTCCGCCTTAATTTGTTTATCGCGGAACGGTGATTGCTGCCACGACAGCTCGGGGCAGTTGGCGTTTTGTATTTCACGGCGAGTGTTGAGCGAGCCTTCTTGTTGTTGTCGCTATTACGTGTTCTTAACACTGCTCTTTGTTTCTGCAGATGGTAACTGTGATTTTATGTTAATAAAAGCCTAGCGTACTAGCGTCGCCTCGCAAGTCAAATCGTGTCACAGTATCATATCAGCAAAATTCCGCCGATGTATATCTGGAATATTTGCCCACAAAAGCTGTTACGCTATTGTTTTTGGAAGAGTGTTCAGAAATCCCAGTTGCTACTTTGCGTCTGGTTGATCAGCGCAAATTCTCTGTTATGTTCCATATGACGCGCAGTCAAGGTGTCAGATCTTTGCCAAAATATATAGCAAGTGTTCGTCCAGTTTGTGGCCAATTTTTGGCAAAAAAAACATAGTGGCAATGTTATTGGAAATTTTGATTTTTCACTACTTAGAAGTGTTTTTGCAATTCGTATTTTTTCCACTCGTTTCAATTTTTCGTGTCTGACAATTGAAGTTCCACTGTGAGTGTAAAGCACAGTACCAGTGACTGTGCTTCGTGAAAATTGGAAGGTGATCAGAATATTAATTCACAACTATTATTGTTGAACTGCAGTTCCTCTCTGAACTTTGGGCATTCATGTAATGAATTATCCAAGATAGATAATTTTGTCAACATTTCCAAAAAACGGCAATTTTTGAACAAAATTGGAAAAATTGTTTTGGAAAACAGTTATTTTTGGCAATATTTGCCGAATTTCGAACCATCTGGCAACCTTACGTGCAGCCCTCCAACTACATCAAATAGTGCTAACGTACAGACTGCAGCGCGATCGTCCCAAAACACCTCTGTATGATGTAACATTCACTCTCCAGTTTTTACATGGTAATGCAAATGACCACCTGACCAACAAATCAGGGTTTGTGCTGTGGTGGTTGACTTGCGTTGCACAGAAATTCGTGTGGTGTAGTTTTTCATTACAGTGAAGTAATGGTTTTCATCACTGTAGTGATGCATTTCGCAATGTTATCTTCATAATTACTCTATGCTCTCCTGCTTGCGTCATTTGTATATTTTGTTGTTTTTTTTGTAATATGTTCCCAACTTATCACAATTTGCTCTTTCTTTTGCAACTTGTGTTATGTGTAATCATTCTATTTATTGTTTACTCGACATACTGAAGAAAATAATGCACTGCAACGTCCTTCAACTGCCGGTTGAGTAAGCAAAACTGTCGGTATCGATTATCAGCTATAAAAATGTAAAAATCTGTCGAGCTCTGCCAGTGACACTATGTAAACAGATAGTTCCACTACCCTAATAGCCAAATTTTATTGGGTTTTAGAACACCTGTAGAAAATGTAGGTTTGTAGTTTTCATTCAAAGCTTCTCTTTCATGATTGACCCTTTTTTGCCAGGTTAGATGCGCCACTGATATGGTTCTACATCAGGGGCTGGCAACCTTTCTCTACTCATCGGCCAAAAAAAAGACTGCAAGGTGTGGCTGGGCGTAATATTTCTCCACCAACAGTTCCATTTGCTGTTTATTGAGTTGTTATAACTTGGAAATTTATGGGATTTTAATTACTGAAGCTCCTGATTTTCACATTTTATAAAGCAGTGTTTCCCAATCTTTTGAAGACACGGGCTATTATCGGACCAGTGTAAATCTTCGCGGATTCAAGACAGACTAAGATTTTGAGAATAATGCAAACACTAGAGCATTTGATTTATTGCCCACATTCACAAAATTAAATGAGAATCATGTCTCGAAGTTCGTTTCACAAGTTTGTCGAAATAAGGACCTGTGGTCGTCAACCCAACCTGATGTCGTTTTCTGGTTGAGTTAGTTTCGGCACTTGGTTTTTACAAATACTTATAGCGGTATGTAGTTGAAAAAGGCAATTGTGTTTCCTGCCGAGGCAAATCAGAGAGATTTATTTTCCATGAATGGAAATCCATTCCATTTGAGACTCCATAGCTGTCGACTTTGCAGCACAGTCAGCTATTCAAAAATGCATTCTATTTCACAATAAACCTTTAGCTCTGGCACTTCACAGGAGGTTCGCATCCAGTTAAAAGTCTTGATGTAGGCTAATTGTGAGACAGGATATAGTTGTTCATCTCGGAGAGATTTAGTGAGGTACTCAAAAAAGATTTTAGAAATGCAGCGCAAACCAAATTCTACTCTGGTGTTTAATGTCAGAAAAGCAGCTATCTTTCCAGTCAGTGGGCCTGCAACTTTATTTTGCCTTTAAATGTATCAATGTCCTCCGACACATCTAAAAATATTTTTACCTTTTCCTTACATGGAGATGTTTAGCTGGTTCAAACGTATAAAAAATCGCGTAAGAATAGCTATTTGGCAATCCACTTGCTGTCGTTGAATCGTTCAGCAAAGTTATGATTCTGTTCTTCTAATAACGCACCTGTGGCATTGTCTGGTCCACTCTCTCCAGCATTTTTCGTCATGAACCAACGGATGTTCGAAAGAAACAAACGCCCACTGTGTTCTGCCGCATCTCGTCACACAAAGCACCAAATCAACGAATGCGTCAGTGACGGCATTTGTTGTGATACACCAGGGGTTCCCAACCTTTTTTTGACCGTGTACCCATTCAACATTCCAACATATGATAATGTACCCTTTCAGCATTTCGAAACATAAGCATGTACCCCTTCAGCATTTCGACAGATGAACATGTACCCCTAAAATTTCTTATGAGAAAATATTGTATCATGATTAATCATAGATCTATTTAAATATAAGCATACAACGGATTTTGAAAATAATATTCACTGATATATGTATAAATATTTGGAAATAAAAGATATGTAAATACATATTTATCTTCTATTGCTAACATCAAATGTACCCCTTCAAATAGGCAAATGTACCCCTAGTGGTACATGTACCCCAGGTTGGGAACCTCTGTGATAGACAGTGGATGAAATATATTTTAAAACTATAATGTTAAATCTTAAATATCTTCCGCCCCTAGAATTTCTGTCAGTGAAGGAGGAAATAACTACCTGAACATTTTTGTTTTCCTTTTCCATAAACTCATAAACATTTTTGGCTCTCATCATGGCCGAAGCGCCATCGGCACAAACAAACAAGCAGCGAGTCCGCAAAATCTGATGTTCCTTAACCTTTTTTTGCCATTTCTCCTTAAATGGAACAATACTTCCCAGGAGGGTGAAGGCATATCTTTGCAGAGATATATCAAAATTCGGAATAGATATGATGTTAAGAAGAGTTCTTTGACAAACATCAACTTGCGGTTACAATTTAGTCACTTTGAGTTATGGTGGTGTTGTAACATAATCTGACAAAAATCAGTACCTCCAGACTGCGGTGTTTATAATGCCGAAATACGCAGTGCTAATTGTTTTCGAAAAAAAATTCAAATTACTAGTATCTGAAAGACAAATGGATAATTCCACAATAACGCCACTAACAGTTTTGACGGGCATGTGCCCCTTCAGCATTTTAACAGAAAGTATGTACCCCTTCAACATTTCGACAGATGCACATGTACCCCTAAGATTTCCTATGACAATACATTTTATCATGATTATTCATAGATATATTCAACCATGAACATATAATGATTTTTGAAAAGAAAATTCACTGATATATGTGTAAATGTGTCAGGGTGACACAAAAAAACGGTCATCACCTAAACTTGAATAACGTTTGAAGTAATTAATCAATTCTTTTCATTTTTTGCAGATTTACCAAGTAGAATTAATGTTCTAAGAGTCTACCAAATTCGACCTTCGAGATGCCATGGGCTACTGAGCAAAAGATGTTTATAGTTGAGGCATATTTTCGGCAGACGTCTATCCACGCAGCTCAATTGCAATTCAAAGAACGGTTCGGATGTCGTGAATTTCCTGTCCACTCAATTATCTACAGATGGGTCAACAAGTTCAGAACCAATGGGACTGTGCATAACCTCAATTGTAAAGACACTAACAGACAACCACACTCTGGACGACAGAAATCATCAAGGACACCACACAACGTTGCTGCTGTCAGAGACTGTTGTCCACAGCCCAAGCAAGTCTGTGCGTTGGCGAAGTCAGGAGCTTGGAATCAACCGGGAGTCTGTGCGGAGAATTTTGATCGCAGATCGCCACATGTATCTTTACAGGATACAGATTAAACAAAAGTTTACATCTGACGACATGAGGAAGCGAGTGATCATGTCCCAGTGGTTTTGCGACAAGATTGACGCTGTGCCAGACTTTCTTGACAATGTCTGGTTTTCGGAAGAGGCACATTTTCTGTTGTCAGGTCACGTGAACTCTAAGAACAACGTCTTCTGTGGTAGCACACCCCCTGAGCACTGTCTGCAAAGGTCATTACACTCTGTGAAGTGCACAGCCTGGGTTGCCATCTGCAAACATGGCATCATTGGACCATTCTGGTTCGAGGACGACAACGAGCGGTCTGTGACGATCAACACCGAGTGCCTGCAGCGCCGGGGAGCTCATTTGGAGCACATTTTTTGAGCGCCAGTGAAACCAAGAGTTTTTGTAGTACAGACTTGAAACTTTGGAGATGTCTGCTACACAGGCTTGACCTAAAGTTGCTGAAGTTTTGTGTCAATCTAAATACAATTTTGGAAGTTATACGATTTTTGGTGATGACCGTTTTTTTCTGTCACCCTGTACTTGCAAAATCACTGAGAAGAACTATTGGGTCACCATTGCTCTGAGGATTTTGCATTGCAGTGCAAAAGTGAATTACATGAAATTAATATAGGACTTCTTGCACAGCAAAAAACATCGTCAACTGCTTAATTCTGAAAAGGCTATTTTCGAAATACGACTCTTGACTGATATTTTGTTCAGATACTGGGACCACAATTTCTGAGGCTAGCAGTCGTGCTTTTCAATTCTTCGTAAAAACATAGCTTCAGTGGAAACGAATCCGCAGATAAAACTAGGCCGAAACTGCAAAACACAACGATCGCGAATGGAGTGTGTGTGCTCTTGCCATGAAACGAAATATTACAAAACAGCTCCTGCGTGTGCGTGGCAGTGTATGAGATTCCGACAGCATAAGATCCCGCACTGCCAGAGGAGGAAATTCCGAAACCACGTGCGTTCGACGCAATATCAATTCCGAGTGTTCAAAAACGTGGATTGTTTCATGTCACTGCGCAGGTGCTATTTAGACAAGGCAGACATGTTGTTGTTTCTTAATAGTACTATGCAACGGTAGAAGGGAAATGCTGTTGCCTGTTCCAAAACACCCGCATTCGAGACCTGCACTTCTGCAGTGAGAACGTTTGATATTTTATCATCGGCTTTAATGCTGAGTACTTGCGGTACATAGGGGCCTGTCGTGACAGCCAAACAGATCCCCTGCATGCGTCCCTGAGTTGACCTGTGGTGTTTTTCGTAACAGTGGTTCATGTCCAGTTCTGTCGCAGCTTTTTTGTATTAAAAAATCTACGCTGACTGATTCTTAAACCTTGCCAGCTTGTTGGACCTTTAGATTACGAAGAGTGAGGTGAATGCTCCGAAATGGTTTAAGCTAATTTGACTGTCTTTCTTAGTAGTTCGGGGATTTTGACCTGTATAAGAGCTTGCTTGCAACATGTTCAGTTAACCATATAAGAAAATGGATAGCGACACGTGCGTTCAGCAAAGTTGAAGCTTGCCAGTGTTCGACCGTAAACAAAGTTGTGTCAACCAAGTGATTTGAGATGGTATCATGAAACACAGAGCGCGTTTTTTGACCGCGTGACCCAACATGTGCGCATGCACCCGGTAGGATACAGACATTTTTCAATTTTTCTTGTCTGCTTTTATCAATTCTCAGCGTTCTCTAAAATTTTCAATTATGGCTATTTTACATGAGTATTTTCCTTTGTGTAAAAATGATTATGACAACCGTTGCTTGATCATAATTTGCAAAAGTGAGAGATGAATTAGCATTACATCGTTTTCATATTCTTGGAAAGTGCAATTAGGGTTTGTGAACTCAACTGAAAAGAATTATCACTAAGTAATTAATACAGAGAATGGTCAGAGTCGCTCCGGAGTCGGGGGTGGAGTTGGAGTTGGAAATGGCTCGGAGAAATGGCTCGGAGTCGGATGTTGGGACTTCCGACTTCAGAGCCCTGATACTGACTCGGATCTCAGGAGGAAAATAACCCTGTTCTTCCTTGTGCTAATTTTATTTTGACAGCACGCAGCTGCAAACAGTTTTTGCACATGTTGCAGACACTGTCCAGAAGATGCTGTGAAAGCAGATAGTCGTGAGACGGTTGAACGTGCATCTGCGACAGTGACTCTCTCGTCGACACAACTCAGCTGTGCCTGCTCTCTCCAAATAATATGGAGTTGACTGTGCATAGAAGTGGTGACAGAACACACTCTTGTCAAAGTCACTCTACACCCACGATTAACTGTTGCAATTCAATACCACCAACATGAGTACATACTTCTTAGCAGGAATGCAATGACTTGACGGCGAGTTACGCGTGGCTATAAGCACCATATTGCCGAAACATTTATCAAAACGTTTCTCGAGGAGCCCTGTGATGCTGTTTCGAGGTCAATAAAACATGCAGATGACATTGTGATAATTGCAAGATTTATCGAAAATTTGCTATAGAGATAAATTTTGGCCGGTGGTGGCATGGCCAGGACGAAAATCGCTTTTGGTGTCATCCATGTTTGCTTCAAGAATTGTTGTAAACCGCTTTTGGTATGATCCATTTTTGGTTCAATAATTGTAGTTCAATAATATATAAAAACATTCCGGCATTTTCACCAAGACATGATCATCTTACTGTGTTTGAAAAGGGGAGATGCCGTTTTTGTCATAGCATGTTTCTTCTTGTTTCTCTTGTCTATGGGATTAATCACCCCAAGTTGTAAACCCATCGGGCCTTTCCACATCGCCTGTCCAAATGACACATTCTCATTTAGTCAAAGGAATTTCTCCCTTGTTGAATTTTTGATTGAATCTTATTGTAGCCTTCTGTGATTTGGCGGCTGACTAGACAGCTTGATAGATGGTACAGTACGCAATTTTCTTTCTCCAAATCTAACTCTTGTGTTTTTGTTGTGTGATGTTACTCAGTTTAAAAAAATTTGAAATGCTCCCCATCTGGAAAGTTTGTTGCCAAGGATATCTCCCCTATTGTTGAGTAAGCCAGTTTCGTTCTTGATGAATCTTAATTCAGAATCAGATTTATCCCGTCGTGACGATGCATTGTTTGACAGATCACTTCGTTACCTTTCCAACAATGGAATGGCCCCCAGATAATTTTTCCCAAGCTTGCAGTTGAAACTTTTTTCAACGTTTGTGCTGCAAGCTTATGTGTCTTAGCGTTCCGCAAATGCAAGGATTGCTCGGTTTTGTTTCCAGCCAGCGAACGATTGGTTGGAAAAAGCAGATGGTCAACGAAGGAAAAGCTTGAATGCACTCAAATGAGAAACAATGCCCCGAAACCAATTACATGTGGATGCGATTTTCACAGTTTTGTAGATGAAAAGGAAGGAATAAGGCATTGCTCTGCAGATATTACAAATATAATGTTGTCCATTCATCAGCAGGCCAAGACTCAGGTTCGTCAGATAAACCTGGAACTGCAACTGCACAATTATCAGTCCCATTTAAAAAAAGTGCCTGTAAAATTTTTGCCAGTATTAACCACAGCTGACTGTTGTCGGAGCAATTTTCGTGACACACGTTCACAGTAGGATGTGGGGCGAAGTCTTGCGCTGAGACGGAAGTGTCTCGACCATCTGCATAACGAACGTAGGCAAAATGGGGATTCGCACTCAGGAAAACTTTTGTTGAAAACAAATCTATTCGCAAACACCGGTCTTCACGTTAGGTCACGATGGTAAAGACGTGCCAAGCATGGAACGCCCTCGAAAGAAAGGAAGGAAACGTTCATGAGGAGTTTGGTTCGTATCAGTGTAGAGTAACGATCTTATTGCGTGCAAAACGTCGGGAAGAATTGATCTTAATTTTCTTCCTAAAGGTTTCTGTTGCGCAACATTAGTTATTCTATTTTCCACAAAATGAAATTATGACGCTCGAATTGAGTTCCCTTTTGCGTGATAGGCGTTTGTTTGGCTGGTAGCTACATTGCCTGATACCAAAAATTTGTCAAATGTGATGACATGAACGTAGATCCTCGGTCGCTGTGAACGCCACCTGGTTTCACAACTGACAACACCAAAAGGTAAACACTGAGTAACAGTCTTCCGCGGAAACACCACATCAAGGAAATTCGAATGGCAACTGTCTGAACGCATGAAGAAAAATGACCACAAGTAAATACGGTAATTTCTTTTAACTTTTTTTATTTACAATACACATTACATACCCCGTAACGTTGACAATCACACGAATACCAGCTAAAAATATCAGAAATTGAACTAGTCTATTTGGAAACTTGGGGCAATTCCGCGCAGAAATTCGGACACTCCATAATTGGCATACCCCTGAACCACATGAACATCCAGATGGTGGGTGGTAGGGTTGTTGTATAAAAACGACCAAAAAAAACCTTCCCGTTTTTTTTAAAAAAAAAAACACTTAAAAAACAGTAAAACCTAAAAAAAACACTCTTTGCTTTTCCTTTGAAAAAATCTACTAGAAGTAAAAAACAAAATAAGCAGGACACTTGTACAGTTAACTGTAATTTAAAAAAAAACATACAAAATGAACAGCAACGAAATTCAAAGGACTTGAAGAAAAACAATAATAAATCGAACAGTCTGAGTAAATTCTAATGGTTAGGTTCTTCAGCTCTGCACAATTGGTATATTTTAACCAATTTTTCTGCCTTTCCTGCATGTAAACGTTTTCTGATTTTGGACCATACCAAATCATATAATGAAGAAATACACTCCACAGGTGCTGAACTAGCAGAGGATGCACATAAACGTCACGTGAAACTGCAGAGTTTGTGTGGGAGTGTTTTTTCTGTTTCCTGTGCGCATGCTTGCTAAGCCTTGTCACTTTGGAGTGAACTGACCAACAAAACATTGTGAAAACAAAGATGGGGTATATTTCTTTACCCTCAATTTTGAATGTTATACTAGGTATAATAAGTTATTATTGTGTAATTCTGAAAATAGTCATATTGCATGATGAAATAAAAACAATTCAAAATGGGGTTTTTCTGTTATCATTAAAAAAAGAACAAAAAATCTTGTTTCTTTTTTCAAAAACCCATTTTGTTCAAGACAAACCCAAAAAACAGTTGTTTTTTTAAAAAACAAACAAACGGGTTTTTCTCAACCCTGGTGGGTGGTCCATCTGGAGGTCCACCTGCACCGTCTATGGGCTGCCTCGACGCGATTGTTCGTTCTATCCATGTTTTCAATCACCTTGTCACACATTCCACATTTCCAGCGGAAATAGTGGCGGTCGACGTCTGCGCCGATGTAGTCGACCGATATAACTGTCTTCTGACTAATCTAACATGGGGATTGGTTCCTGTGAACACTCAGCCAAAAGTTCATCGAATGCTTCTTCTACATCATTTATTGACGCAGACGCCACTGTTAGGCTTGTAGCGCAAAACTTGCTTCTCTGTTATATCGAGGCGTCAAACTATTCACTGCGAGAGTCTTTTCAAAGTTTTTCACATAGTGAAAAAACATCCCATTATTTCGGCGTTGGGAAAGGAGTTCGAGATCATCCGGAAACAACGGGATGTCAAGTCACATGAAATTGAATCTCGATTCAAATCTGTCTAAAGTTCTTTAAGGCAAATCTGTTGGAAATTGGCAGTTGCTATGCAAGACACTCTGTAGCCTGGCGTGTTTTGTTTGAACGAACCAATGAAACAAGTCTGGGTGGACACAGCGTGATGAAGTTGACTCCTCTTAAATGACCGCCTATTCGGTGTTTTGTCTAAGACGAAACGTTTGTTTTGACACAACCTATTGTTAAGCCTTTGCATAGAAAGGGTGATAACAAACAGCAATGGAAGTCAAGAGCTTAGAAATTACTGTATGCCAACTTGAAAACTTGAAGTCTTGTTAATTGATAATTTGTAGACTTTTCTTCGCGGAATATACATCTTCAACTATGCTGGAATTAATTATACCTTAACAGTTTGCATGCAGCTCAGTAAGTTACGTATGAATCGCATAATCATGCTTAATAACCAAACTATGTGTAGATGGCCCTGATACACCTTCCACTGATGTTGTGGTGCCTGATGATGAACACAACATTTACTTCTCAAATGGCAGCTATTATTTGAACGCACAACAGGATGTGTTGATGAATTGCTCCAGCATTGGCAATCCTAATCCTTTATGCAAATGGTCGTTCTGCAGAAAAAAAACGTATATGTGAAAATCTTTCAGACATTTGTTTGTCAAATTTGACAATAGAAGCAACTGGATGTGTGGTGTGCAACGGAACTAATGTGCTTGGCAGTGTATCTAGTAATGCAACATCTTTTGTTGTTGTACCAAATCCAAGTGAGTATGAATACCTGGCTTCTTCCAACAATATTTTCCAACAGATGCCAGAAAACAAAATTAATGTATTGCAACAGGAAAACTCTCGGTGACTGTGGATGGAAATGCCACAACCAATGTTACGAAGCTGCAAGGACAGGAAGTGAACTTGCTTTGCATTATTGACTATTCCCATGAATTGGGAACAAACATTTCATGGATTATTGAAACATTGTCTGGGGTTACTTCTGGTGCAAACGAGATATTTGAAACAAATCTTACTCGAAATGCAATTGGAAATTATACTTGCAAACTTCTGACTAGTTTGGTAACTACAGCACAACAATCTCAGTAGATGTTATGTGTAAGTTGATCAATAATTTCAGTGCAGAGGAGTTTGCACTGTGTTTTTCACGATTTATAAAGAAATGTGAAATTGGTGTGTTAGCATTGCCAACGGTTCATTAGTTGTGTTTCTGTTGGATGCTCACGTTTTGCATAATTGCATCATGCTGGGAAGCATCACTTTAGTTGGTTGCAGGGTTGAGAAAAACCCGTTAAAAAAACAATGCAACTGTGTTTTTTTAAAGAAACAGTTTTTTTAAGGAAAACATAAAAAAAACTTTTTGAATTGATTTTATTGCACCGTGCAACATCACCAATTTCAAAATTACACATTAACATCTTTTTGTGCCTATTATGGCATTCAATTGAGTGCAAAGAAATGTACCCCATCTTTGTTTTCGCAAAGTGTTGCTGGTCAGTTCACTTCTAAGTGGTA
>Ga0210059_1012450_pt1 | contig 12848 bp, 11 predicted proteins | sample Ectturendosymbi2_FD_188042 | JGI IMG/M metagenome (GOLD analysis project Ga0210059, IMG submission 188042) | Ecteinascidia turbinata endosymbiont from Florida, USA - Sample 2 (SPAdes) (version 2) | ecosystem: Host-associated > Tunicates > Ascidians > Unclassified | place: Key West, Florida...
TACATTGGCGCACACCGAATCAAACATGCGCACAACTTTTATTTTATTCTATTCGTGTCTAGCGGATGAGGCATATGTGACAGATTAAACTCCCAGTGGCGACTCAGGCACTCGGGATTTATTGGGAGAGTTGAATACAGTTTGGCGTATCTCAGGTTTGCTTCATTTAATGCGCCTTATAATCCGGCGCGCCTTATCGTCCCGAAAATACGGTACATATTTTGCGGAACACCAGAGTTCCACGGAACCCCTGTTGAAGAATACTGAGCTAGATTATATTTATCCACACACACGGAAATCCATTTTGACGAGCACAAATCCAACTACACGTTTATTAGATTTATACAGAAATAATGTTTTTTAGACCCAACAATGCGATTTTACTCGCAAGTACAAAACTTAAGAGCTTTTACAAAACCTTTGAGCTCACCACAGCCACACGTTTGCCCACAGTCATCCACCATGCTCCTACTAAGTTCTATAACGTCATATAAGGACAACGATCAAACGTCATCAACGACCCGACACTCGATCAATCAACCGTGTAGTGAATCAGTAAAATTTGACATCAAGTGAGTTGATAAGCGTGTTGCAGCTTCATGTAAAAAAAGCCTATTGATACAACATCTTTGATATACGATTGTTTATTGTTGTGGCTAAAATAACAATCGCAATGCACATGCCATAGTTTAAATTACTCAAAATCACAAGCGTCTTTCAATGGCGGGTAGTGTCCCGACATTAAAACCACTTTTATTTCAATACAGCCTGTACAGTTTTATAGCCTACAGCAGCATAGCCCCTAGTGCCGCCCCCATAGAAGTGCCGCCAGGGGCGGACCGCCTCCCCCCCCCCCCTTTAGCTACGCCACTGTTCACATTTTGAACTTTTAAAATTTGATATGAATATTTTCGGGAGTCCATCTTTCAGTACTTATTATTTAACTTTTTTCTTGCCTAGCTCAAGTATTTCAAAAATTTTGAAGCTACTTTCACGCACTACAAGTTATTCAGATAATTCAAAAATATCACAAAATACAGATTTCGTTATAACAAGGGTTATTGTTGCATCACATTAGCCTTAGTAAATACCGACCTCTATCCGGATGTTTTGAAAATGAAACGGTCCCAGTGCTGCCAAATTTAACTGCTGGATGTTTTGTGGCAACAGTTGGTGTAGAATATACCGAAGTCACCTGCAAGAGTTACCAGAAACAGAATTTGCTTCATGATCATGCGAACTGAGTTGAAAACGTTCTTTACGCTCTTGTTCATGAAAATGATGAAAAATTGCTTTCGTGATTGCCTTGAAACTGAACGATTCACCGCCAGAAGCTGTAATTTTAACAGCAAGTTTATTCCATACGCTCCAGTAATATTAGGTCATTTTTGCCAAGATCGGAAAAAATTAGTAAAAACCTGAAAATTGCTGAATGCATTCTTTGAATCCCCCTAAACAACATACTAAAAGCCCCCGTGTGTCCTACATGAGCTTTTCCTGGTACAACGTTATGATGCCATTGGTGTCATGGATGTTGAAAAGTGTTTCGCGCTTGTTCATCGCTTAATTGTGTTGTGTGCGACATGCAGCTTCATGGGCGAAATTAGGTAGGGGGGACACAAAGGACGTGCCCCCCAATTTTTCAGACGGTGAGGATATAATATGTCCCCCCATATTTTTCTCTTTAAACTTTGTATATGCAGAGATTTCAAACAAGAAAGTGACGTTTTTCACGTTTTGTGTGAAGAGCTCTTCATGTTAGATGTTAGATATCGCCAAATTGATGCTGAAACAGAGGTTGATGTGGTATCACTAATGCTGATATTTTTTCTAATTTTAGCTTCGATAAAATGATTTTTAGCATTGTGCAAGTTTCCCTAGACCGCGAAAGACTGTTAACTGCTTCTATCCGACATTTTACCCTGTGTGGTGTACTGTAAGAAAGGTCATTATCTGGAAGCAATTGAAAGTTTAAAGGCTGCACATGTGCGTGCAGCCATGATCCGTTTCGTGCAGAAAGGTAACTTGTTTGTCGTAGCGTTAATTGCAACGTATTCAGAAACAGACATCGCAAAATTCACAAAGTTTAAAGATGCAAGTTTATAATGTTAGAAAGTTACATTTTAATGCAAATCTCTGCGAAACATTTGCCAAAGACCAAAAACAGCACTATTGTGTAGACTTAGTTTTAGGATTGGTAGTTTTGTAAAAGACTGTCTTCAACCATTAGCAAACAGGATTTCAATCCAAACGTTGGAGAAGTATTTAGGTACTTATTTTTTTAAACCTGTCAGAGAACCTGGATTTTTTCCATGTTTTTCAGAGCATGTCGAGAATTGATAACTCCTATACTGTTCAAAAGTAAACACTGTTAGAATGCATGAGGAGAGCATTTGCTTCCTGTGTAGGTTGCCAGATGGGTTTAGTAAAAATACCGGCCATTTACTAAACATTAGGCTGTGTTGTAATTCGTAAGTGTATATTGAATTCCACGGGATTCTCAAGTAACATTTTGTAAAAAAAATTTTTTTGACAATTCATTTATCTTTCGTATTATTTTTTTTCAATTTCATAAATTCCCAAAATACTTGGATTGAAACATTTTCAAACTGTGTATAAACGTATCCTTTGTGAGCAGTCTATAGCCCTATGCAAAACATTAGCAAAATAACCTACCTATAAAAGACGCTAACTTCAGTGTTTTATGTGAAGGGAAGCATTTTCTTAAACTCTCAAAAAATAATGGACCTTGTAAAACCTTTTTCACATGTTGCATATCAATTTCTGAAGTGAACATCTTTCCGTACACCATTTCATGTTATATGCTTTTTCTATGGGAGTATTTCTTGTATGAACACCTCAACACATGTAATAAGTTCTTACATGCAACATTCACTTCAGTCGGCAACCAACCTTGTCTAGCTCACGTGAAACTCTTCAAACAATTTCTCACTACCTTCTGGACCACTACGACTGCCTGAGAGATGACGACTTCCGGGTGATTCGCTGGCCTTTGAGCTAATTATTGTCCGGTGACGAAATGATGTGTCTGTTCAATGCAGCTAGCGTGTTTGTGAAAATAAAGCGATTGCTATTATCAGGACCGACCTAAAGCCGATGCAACCGATGCAGCTGCATTGGTCCCCGCGCCTCTGGAACCCCGCGCCATGGTGTTTGGGTAGATTGTTCTTTTTTTCCAGATACTCCTTGCGCTCGAGAATTCAGTAGAAACGCCATATAAATTTCATTGTTAACAAACAACGCTCTCGTTAGAACTAGCGATGAATTTCCTCTATTATCGAACGTTAGCAAACGTTCTCAATTCTCGTGCTAAGGCTTTATATGTGCGCTCCATCATGGCTGTATAGCACGGTTGACTGAACACGATGACGTCATAAAATCACTGCTCAGAGGGGCCCCACGCCTAGGTCTTGCATTGGGTCCCGCGCCTGCTAGGGCCGGTCCTGTATATTATTATTTTAAACATTGAAATTCCCTGTTAGCACTGCAAAAGACAAAAATCTCATTATCTTCGACAACTTCACAAAAATAAGGCGTACGCCAAATTGTTGCTGTTAAAACATTGCGTATTCAAACACAGCCATGGGCGTCGGAATGGGGGCAAGGGGATCTTGGTCCTCCTGGATGCAAAAACTTTCAGAAAAAAGGTTGTTTTCTTAGTTTCGAGTGTGAAAAAACAAATTACACCACTTTTGGCCCCCTCCTGGAAAATGTTTGGAAAAATCCCCTGGTGGCCCCCCTGTAAAAATTTTTCCGACGACCATGAAGACAGCCTTTGGCGTTGGCGATGGCAACAACAGTTAAGCTAAACACTTTCTCCAAAGGGATTAGTCTTTGTACATTTGATCACATTAACGATGGAAACTGCTTTATACCAAAATAAATTTAAAAAAATACTCAATCAACGAAAATTGTTCCGCATATTTTCATCTCAAACTATCACCCAATTTTTATAAAACACGCAAAAGCTGCAAACAATTTGTGTGACAAAGTTAAGCCAATTACTTCTGGTGGCTTAAATTTGCCTACATCGAATTTTTCCAGCAAGAGCCATAACAACGAATTAAAAAAAACTTATTTTGGTTTAGCGTTTGATTCTGGTGTTCAAAGTGCTTTATTATCCCTTATATCTTTAACAAGCACAAAACATGATCTTTCATTTTACCTTGTTGTGAGCAAATTTGAGGGGTGGAAGGGGCGGTACTTTTGTGGTCGGTCCCGGGCGACACTTAGCCTCGCTGCGCCGCTGAGTACAATATTTCTGACAACAACCCATCTATGCAGATTTCACAATAAATTGCCAAAAAAGCTAGTACAGATCACGTTTGTTGCGAGACGGAAGATGGTTTGTAGGACTAAACAAAGACAAACACCCCCTTCACAACCTTTCATATAAGCACAGTCTGATTCGAAATGAAATACATTGTACTACATGTATATTGTGAACTCAAGCCCCAAGTTTTGTGGCACGAGCGTCGCCAGATCAAAAATTGCGGGGCGGCAAAGTTTTGATTTTTTAGGCGAATGACACTATTTTGTTCGGGAAACCGCCTCTCAAGGCACAAAATGATTATATGTTCTAAAAATTTGGGGGGGAAACATTGACCCCTCAGCCCCCCCTGACTTCGCCTATGTTTTGTGGAGCACCTATCCTGGATTGCATGATAGTTTCTTGCATGAGTTTTTTTCTTCATCGAAATTCCAGTAAAAAGCCTTATAATCCCAGCTATGAGGTAATTACAGGATGATGCAATCGTACGATGACGTCATAACGAGTTCACGACATTACGATTTAATACTCCTTTGTTCATTATTGTTTACACCAATATTGCAATGCGTTTTATAGCCGTTTAATAAAAAAATTAATCGAATAAAAACACCGTCATATACTAAGTTATGTATCCGTGTGAAGCGTTTTTTCTAATTAATATAATCATTGACGTTGTGACGTCATAGCAGTGAAAGCTCAAGGAGGATACACGGGGACTTTTGGTATGTTGTCATGGCTGTTGATGGGAGGGCATATACCAATTTTCAGCTTTTTACTAATTTTGTCCAACTATTTTCCCAATTTGACTGACCTGACAAATTCCAAATTTGACTGGCCTAATACATTTATTGCAGAAGCACTCCGTTTGTTGGAGAGCGCACATTCCTTGCTGTTACTCATTTCTTTTAGATTGCGGACTCGGACTGGCAAAACCTCGGACTAGCAAACCTATAGTTTCAGGCAGAAAATATTTTGCAGTTGCAATTAAACTGGATTTTTTTTTTCATACAGACTCTGTCCAAGCATTATTAGAGAAAATTATGCCCTGGACATCTTTGTTTTAAATACAGAATTCTATGTAGTTGCTCCCAAATACATAGAAATGTTTAATGGCATAGGAAGGTCTAAGATCAAAGTTAAATAAGGGCTTGTTAATGTTTGGAATCCCCATAACTGTCAATATACAGTAATATGTTCACATCTATGTGAAATTAATGTTTTATCCTCGATACAATCCACTCACATAATTTGACAACACGTCGGCGATCTGCCCCCTCATATCCGAGGTTTGATTCCCCTCAACCACTGATGCTGGTGATACAGAGGGAAGATGGAGGTAGAGACGAAAGGCTTTTGGATCTGTGAAGTTGACATGGCACACGTCATATGATTGTAACCACAGATAGTTGCATTGAAATATCAAAACAGTTCTACGGACAATTCTGTTTCAACTTTACTTACAGAAGACATTTTCGGAATACCTTATACAAGCAGCTGGGATTAATAGCTCTGTCAAAGCGGGATCTTAAAAAGCTACTTGCGGCCTGCCCAGGCTCGTGCTCGGCGTTAATGGGAGGGTGCAAGGGAGCAGTTCAGGCGCGGTGCTGACATTGACTCGCCACCAGTGCACCATTCACTGCGAAAGTAGCCGCGTGGTCTACGACGCAAGCAAGTGGAGATGGGCGCCGCAGACCACTCGTGACATTCCGAAAGGAGTACAGAAATAAACGAAACTGAAATCTAATCTCCAGAAGAAGCACTTTCCTGTCATTAGTAAATCACTATCAATAAAGAACTCAAATTGTTTTTGTCCGAACTGTAATGTTATATTGATCTTACCAAACACGTCCACACTGCCCTGTTTAATATAATATTACGGTTCGGATAAAACGATTGAGTTCTTTACTGTGCGCTGCTAGTGATTTATTGATGACAGGAAAGCGCATCTTCTGGAGATTTAATTTCAGTTTCGTTTATTTCTGCACTCCTTTCGGAGTGTCAAGAGTGGTCTGCTGCCCCCATCTCCGAGGTCTCCTGTGGTCGTTTGGAAGTAATTGCACCGACCGCCCCATGGACCCCCTCCATGGATATACCACTGTTCTTTGTGTGCTCTGCCAAAAATGTGTATTTAGACACTTTGCAATTGTGTTTATCAAACAAACATCACGTTCTTGAATATTGCAGTGTTTCCTGAATGCTCGTAAACTTTTGTTTCAATCTTAAAGCGAAAACATGCAATTTACGTTTGCATAAAATTTAAAAGGTTTGAATAATGTGGGTCACGTGCATCCGAAAATAATGTTGGTTTCATCGACTGTTAATAGTTCTAACAACGTCACTTAAAACTATGAAAATTTTTCAGAGAAGACACAAAATATGGCATCTACTTGAAACAGTTTGTGTCCATAGATCAACAAATTTACAAATGTGTTAAGTTCAAAAGTTTGGGATTGTCTTAAGAAATACTCCAAGCCCGTCCGTAGCTTATTGTTGAGGTAATTGACATGTTTTATTTGTGGACTCTTGAAGTGGACGCTCAATAACTTTTCCCTACGTGGTTGCCCTGACAATTTGTCCAGGAGTGTTCTTAATTGCATTTAAAGTTGACCCCTCACAGAACGTAACTGAGTTTGATCCTTACCGTGTAAACTGTGCAGTGACATGAGCGCGATGTTTTGGCGAAAACAACAACGAAATTGTTGCAACAGTTTGAAAAAGTGAGCAGCAAATTCGCTTTCTGTAAATGGGAAGCACATCGCCAAACCTCTCACAGCGCTGAACTTCAAACATTCCACGCATGGTGCAAGCGCACTCAAGCGTGACAAGGTCTGGCAGAAAAGATCACGTCATAGCAGAATTTCTTCCGTTTCATTTTGAGGTGAATTAATAGCGTCAGATGAAGAATTAGTTGTTTAAAAGTACTTGTCTGTTTTGCCAAAAACAAAAATGTAGATTTAATTGGAAATATTATTGCAATGGCATTAAAGCGGGGTTTTCGGTTTAGTATTTTGCATACATGTTGTGGATATCATCACAACAGCAAAGATTTTTGTTGAATATGATAGCAGGTTTGTAAATTTATGTCCAAGCATTTTACCTCTAAAAGCTTGTTTCGTAACCTGCGTGGAATGCAGCTAAATTTTCATTGAATCATTCCTAAGCAATAGTTACCTGTTCTGACTCGCAAAGGAGAAGAGAATGACGTATGCACACTGGATTGTCCAACCAATTTCTCTGCAACTCTTATTTCATAAAGAAAATTTGCCAATAATCCCGCAAGTTCGAAGATAGGGGAGTTCGGAGATGCAACGACTTGTTTCCACTCCGGCATTCCTTTGAAAAGAGTCAGGTTTCAGATTTTTGCTCATCAATATTATAGAAAGATAAACAAAGTGTGTGTCACAATTTGTTTTATCACTGACAAAATGTCTACAGGGTTGTTTCAGAATGATAGATTCTTTACAAGTGAATTGTAACACGATTGTTTCTGTGATAGTTCATGATGGGGTGAAGTTCGTTCTCCACCGTTTCATACAACAAAAGCCAACAGAAGATATCACCATTCCAACTATGGCCTGTAACGAACAGATGAGCGGTTGAGATAAAAACTTTTTCTCAAATATATCGCTTTAAAATGATTATTGACTTTAAATGAACTATATCAATAAATATCCACAGATTCTGCTGCGGCCTCAGAGCTTGAAGTTGAGCCGCGGAGGCGGCTGAGAAACCAGATCAACTGATCAACACGAATCGAATTGGAATTTATCTGAGATTTTGACCGGAATCTACAAATTCTTTCCAGAAACATAAACTCGCGCAAGTGGGGGTGGGGTGGGCGAGAACCTGCGTGGAACAGATCCGACCCATTCATCGAAGAAATGAACTCGTGATGAGCTTCCTTCGCTTGAGGAGTTGATTGGAATAAGAATTCAATTTGGTTGGAAATTAACAAGTAGGAATTTAGAACTACAATAAATTGTTGTTAAGAGGATACAATTTACTGATAACGAAATAATAAAAGTGGTAACAAGTTCATGACAAGCATGTTTGGCAACAATGTCGAAAAATCAACCAGAAAATCCAAAGACTACCTGGAGTCTTCAGCTATTCATCGCAAAAGAAGTCTTTAGCAGTTTCAAAACATTTAAGAACATATAAATATCATTTAAACAACGTTTCTTTGCCTTTTATTCTGTATTGAATAATATAAACCAAGTCCTCTTCCCTTTCACTGATAGCTGACACCCGCCGCCTTGACATGCTGATCTTGGAAGGACTGATCGCAACTCCTGAGAGGACGACCCCTGGCAATGGTGGGGGGGTCTTGATGGTTGTGGCCGTTGTTGTCTCCGTGTTCTCTGATTGTTGGGTTAAGGGACTAGTTGTTGAACTTCTGTCTAACTCGAACGCAAAGGTATGAGTTAACCTTTGTCTATAAACAGTTAGATTCACAACACAGTATTTCCCGCTATGCAACGATACTTGCTGCACGAAAGCAAACAAAATCGTAGGATTAGAAATTTAAATATTGAGTTTTGATGCGACTTGAGAGACTCCAGCATCGATTGCCGCTGTTGAGATAATCGCTGTTTGAAAAACGTTATCATCGTTTCCTTCAGAATCTAATAATTTTTTAGGTAAAATATTATTCAACCGCTTTACATGCAAGTTTAAACTTTCAAAACAAGTCCTAAACAAATGATTTACTAATAATTGCTCTGTGACGTGTAACCAAAACAATGAAATCTCTACAAAAATATCCTGGAGTTTTGCAAAATCTGCTCACCTTTTGAAACGCAATATCTTCCAGGAGGCAAATTTTTATTTTCACTTTGGTCCAAGTACCGATCAGCGCAAACACACTTATAACCAGGTTCAAGATTGATGCATGTAGCGTGAGGGCTACAGTCTTCCCATCTTGAGTCACATTCATTGAAATCTGAGAAAATATATCCTTGAAGACCTGAAGACCGCTGGAAACTTCGAATCTTTTCTATTGCGCGGAATAATTGTATGTTATCTCTCAACCAGTAGCACCAACTTAACCTTGGATAGTTCACACACATTGGTTCGATTAGACTCTGCAGAAGTTGTCTCTGGTAACATAAAAATGTTTCATATTTGTATGTTTATTAATAATGCGCCACAGAAAAACAATCAGATTGTGCTTTTTCCAATTCTAAAAACCTAATATTCTAAAAACCCCTACTATGCAATTGAATTCGCTGAGCACTCTAAATACTGTAGAGCAGTGGTTCCCAAAGTGGCAGTAAATTACATCCGGGATGTTATGCGACTTTTCGGGGGTAACGCGGAACCAAAACCACAGTTGTTTTGTATTATCAGCCTTCATTGCAGAGGAGATTTTCGTCCTGAAATGCGACCAGAATAAAAAACAGTGGCCGCCACCAGTAAAGGTTCTAACTAATAAGCTGTAAAGGCATTTGTCTTTCGTAAAGCACACTGGTGATTCCGGAACTAATTTTGCTGATTTTTTTGCAGTGATTAAATAAACTTACTGAAAAGTAATGAGAAAAATATAGACACATGTATATTGGTTGCGTTCTTTTTACGACGCAAAATATTGAGGGTAATAAGACAAAATCGCTGCCTTGATTTGTGTAACGGCTCGAACAAGTTTGGGAACCACTGCTGTAGTGTAATGCTCAATGCCTCATTGGATGATTATCGTGACATTGAAAGAGTGCAGCGAACAGACTCAAAGGGGTCGTGCTCAATGTTCAACTGCATTAGTAGAAAACTTGTGTATTGTTTCCGCATGCCAATGCATTCCTGCCTATTTGGACCAAATACGCACCTACTTGTACTGAATGATTACGCATCTCCTACAACAATGTCTGTCGAATTTTGTTTCACATTCCCAAAACTGTGCAAATGTTTGTCAGCACCACGTCTGCAATTTTGTCGAAGCATCTGATGCTTTGATTCACCACAGCTTTTTTGTCATTGTTCGATGTTTTGAATCTTTGTCCAACCTTCTTAAAATCAATTCAAATATCTGATTCTTTTTGCATGACTTCATTTTTTTTCGCCAGTTTGTAACATTTTTTTATTATGATGAGAGATTGTTGCAGTCGTGGGAGTCGTTGTTTCACTGTTCGTTCCTTTTAGTGTAGCATTCGCTTATACAGTATCACCCCCGCTATGCTCTGCAGCAAGTAACTATTTCATGTTCTTGTTCAAGTGATATGGGGCTTGAGGCTGAGATCAACATAAACGTTAAACAAATAAATACATTACCGTTCACATCAACAGCATCCATGTCCAGGCCAAGTAATGTGTCGTAAACTGTACTGTGTTTAAATATGTGTTTGATCTGGTCTGGAGCAGTTCTTGCCTTCGAGTCGAAAAACAAATGAACTTTTCTGTTGGAAGCAACAATTGATTGTCACGAAAAGGAAATGCACATTAACGTGTTGTTTCAAAGAGCAATGCACAATAGCCTTTTGTTATTGAAAAATCATAGCTTATGGTAGAACAATTCTACCTTTGATACCGATGCATAAGAAACACATTATTAGGATGTCTGCATTTATAGTTTGATTCAGCGATGTGTCTTGCCAACATTGCCACGAGCTGCTTAATTTACACGCAATCTTTTCACTTAAATTCAAACATCGAAAACACGTATTTGTTGACCTATGTTTGTTGTAGTCTGTAGTGCCCAGAACAAATAAGATGGACAGAACTTACGCAAAGCTTCTGTCCAGAATTCCTTGGCTGAACGTGACTTCTCCAGTTGCCAGGTACTGAGGTAGATGATTGTACAAGATTCGGTCAATCTGTGCAGAAGATATGAAAACACAAAGTGGTGGTAGAAGTTAATTTGCCTGTTGTGAATCTTTGTACCTCACTGTGATGTGACTTACAAGATTTCTGAGGTTTTTCAATGTCTCAACTGTTCTCACGTGACTTGCGTCGTGTAAATATTCATTGTAAACAACTTTGGTCAAATTCAAATGGATGACGTAAATTAAGTTACCTGTCAGGAAGTAAAAACATAAAATGGATGCGAGCAATGGATGAATCGCAAAAATGTGCCTTTGGAACTCAGACGTACTAGTTTTAACATTTTTCCAAGGAGTAAAAGCTCCTGAGTCTCGCTGATTGGCAGCTGCAACCCGAAACTCATATTCTTGGTTCATGCGAAGGTCTTCGATTGTGGTTGCCATGGCAAAGTTCATATCGGTAAAGTTTTGACCAGTAACGTTGACACGGAAAACTGAAAAGTAAGAAGACCATTTTTGTCTAACATTGGATAATATACATTCCGACCGTTCGACGTTTTGTTTAAAACAGGTTTCTGCAAAAGCTTCATTTCTTTTTCAATAAACTCTTCTTGTCTTTAAATAAAGTTTTGAAACTCTATTCAACGCACATAAAGAAAAACGCAGCAAATTTATCAAAATAAATTACAACGTCATTTTTATAAGTGAAACCAAATCTAAACAATGCTCTGAAAAGTAATCATTTTGGACCAAAAGGAGGAAAAACAATCGTTTAACATTTTCAAACCTTCCACCGATGCAGGTTGATTCTTTTCACGCTTTTCTAGTATGAACCAAAACCGTAACTTTTTTTGTCGCAGCTGATGTGGAATTTTCCAAATTGCTTGAACTTTTGTAGGATCCTTAAGAGAGACGGCAAAACTTGGTGGAGCATCAAACGCTGAAAAATGTCCCATAACTGTTGGTGTTCGGGTCGCTATAAAGTGTCGATATAAAATTCAGGATAAAACAATTAAAGAAAAATCTCCATAGAGAGCGATTTTTTCACCATTTTTTTCATACAACATGTGTAAGATTTCAGAAATATAAAATGTTCAAAACATTTCACAATGATCTTCAAAATCCGTTTGATCGCCCGCACCCAAGCATTTTCGTCCAGGCAACAGGAAGAAGTCTTCGCTCACATCAATATTACCAAAGTGACAGCGACATCGGAAAGTTCCGAACTCATTAATGCATCGGTTCCCGCCGCAGTCATCTCCCGAAGTAATACATTCATTTATATCTGGAAAATTTTTAAAGGAATTGAGATAGAACGTTAACCGCCTAAAAATACAAAACTGTATGAAAACCTTCTTAAGCGACAACACCAACCAACTCTACCTTTAATTTTAGTCGTGTTTTCTTGGATTTTACCCAAACTTCGGTCAAATCCGTACTTCAGTGAGCTTTCCATTTTGCTTCTTACAGTGGCCTCAGTATATGGCTTAGTCTTTGCTGTAAGTAAGTCATGTTAGTGACGCCATCACATAAAATGTTTTTCACAGAACCGCGAACACTATTTCCTTGTTTTAGTTAAGATGAAAAAGCTCATGCAACCGTAACCTAGCAACAGATAATATTGCAACTGCAAGCAAGCAACATAAAGTCACGCAAATGTATCTTGGCAACATGAACTCGCATTGTATACTTTCCTTTAAGAAATGATTAGAACGAATAAAACTACAACTGCAATCGAACTCCGCAGACAGGGCCGTGGGAACCGCCCCCCGCACCCCCCGGCCGGGGGGGGCCCAGCCATGTCT
>Ga0210059_1012452_pt1 | contig 12847 bp, 6 predicted proteins | sample Ectturendosymbi2_FD_188042 | JGI IMG/M metagenome (GOLD analysis project Ga0210059, IMG submission 188042) | Ecteinascidia turbinata endosymbiont from Florida, USA - Sample 2 (SPAdes) (version 2) | ecosystem: Host-associated > Tunicates > Ascidians > Unclassified | place: Key West, Florida...
GACGCCCTTGTGTACCCCTTCCGACGCCCTTGTGTACCCCTTCCGACGTCCTTGTGTACCCCTTCCGACGCCCTTGTGTACCCCTTCCGACGCCCTTGTGTACCCCTTCCGACGCCCTTGTGTACCCCTTCCGACGCCCTTGTGTACCCCTTCCGACGCCCTTGTGCACATAAAGACAATAATGTGTTTTTACTAATTTTGAATTGTCACTAGAACACAGAGCACACGGCCACGTATTTCCTGTTATTTTTGAAAAACCTAATGGACTAATTTAACTTTGCAATAGTTTTTCTTTTGGGGATTACATTTTTGTTAAATTCAGATGGTACTTCATACTGTATTTGTATGTTTAACAAAGTAGAAATGGATCAAAGGTAAATTGTTTTCTGTGTGCATGTACGTCATCTGACCAATCTCTTCGCAAACCACTACTGCATTTACCAGAAGATTCATAAAGTGTGTGTGCAATCTTCACGTTTCAAACCTTCATTTATCGCGAAACGAGAGACGTTAAACCTGGGGGCAACTGCTATATATATATATATATATATAACGACGTGGTCATTGTCACAGAGTTGTAAAAGGACCTCATTTTGAAGCCCGAACCCGGCCCGAGCCCGACATTCATTTTTGAAACCCGATTTTAGGTCGGAAAACCAAATTTACCAAGTGAGTCAAGATATGCGCAACTGCGGAGTATCAAAAACGCAGTGTACGAAAAAGCTGCAAATATACGGTTTTATCGCTCTCAAAATAGCTACCTTGACCAAAACAGTGGCTTAAATAAACACAAACTTAACTTACTAGTTCACGATAATATTACGGAATGCAATATTTCCCAAAAAATAAACTATCCAAAATGGCGCTAAAGGCATAAACGGAACTGTCCAGGACAGCGCTAAAACCACGAGAAGCCGGTTTGTAGGCCATCCATCATTTCTTTAAAAAATCCAAGAATCTCACGTAAGTGATTGATCTTTTTGAACCAACGCCATCGCGTGCTAAATTCATGACCGCTGTCGCCTTCTTGAAAAGAGTGTGAGACGAATCTGAGCAGAGAACAAAAGAAAGCAGCTGTGTTTGCAAATAGAATTAGCTGAAGAAAAGTCACAAGCACTTCACTCACAGGAGTCACCTTGGTGAGCACAACAAAGCTGTGTCGTCACGAAAGAAAAAAATCGTTACTCTGAATGTTATAAAAACATTTTTACACAGACCGAATCCGGCCCGGAACATTTTGACAAACTTAAGCCCACGCGTGGACCGAGCCCGGACCGACCAGAAAAGCCTGGCCCGATTTACAACTCATCGCTCTTGGCGTTTTGAGCTATTGGTAGATACTTCCTATTTGTTACATGACTTTGGGCAGTTGTTTGACTATCCGACAACTGTTGTTTTTTTATGTGTCTATCGATTTTTTTCGTAATTATCGCTATTTGCGTAGAACTAAGCGTTTTCACTTTAATATATTGGTAATTTATTTTTCTTTATTTACGAGTTTGATTCAGACACATGATCCACACCATAGGAGTTAGCAAAAGAACACAGGAATACAAAAAATCCTGAGACGTTCAAAGCCACACGTTAGATGTTAGTTGGTACGTCCAGGCAATGCGTAGACAATAAAACAATTTGAGGTATTCGTGAATACTATCCCAACGCCCTTGAACTTCAAAACACAAGCCGCAAAAGTATTAAATAAAATTATCTCAAAATATTTCTGGAACAAACAGTTTCAAAAATCCTTACACAGTTTAAAAAGATTCTTAAGTTCTCCTTAAAAAATTCTTACACCCATCATACAAGCATTGCATTACAAATGAAATTATACTCTGATGAACATATTGTCTATGTGTACGTCGCAGCAAGTTGCCGCCTTATATTTTAAATGCGGGAGAGTTTTCTTATCTTTGGGAGACTTGGCAAACAGTGAATCTAACAGTTGGTATTGCAGCAACATAGACAAGATGAACTTCAAAATCAAACGCACTTTCGTTGCCACCTCAGGGGCGCTTTCAGACGATCACTGCAATGGCTTTTGCCCAGTGAGGTAATTCTGTACACATCGTAAAATTCGTTTCGGTACCGCTTTTAATTGTTGTGAACACTTTCAGTCGTCGTTCTAAGGATGCACGGCTGTTGCCATGGAATAATAAGAGAAAAAAATTGCTATAAAACAAGGCTTGGCATTGCTTAAAAACTTACGACTCGCACACAGCAAACGTTGTCGCTTGCTCCGCATACACCGTTTTTATGCTCTCTTCGGATCAGTTTCGACTTTCTGTCTTGCATGGAGACAGTCAATGCATGCTCTCGTACGTGATCTAAATTCTCCACCTTTAGCAGAGTATAGCTGCCCAATTTCAGTGTCCACAATGAGATCGATTTCTTGACAAACATTATACCTCGGACTTTGGATTTGATTTAATTCAGCCTCAACGCACGCAGCAGCAGTCCGAAAAGTCATAATCGTATGGTCTGACAAAAAAATCTCGTCTGCAGCGTTTTTGTCCGATATAGTAGTTTCATGCTGTAAAAGCATATTGCAAAAAAAGTTTACAGTTTAATTTCATCAAGTAATATTAAACCTAATGTAATGCAGTTTTCACCACAATCATAACCGAAAAGATTTTGGTGGACAAGAAAAGATATTAAAGATAAAAATTTCGACACAAAATTTTTTACAAGCTGGAAATAATCTTTTCCACAAAGAAAAAATAGTTGGAGGGGCTACCCTCCCCGTCTACTTCGCCTGTGGACAAGGGGCAAGTCGTTGGCTCTGTTCGGAGAAAAAGATGCGGAACATACCACCTGAGAAAGCACACGGTTGGTCATGGACCTTCCTCTCCACAGTGGTTGATCCAGGAGAAAGGGTGTTGGACACTTGTCGTTATAAACTGTAGCTTCCTTTAAAATTACACGTTTACGCCCATTTTTATTCACATGCACACCTGGCCCTGATTTCTCATCGTTTTTATCACTACGCGATTTGTGTATTTAAAGTCTATTCTGTGCTTCTTTCCCTCGTAGCCTTCTTCATCGTATGAGCAGTTTTGTTCAATCCACTGCTAGGCCGCACTAGATCTCGGGGCAAGTGTTGAACTGTCATTCAATTGCCTCGTCATCCAGAACCGTCAAGCCATGCACTCCATGGGGAGGTCGATGGATTGGACAGTGAAGGACAACACTGTCAAGGGTCTGTTCTTCTGCGCCATACTCTCAAGCAGCGGAAGGGGCCATACCCCATTGGTGTAAGCAGCAACTCCATAGCCGGATCACTGTAGACAAAATCCGCCACACCCGCTAAGGTGAAAATTAATGACGCCCCCTAACGGAATTTTCGCGGATGTCCACCGAACACAGTCACCAATCCACACTTCTGTTCGCAACCACAAGTTAAATGTTGTTTTTCCTGAAACGTCAGAAGCAACAATTTTGATTTCCGATTAACACTCGAACACGTATCGCATACGTATTTCACAGGTCTGGCTTGAGTCTAAATATAACTGAGAACACTGTAAATACTCTGCACTTGTTGAGGAGAGACTTGGAAGCTTTTCACAAGCTGCCCGGAGTTCAGAATTTTCACAATTACCATCCCACCTTAAAAACAATACTGAAAATACCTATCTACCACCAGCAGGACTGTCGTTCAGGAGTTTAACTTCAAAACTGCAAATGAAATCCTGCGAGTGAAACTCAAATTCGTTTTACTTGCGAACCATTACTGTGTATAATAGGTGGCCTTCTGATATTTTTTTATAAACAATGGAGCAAACACTACGTCTCATGCAAGTTCTGATTTTAAAACACTTCAAGTTTTGTTTGATTTCAAGGTCAAGCAAATCTCTCAGGCAGAGCGTGTGAAAAGCTGTTGGGGCCCCCCAAAAAAATCCAGATGGGGCCTTTAATATCAACCAGCATTTAGGCAGATACGTGCTTTTTCGAGCCAGTTGCAACTTAGACCCCTGGTAGCCAGTCTCAATGTAATCAACTTGGTGCTTTCACCAAAAGCTGATAGGTGGAAGCAGAGAGTAGAACTAACTGCTTCCCAACACTCCCTTTGCTTTCATTGTCCTCAACAGTCTGGAAATTTCTAATAACGCTGCTAATAAGAACAAATTTATTGGAATCTGACGCCATCCATCTCCATCATGACAAATAGCAAGTAAAATTAATTCTGAAGAGGCTTTTTAAGATCGAGCAAGCGAGCGTTAAACTTATCGAAATTATTCCCGGCTTTTCTGGTCGAAACTTTAAATTAGACTGTTCTAACACAGTCTTCACAGACATATATATAATATACTGACACAACAGCCTTCCTTCGTTTCAACTTCACATAAACTGCCTTAAGCAGCTTTCACGAAAACGTTTTCAGCGTTGAACTAGAAACCTAGTCTCTCTATCTGTACGCAACTACAAAGCGATTGCACAACACTCCACAGCACATTCATTATGACGTAAATTTCCCCGAGAATTTCAACGCACAAGGGCGAAGCCATCGGAGTTAAGTGGAGAAGCTCAAGACTTTATTAACAATTAACAATTGGCCTTGTTCTGACGTAACCACAACTTTCCAAAATACTGCTATAGTGTCCGAACTTCCGCAATTCTTTTTCAAAATTAACAAATCTTGATAGTGCATGTTTAACCTACCGGTTTTGCATTGGGGGCAAAAACCAGAAGAGTAAAAGTCAAGGGTAGAGAGACGGCTCTAACTTGCTGATACAATATATATTTTGGGGCCCCTGCGAATGGTCGGGACCCCCCGACTGGGTGGTACGGGGCTGCCTTGCCACGGCACTGCTTTCAGGACTTGGAAAATAAAGGTGAACACATACACTGGAAAAGAAATGGTTGAGTGAAAAATTACGCCATTGCAGTGCTCTTTAGACATTTGAAAAAAATGATGAACATTTCTATTATTCAGTTAAATGATGAACATTTCTATTATTCAGTTATTTCTTTTTATTATTCAGTTAATTTTTTATCGCAACAGCTCGTTATACATTCGGCAAAGAGATTGGTTTTCTACCTTATTCTGCCTTTCAACCCTGGGCCAATTTATGATTAACCAATTTCCCGATTCATCCCAAAAAAGTGCAACTGACAGTTTATGGTTCATAAACCTTTCATGGGATATGGCAATAAAATCCATTTGTTTCTTTGGCAGCGCAGAGTGATCTGTTACTGTTGGCCCAAATTAAGCAACCACGAATTTGATCGGGAAATTCAGGATGGGCTAGAAACTTTTGCGTTTAGAGAAACTATGTAAATACGCTAGTCATTTATCATTACAACAGAAAAAAATCGTTATTTTTCGCATGGGTTTTATCGTCCGCATACCCCTGTTGCTTTTAACTTAATCCCAACATGTAGAGTTAAACACTTCTCTGAAAAGAAAAATAGCATAAATTCAAATTTATTTTATTTCTATATACAACAATGCGATCCATGTGTGGTTATCATGACTCTCTGGCGTAGATCATCACGTGAAACCTTTATTTGCAGAGTTACGATGTTGAACAAACACAAAACCACCTCAGCGTCTCCTCCTCAGCTTACCATCTCTCTGCTTTATAGCCGGAAATCAGAAGCGGCACAAAAAACGGAAACTTATGTCAGAACTTCAGGACTTAGCTGGGAGCTATGACGGGTGTTCGCAGATGCTTGGAATCATTGCTATGTTAGACAAAGAAAAACGTGCTGTTTTCAAAATTTGTTACCACCCAGCGTTACAGCAATGAAGCACCATGCGTTCGCATGTCTTTCTTTTTCGAAATTGATTGTTGCGAGGGGAGCTGTTTGTTGTTTGACTAGGCCTTGATAAAAAGAGTGAACCAACCAGGCATCCCGCTACGCCTTTTGGCAATCATCAGTGGTGCGTGTGTTTTTTTGTCCAATGTCTTTTTGCGTTAAGCCCGCCAAATTGCTGTCATGTTTCTACAGTAGAGCAACCGGTGTTGTATTACTTCCTTGTCTTTATTGATCCAGCTACAGGTAGCACTAAGATTAGTGATAAGCATTAAGGCAAATCTACACTGAGAAGTTGCCAGGATTAGCCGCGCACGATTCTTTGTTTGTTTTATCGCGCCCAGGAGTTGCCGTGCCCAGCCGTGCACGAGCGCAGCATTACCCGACGCAACAAAACAAACAAAGGATTACGCCTGGCAACTCCTGGTACGTCCTCAGTGTAAATTGGCCTTTAAACAATTGTCTAAATAACCGGTCCAGCTTATGCGAATGGTTGTTCATTAAATTGCTGGGCAAGGTGTTCAGATGTTGGGCAGATTAGTACCGCTGCAAAACAGTAAAAACAAAATAAAAGCCTCTAAAATCGCTGTAAACAAAGTCAGTCAAAACGGCGTGAAATCTTCAAATGATGAATCATCCGTCCCTAAAGTTTTTCGGTTCCGCTGTGGCGCCATAAACGGTTCGGTTTTGACGTGAAAGAGCTCATTGTTTCGCTCCAACAGAAACAGCAATGTGTTTGTCATTTACATTCCATTTCTGACGTTTGCTTTCCCGCCAGGTGAATCCCCTGGTGACCGTTCCCCTTGATTGCACTCGTAGAAGCGTTGCACCCGTTACAGACAAACGGATAGAAAGAGAATACTCGCAGTTTTGTGAAAGAGAAGGGTTCAGCACGATGACGAGGCCAGGTACTGTGACGAGGCCAGGTATAATGTTACTGTGTATAACTAGAGCATATGATCGATGTTCTCGGCTTTTAGTGCAAAGTCGCCGCCTTACCAGGCCATCAGTTTTTCCTAGTATTTCATCGCCTTGGAAGAGAAGACACTGCATAGAACCCGAGGCAGTATAGTGTGCGAAGAATATTGAAAGGCAGTGTCAGTGATTTGCAAACTGCAATACCCAAGGTACAGCAGACAAAGTAAGAAAAAGCATCGCTTGCAAGCCCATTTGTCAAAGTTTGCATAGCTACATGTAAGCTTATCGTGTGAAAAATCGAAGTAAAAATACATGGAAAATTGTATTCTAGTTTAGTAATACAAAGTATTTGCAAATTTTGGTTTCAAAATAGAAATTTAGGAGTTAGCTAATGCATCCATCGTAAAGAATTTTTTAATGACATAATTTGCAAATACTTTATGCCAAACCATGGTTTTGCAATTAGCTTTTCCTTTCGAGATTGAGGCAGACCGCGCTTTAGCGACAGAACTTTTCCAAAATTTTGGATATGTTCTTGAAGTAACAGAAAATGAAGTTTTTTTGAAAAGTGCGAATCACAGGTAAAGCAAAACAGAATGCATATAAAAGTGGACACGTAGCAGGGTTGGTGGATACGTCATCAGCCCATTAACCAGGTGAACTCTCATAAACCGCCAGTTTCGTGGTTAATTTTTTTATTTAATTTTAATGTTTTGAAACAAGCACGAAGCTTACGGAGTACAAGCACACACTGTCTGCACGACGCAGGTTGATAAAACAGATACGGCAGAACGTTTTACAACGGTATTGGAGGTAGAACCAGAGGGTTACAGACACTGTCTTAACGCTGTTGTTCGCTAACCCGAAACACTTGGTACAACACTACATCCAGAGTTGGACACTGAGTGCAACCCTGATTAAGACTAGGTAAAATACGAATATGTTATGGCATGCGCACGCCCTCAAACACTTTAACGTCAGAACACTTAGACACAAAGTAAACCGCGATCGTAGTGTTCAAACAATAAGGACCAATATAAATATTCTGACTGGACCAAAGCGCGTAAGCATACGTTGTTAGACTTTCTGCATCGTTCAGGACACAGGTACCCATTTTTTCGCAATAAGGCTTCAAAGGTAGAAATGTTACATTGAACCTGATGACTACACTCGCTCGCCACAGCAGGTTGCATGGAGCCCTACAACCAAAATTATAGGCCACGCGCAATCTCGTGTATGCCATGCTGAAATTACACTATAATTTTAATGCATACGTGGATGTGCAGAAGGAACAAAAATGTACATTGTTTGCTGCTTGATGTTTTCTTACTCTAGCATTGAACTGAGTTCTTTCAGAATCTGTCTGACCACCAGAAAGGCTCGATTGTACATGTTGTGGCGGTAATTGCTCCATATCAAAATGTTACACATTAACGCTCACCGAAGTCTTCCACAAAAATCTGGCCACAGTTTGTGAAACAGGAATATTAATTTCGCTCAAATTTGTTTACTGCGTTTGAACATCGGGAAAAAGAAGCTTTCAGCTTGTTTGTTGCACAATATTGATATCGTAGTTATCTATGCATGTTCTTGTCTTCTGAGAGCTCAGTATTTAATGCGATCCCCAAATATTTATAGTGATTAGCAGATTTTACATTTTGACCATTTAATGTCAGTAATGGGATGACTGTGCTTTCTGCTCTCTTAGTCTAAACGTCATACAAACAGTTTTGCTACAGTTGAAAATAATTCCTTGCGTTTCTGCAAAAGCCAGACACGCATCTTTTATACTTAGCAACCCAGGTACACTTGGTCAAAACACACAAATATCATCAGCAAACATCAAGTGGTTCAATATAGGACTTCACCAATACAACAACCAGCTTTAATGTTGCTTAGTTCAAGAGATAAACCATTTAAATATGCAGCAAACAAGTATGGACTCAATACTCACGCTTGCCCAACCCCGTAAGTAACATGAAACGATTCAGACAAATGCTTGCCCCAATTTATTTGCATCGTTTGTTCCTTGTACCAATGTTTCAGTAACCAAACGTGGTCTTTAATTATTTTTTATGCATAAATGTTTTTGCTTTAAACCAGTGGTTTTCAACCTTTTTCATGTAGCGACCCATTCTGCAACGCAATTCCATTCTGCAACGCAAATGTCCTAACGAACCCTTACGAACATTTACAGTCAGGAATATGAATCGCAGTTGTATCTGCATAGTAGAAAACCACAATTGACTAAAAAATAGCATGCGATATCATTATGTTGAACAAAGACTCATTTATCAAATTCATGCACATTGCAGCATCATTGAGAGAGACCCGTTCCTTATACAAATCAATCCACAGCAAACTCTTTGAAAACCAGAATAACCCCCAAATTAGCTACCAGAGGTGAGCATGGACAGGATCAGGGTTGGATATCCTGCAGGACACTTGCGATTTTTTCGGATCAGGATTGGATTTATGTATTCATTTTTTTTAAATTGGATCAGGACAGGATCAGGATATTGGTTTAATTTCTATAACGACGTTTTCCTGAAAGTGATTCAAGATGTCACAAATGATGGTGGCAGTGTGTCTTTTGCTACGGTTTTTATATTGTCAGTATGTGCTGCACTCATCGCAATCAATGGTAATTCGTGTTTATCGTTAATTCTTTCCGGCCAAGTGGAAGTAGTAAGCTGTTCCTATATTGCTGGTATGCTGCTTTGTTTGTTGTGCTGAGTGGCATATGTATGTGTTGCGTAGGCTAATAGTCTATTTCATGGGTGGCCAACTTGTCTTCGACTGGGATCGACTAGAAGATTTCTTGATAACTCGCCAAATTTCATTTGGCCTTTTTTCAACAATATAAAAAAGCCAAATGAGTCGAAAAAAGGCCAAAAATTACAAATTTGGCCTCAAAAAAGCCAAACTGGCAACCCTGTTGACCGCCAGTGCTGAATAACTTCTAATTTACGTGACTAAATTGCAGGAATTACAACTATCCATGCGAAACGAAAAGATTACACAATGATTCATATACAATGTGGCAATTAATTAACGATTAAACATGGTAGATCAGAATAAAACGGAACCAACTGGTCTTAAAATGCCGTCTATAATACAGCTAAAAACCCGCCAGCTCCAAATAAAAATCCGCAAGATTTCAAGCTAGCCGCTAGATCAATTTTTTTCCAGCTAGACAGGATTAAAATCCGCTAGATCTAGCGGGAAAACCGCTAGATTGGCAACCCTGACCATGGCCTTTGATGCACAGATAGAAGGCAAAGTGTCTGTTACACCTAAATCATGATTGTTACGCAATAAACTGCCGAGCTAGCCTATGGTCAGCCACTACAATAGGTACCAAAGGATATACGTGACCAACCAACCGATGGATACTTTTTATGTACTTTCTGACATATTGATTGAAAAATGTTCTTTTTAGGTATCTTATCAATCCAATGCAAAATCAGGCGCGATCGACCGAGTGACACTCGGCGATCAATCGGTCGATGCGATCGACCTATTGGCCACCCCTGGTCTATTTCAGCGTTTAAAGCTACATTTTTTGGTTAGAATTTTGAACATTCTACCTCAAGTTTTATACAGTCAACCTTTGCTAGCATACAGTCTGAGTTTGTAGTTTTTGTACGCTACATACTTTTATTATATTTCATACTGTGATCTCCTCTCAGAGTTACAAAATATATTTTCTTTATTTTACCAATTGATTGAATGCTGGAGCTCTTTTGCAATTAGCTAAACCAGAATGGTTAAATTGGTCACATGACAAGGACAGTATCCTTGAATTAGCGGATCGTCTTTGCCATATAACCTAAAACCCTAATCCAAATGGCAAACCTGACCCTGTGTCTGATTTTCAAAATCTTAATAAAAAACTACTGTAGCTTACATCAAAAGTTTTCCCATAAAAAGAGTCGTCTCTATTAGCTGAGCCGAAACAATAATGCAGAGAGCCAAAACAACGACCGCTTGTACAGCAGGAATTCCCACTCGACCAGGTTCATTGTACCCAATGCTAGTGCCATGAGCTCAGTGTTATAAGTGGACAAAGCCAGATACACTACAGTTCAAATGGAAAAATAACCACAGCAAGGATATACCTCTTGTGGTAAAATGCACACTATGTTTCTTTTTTTCCGATTGAAAGTGCACAACATGTGATGTTATTTATATGGATTGGGTCACAAAATGACAGGGTGTTTTTGTTTGGAAGTGGCTGTAGGTCTGCTGGCGGTGACACGTCTTAAAATAAAATGCTGAGCTTGCAACATTAGCAGCACTGTCATGGTAGTCATGTAGACGTGTCTTACTGTGTAACTGGTTTTCGTGTTAACTCTGGCCATGACTGGGCACTTTTCGTTTTGGTAGTAGTGGTTGCACTTTTCATGGTACCATTTTTGTTTGTTTTGTCAAAAGTTTCCAAACTTTTGTGATCAGATTTGTGGTTTAGGTTTAAGTGTAAGGTTTAGGGGTTAGGTTTAAAGTGTTAGATTTAAGTTTGCTACGTTTCTACCAAGCGTAGTGCAGTCTACTGTGCACTTGTAATGGATTAGTGTCATATTACAGGTGACGGACGAATAACTTTTCAAAAATGAAGGTCCACTGGTGGACCTATAACCACTGCCTGTTTGTTGAGTATTTAGCCAATGTCGCAATCGGATACGGATGGATATCGGATACTAAATTTCAGACATTTTCGGATATGGATTGGATATGGATATGCAAAAATTTTTTCGGATATGGATCAGGAGTTAAAAAGTCAATATCCGCTCACCTTTGTTAGCTACCACATTCGGATATCTAATTTATAAACACATAACATTCTTTCATCGCAAAGTTATTCGTGCGTTGCCAAATGCAACAGTACTGTAATGGTCATAATAATCATACTCAAAACTTTGTACTGGTCATAATCACACACAAAACAATTTTGAATGAAAAAGTAGACGATCATTTTTGCCAGGTGATCCTATTTTCTTGTGACTAAAAGTGGTTACATATACAAAATATAGAAGTAATTATTACTTTTTATCAGAAGCTCTCGCGACCCCTAGAAAAAGGCATACGACCCTCACGGGGGTCGTGACCCCAGGTTGAAAACCTCTGCTTTAAACAATTCAGCAAGTTAGTATTGCCTGACTGACCAGATTTTGATTCCTAAATCCGATTCAGACTGGTCTACTACAGAGTACTCCGCGACTTCATAGTCGTGAAGCAACTGTTAACAAATCTTTCGTTGGATATTTTTAATGTTTAAATTCTGGAATGGAATATCACGTGCAAATTAGGTCAAATTTTCAAAAATACTCAAAAAGGTCAAACAACTTTTGAAAACGGCCAAATTATTGCAATTTAGCAACAAAAAGTCCAAGTTCCCAACCCTGACACGTAATGCAAACTTTAAGTCACTAAAAATTTACACCAATAGGTTTCTTATCAATTTCTCACCTAAAGACCTTATTTATCAAAAGCGCTGACGGCACGAAGCTACACTACACGAATTCCAAGACCCTAGGGACCAAAGCATTCCGTTTTTTTGTTTAATTTTGACGGTTAATTTAGCGTCTGACAACAAGCAGGTCAACATTAAGAGAGTTATCTTGATTAGCCATAGTTGAGGACACTAAGGTTTACGAACCGGTTGGAAACTTGCGAAAACTCTTTTGTTTAAAGATAGGTTTCATCTCCAACCAAATAACACCTGCATGAGCAACAACAAAGTATATTTTGTATTCTCGAAGCAAAGTAACTAATAACAAAAATAGGCCTTAACGGGAGAAAACCAATGAGCAAGGAAGCACTGTGCGGTGACGCCCTGATGAGCGATTTGCTTGAAGGTTACTTAGAAAAAAAACTGCTCAAATAAGACTTGAGTGTTGACCTTGGCAGTAAAAACAAGCGTCGCAACAATTTTTCAAGGTAACTCGACGAATAGCTCATTTTAATGTTGATTTTGTTCTTACAACCGAAATGTAGGCTACTCATACCGATCCCACTTTTTTGAAGACTAGTTGGTAATGGTAATGGTAATGGTTTATTGTTTCATATGACTCAGCCAATAAGCAGAAGCACCATAAAAGCCATCGCATGCAGTAAACCAACCATTAGCGAACATTAGAGCAAATGAGAATATAATGGCACAATAGCTGATCAG
>Ga0210059_1012453_pt1 | contig 12847 bp, 6 predicted proteins | sample Ectturendosymbi2_FD_188042 | JGI IMG/M metagenome (GOLD analysis project Ga0210059, IMG submission 188042) | Ecteinascidia turbinata endosymbiont from Florida, USA - Sample 2 (SPAdes) (version 2) | ecosystem: Host-associated > Tunicates > Ascidians > Unclassified | place: Key West, Florida...
CTTGTATCGCTTCTGAATCATGAAAATTTTTCAAACGAGTAGTTTATTTGAAACAAATAAATTTCATCACGGGGGGGCCCTTTCAGCGGGGTCCCGGGGCAATTGCCCCTGTTGCCCCCCCCTTAATCCGGCCCTGGTGTTACCGCAAAAAGCCACATCATACACACTGGCACACATGAACATCACCCCATCTCTTCCTCACACGCACACAAGCCTTTTGCTCAGCTAGATTTATTGTAAATATCACACACCAACATGACAATGACAGAACTTTACAAGCCATTTACTGTCATGCATGTTATTTAGTGGGACCTCCGGTAATTACGTAAGAGCCGCACGAAACCGGGCAAAGAGCCGCGGGGGTTGGCCTCCCCTGCTTTAGTCTATTTACACTACTAGGAACAAAGTTATGAAACTAAAAGCATAAATGCTCTCATGTTCACACTTTCTTGAAAGCTGATCTTTAACTTTTTTGATAAGGCAGATTACACACACACATTCGTTCCTACAAACGCCAATTGAAACAAGCAATATTGCAACGACATATTAATGTGGTGTTTTTGAACAGAATAACCCAACAGCATCGATGAAAGAAACTTTGGCCAAAAGTAACAAAATATGATTGATGATCAGCACTTAAACAAGGCTATCATTTGTATTTCACCCGCACAGATATACCAAGCAACACTTGTAGGTGTCCAAAGAAGTGGCAACTACAGTAAACTGCTACAAGTAGAACTTGCTAGTACAACAATAATGATATATACAAAGAAGTAGTATCCGCTGTTCACTCCAGTGACGGGCAATTCGTGGCCTGTAAGCAATTAAGGCGCCACGACCGGAAACAATGGCTCTCGAAGTGCTGCTGAAAACTGTCTTCGTACGCCAAAGATGGCCCGCGAACAGAAAATAGATACACCTCGTGTGAAAATAACCTAGTGTGTTTCAAAGCAAATGTGAAAATAACCTAGTGTGTTTCAAAGCAATGAGAACGGCTTTAGCATATCCTTGAACTCAACGGGCAAAACGCTTGAAATACAGATTAAATCGTCGTAAAATGGAATGTATTTTTAGCCGTTCATTCACAGCCATTAGAAAAATCTGGGGAAAAAATGCTTTCGTTCTGGAGGGCGGAATAAGCATGCCTATGGTCCGCCGAAGTGTCCGCTGGAAGGGATGGTCCAAAAACGGCAGTAAATTTGTAAACCTTTAGTCTACACTGATTGTAGAAAATTTGACTCTGTTAACAGAAGTTGTAAAAGCAGTTTTTATTCTCGCTTTAATTTAAAAATTACCAAGAGTGTATATGTTCTCTGTAGAGACGAGTTGATTTTAGAGCATCTTCATTTAAAAACCGCATGCTTAAACTGAGGTCGTTTAAAATTAAAAACACATAAATTTCAGATTCACTACCGTTTGAGAGCATTTCGTTTGGAAGAATTTTCAAAGTTTATTTTATGATATATTTTTACATTAAAAAAGTTCGCGAATGGTAGCGACATCAGATAAAATGAAGCTTTTTGTCGTTACCGAGCGTGAAGTCAGTAGAACTGTCGAAAAAAGCCTCTACCGACAAAATACAAACCGAAAGAAAATATGGTGGTAGACTTAACTTATTGCTGATGGCTCACAATATTTTACTTTTCGCAAGTACCAAATTCATAAAAGTAATAGCATTCGTTATGCGATAGTTGAACCAAATAATACGTTTTCACATAAACTGTACACGTACGACGAATCCGATGCATTACCTCCAAAAACTCTGGTCCCTTATTGCGTGAGACAAGCCTTCAACGACCGCATTGGAAATGGTTGAATCTTGCAAGTTGGCCAAATACGCGCGGTGGTTGATGCAAGTTTGCAGGGAGGTCGTAGCATTTTTAAGTGATGAATGGTAAATGAAGACGTGATCTTTGTATATTGTCGACTGAACAACATTGACTTCATCGTATCTTCCTGCGTGTTGAATAAAGTTAAAATGGCTTGGTTTTGGGCCTTTGCTCCACAGTCACACGCGCGAGTGTTGTCAGCAAGCGTGTGTAGTGCAATCTATGATAAGGAAAAGACTTTGGCGATTTAACGAGCATATTTTTACTATACATCATAAAATATGAGCCATTTGATCTTAACAGCTACTGGCACGGTTTCCTTACGAATGTTGTGTCGACTTTGGCACAGGAAAGCAGCAGCCTGGAATCCGCAACTGGCGCTTTCCCATCCGCCGGATTTGGTCCACATGAACGCACCACAAAATTCACGATAGTTCGATAAATTTTGAGGTTGATTTGGTAACCAGTTCTGCAATTACACCAATACAATGTTTCATGCCTGAAATATTAAACAACAAATTGTTTGCATGTTGCTGAAGAGTATTTATTACAGGGGGCCCAACCTGGCGTGCATGTACCCCTATTGCTGAACAAACATTAACCTGGGGTGCATGTACCCCTAGGGGTACATTTAGGGTTAGCAATAAAGAAGAAAATAAATTTATATAATATTATTTATTTCCAAACATTTACACATAAATCAGTGAATATTATTTTTATAAATCATTATAATATGCTTATTGGTAAATATATTAACTTTGAGACATAAAAACGGAGGCTTCGTTTATAGCTCTAAAAATCTAAAAGTTCTATTAAAAATCCAGTGGATTTTTGTTATTTTGCACGACCTTTTTTATAAGAAATTTTAGGAGCACATTCTCATCTGTAGAAATACTGAAGGATACATGGTCAGAGAAAGGTTGGGGACCCCTGATTTATCACGATGTTTGTTAGCAAAGAAAGCGACGACACTTGCATGGGTGGACGTAAAGTAAATGGCAAGTGGCGTGCATTCCCAGCGGACCCTCTATCACTGTAAAATTTAGGAGCCTAATTTTGGGAATTCGTGATATTTTGTGTTTTTTTCTTCTAATGTTGCAGTTTTTTTAATATTTTCAACAGACTCATGGAAATCCTTGCACTTGGCCTATGGCAAGGGGGTGAAGCATCCATCACGTTACCGCCACGTATGATGAACCTAGATTTCGGCGGAAGCCGCAGCAAGCGAAAAAGAAGTTAAAACTTGTATTTGTGCGCAAAAGTTAAACATTTCATCGAACAAACAATAATATCAATTGGTGATCTTGTGTGTTTCGGTGTGGCCTGTAAGTTGTTTGAAATTTTGCTGACAAGACGTTAAAGCTGTTCGAATTAGCTGCTTCAGGTCTTGGTTTGTAAGAACTGCACGATATGTCGACTTCACTGGCTTGAGTGAAGTATCAGTTTTCTTCCGGAACATTTTTGACAGCGTCTGCTAGTCACCGAGTGACGAACATGACAATTTTAACTCAGTTTGTCAACCCTAAAAGTTGAATTAAATGATGATCACTGGAAAGGTTTGTGATTGCTTCGTAGTGACGTTTTAAGTTTCTGGCTTTGTAAAGCTTGAGAAAAGCACTGATAAGACACAAAAGATTACCCTCCAAAATTTCACAGACATCCAACAAAATACATGCAGTGTAGCAATGAGATCAGCATTGTTCCAACTTTCTTTGTAGCTGTAAATCGTGCTAATTTCGTTTCTAAACTCCTTTGAGGGGTTAACGGCAACTGAAGTGGCTGTAATTTACTTCGTGGGAAATCTGTGGTTAGACTTTTTAGTTTTTTTTAACTCCGTCTTCTATACATGTCAATTGCTATGTATACTTGAACTATTGTAGCAACGTAAGGTGATATATGGGAGTGATGAGGTATCGACAAAGAGCAAAACGATTGCATTATCGAATGAAAGGTTGAACTAGAAGACTTTTCTCGAAAACGCAGCTTGATTAAGTAAGGTCCAACATGCTGGTGTCTTATTTCTATCAGCTGTGTGCTTCACTTCCAGACCGACTAACAATATCGCTATGAGATGATAGTTACACTCTTCAGATGATGTTCGTAGAAAGGTAGTGAAAAAATTGCAGACATGATCAGTTTAGAAGGGCGATGATTGGAGCCAGTTTGGAATGAAAGCAAGCAGATACACTCGGAAAACATAATTAGAATGCAGCATTGACTGTTGTGGTAAGAACGACCCAAGTCAACATATTTATACAAAATTAAAGAGCCGCTGACGAAAGCTCCGTGTGTGGCTTGATTACCCACTCCACTGGCCTACAGTAAATGACTTAATTTTATGACTAAATTTAAGAAATTTCCCAACAGTTTTAATCAGGAAAATTGGCTGACGTCGATAAAGAGCACATGGATCAAGCAACAGTGTGCTGTAAGACCTGCGCGTATTGAAATTATGAACAGAAGATGGAAAAAATACACGACAAGCACCAAAATACAATATATTTGTCGTAAATCAAACTTTTGGGGGATGTATCCGGGCATATCACCGTTGTGTGGGCCTGTGTGAAAACTTCGTTTCTTGATTTGGTGATCTTTGGGCGCTTGTAAACGATCATGCGCTTCGATCAGTGGCGGATTTAGATTTTAGAGCGAGGCTCTTGCACCCGAACCCCCTTTTTTGAAATGCTGTGCTCCACAAATTATTTGTTTAAACGCTTTCCTAAATTGTTGATTAAGTTTTATGGTTTTCTGTTTTTTGCAATATTTTTTGGTAAAATGCACAGCGCAAGGAGCTTGAACAGTGAATTTCAAAGACAGATATACCCAAGGTACAAGTGGAGTTCTGATACGTACACGGTGATTTACAGTGAAAAGTACAAAAACAGCCATTTGCACATTCATCAAATTGCACTATCTACGGTAAATAATATGATGATGGGCAGAAAAAATCTACTACGCTTTGACGTAGCATTCTGTGATTAGCAGCACCTCCAAATATATGTTATTATTCTGTATGTAGAAGTAGTTTCAAATAGTAAAATTTGCAATATCCATATCATGCGATACAGGTAAGGTTCCTGTTTGCTTCGATTTTTCAAGTAACCTGAGTGCCTACTTCTGCTCTAGAGCCCTCTCAACGTTTTTGCCTTGAGTCCCCAGATTGTTGGATTTATCACTGGTCTCAATGTACATTTTCGTCTATCCATGATGCAAGAAAGAGCCATGCCCAGTTGTCTCCGTCCTATTCAAGTTTTTGTGTGCTTCTACAGTAAGCCTAAATGCCCGAATTTGCATTCAGTTTAGTTTCTAACAACGAGGCATAAAATTGTAACGGCAAACGCCTCTGTTTCGTTTGTGCGTGTTTTGCGCAGTTCTACCACGCTTTCAGTTGCGGTCGACAGTCTTATCAAGAGTGAAAGACTTTGATGCTAAGGGCTATGGTTCTGTTTTCGTTTTCTTCAACGTGTTTTCATTTTGCCTCAATATTGAGAACCATCATTTTCGTTCTGGTGCAACAAACTTTTTTTAAAGAGAGTAATTCCTTGTCCAGCTTCAAACATGTAAATATCCGCTTTCGAAAAAGGCCATTGCACACACGCGTGCCTAGGCCACTGTCAAGGAGTCATGACTTCTTGGTTTGTAGCTGTTTATGAAGTTTCATATTTTATTGGAATATATTTTAACTAATTTCATCATGCAGCTTAGTAAATTGTAAGATAACTGCTTTGATCGTCCCGTTTAATTTCACCCATACCAGACTAATTGACTAAACAAATGGTTTGTTGTTCTTACAGAGCGTTTAGACGCATTTTACAAGCCCTTTGGCAAGCTCGATGCTAAAACAAAGAGCTCACCTGAAAACCTGGGATGGAACCGCACGAGTAGTTATGAAATCTAGTTGGAATCACGTCGCCTTTCTCGGTCCACACCCAGATGTTTCCCTCGATGGAACGAGCCCCGATCCAAACTCCATTAATATAGTTAACTGCTCAAAAGATGTCTGAAGCTTTCAGTATACGGCAGGCAATCGCACTTAACAAGCTTCAATGCTTTTCAACCAACCACGGTTTCTACGCTGAGGTGCGGCGTCGAAATTCATTTCCAGGAATCGTTGCTCTTGCTCGGTTGGTATGGTAGCCAAGATCTCACCGCGGTCCACGCACCTTTGCCTTGCTGTCCAATACGACGACGGTTCGTGAAACAAGGTGTATGTGTAATTATCAGACCTGACTACCGTTGGCTTTGGAAAGCGACCTGGAATCAAAGGTGAAATGCACGCTGCATCTAGAAGCAAAATGTACTGCTTGAACACTAGGGTCTCTATTGATGCACTGTCTGCGAGGTACGCAGAGATGACCTCTGGCTCCCTTCTCAGGTCATTTAAATCAGTGTTTCCCAAAGAGGGTGCCATTTACAATACTCAGGGGTGCCGTGACGTAAGACGTTTTTCAACATATCATTAATAATACACCTGCAGATGTCATCAAACCTTACAGTAAATTGCTATGGGTTCGTCACTGGGTGCCGCAAATTATATTTCTCGTCCGTAGGGCGCCGCAACACTCAAAAGATTGGGAAACACTGCTTTAAAACGATTGCTCTGCTAAAGATGAAAAAGTTCTACGATGTCACAATATTGACTGCCGGACAGTTATTTGCGGAAAAAAGAGTTACTTGTTTTGACATAAGTTTGTGTCAACCGAGCGTTTGAGGGCATTGACATTAGCATTAACACAATATATATATTTATCTTTAACAGAGCGTTGAAACGCAAGTTTGGCTTTCGTGGTGCTCACGCACAACATGAATGCATGAAGACAATATAGAGGCTGCGGCGTAGTGGCCCAGGAAATGCGTAAAACTTAAGCAGTATAACCGAGGATTAGTTAAACGATGCAAATGTCCAAAAACATTTGTACAGCAACGTCAGTTGGAATGGAAGACATCTTTTTCCCAAGTTCTGAAGTGTAATAAAGCGTGTTTTCCCCTACACATCCCTGGCTATGGGCTGAAGTATTCAGTTCTTTTCATCAGTGTGGAGTTGTATGCTTGCTGCTTTGCCTTTACCGTATGACAAGCTATATTGTGGAAATGCACGTTGCGCACCGGATGTTATGGTGTGCGTCAGTAGGCGGAATACAAGGTGAAATGCAGGCTACATTTCACTACATTCCTTTACCACTTGAAGGTTTGTTTCCGCCGTTCCCACCGCTATTGCATAGGTCCGTCTTGCAGGATTTGCAAGTTTCGTCTGGGCCATTATCTCCTCGGCCTTCGACAGTAGACGGACAGGTAGTGACGCACTTTTTGACCAAACCAGTGCGGGTGGTCAACGTAGCACAACTCTGCCAACAACATGAGAACGACAACTTGAGCAGCTTGCATGCACAGCTTCTCGTCGCGGATTTTTGCAATCCAACTAATCCTTACTCGCCAGATAAGTTTGTAAAAGGCAGACAACTTACTACAGGCAATAAAGTGGGTCTTGATCTGCTAGTGTTGTAACATTTTCTACAAAGTGGCGGATAACCAGTTTTATGACACAGTAATTGACCAATAACATGTGCTGTAGCACACGATTATGGATTGATCAAGAACCTCTAGCTCATGGATCCTCTCTTGTCCATGTTTTGCGTGACTGTGCGCCGCTGGAAAAAACAGAATAGTGCTAACTGCAACGGCACGTACCACTTCTAATACGTATGAGCAGGGACCGAGTTTATGGGGTGACGGGGGGAGATGTCCCCCAACTTTTGGACAGGGGGGACATAATATCTTTTGTCCCCCCCAACATTTTGCGATAAAAAGTAATGTAACTGTGCAAAGTTCATGGTTATATTTTTATTGGAAATGCTTCCCAGCGGCATAAATCCAGGGTATAAATGAGAAAAATGAACAATATCACTGGATTATCTGTATACCAGAACCGTCGTCAGAAAGAAGTCAATAGGAGGGCTTTACGTTTGTGCAGGGGGGGCTTGACATTCAAATTTGAACAAAATTCCACTAATTTATAGTGTTTCATATTTCAATTTACGGGGGGCTTGGAGCTTTGTTTGGGGGACTAAGCCCACCAAAGCTCCCCCGTGGCGACGGGACTGCTGCAGACACAGTATAGAGATTTCCTAGGTGAACTGAATTGTCATGATTGTTGAAAACTGTGGTGGTTAATTTGAATTACCGAATCAGTGTGCACATGAACATCGCTCAATCAAGAATTCCTGCGCCGGTCTGTAGCCCGCAATCAGAATACGATTGCCACCAGGCGCGTAGCCAGGGTGGACAACGGAGCAATGCCACCCCAATTCCAAAATTTCAGGTTAATAAAATATTTGAAGTATAAGCTAAAGAAATACTTCAGAACAAATCAACAACTACTTCAAAGAGCCTATCCTACTTCAGCTTCTAGTCGAATACAAACTTGTATCTGACCTTTTGTAATCATAATCGATGACCGCAAGTAAAAACAATTGGAGAAACGCTTTTCGCAGCTGTTTTTTTGGCGCACCAGCTTGCTGTATCCGGCCTAATGGATATGTAAGCTTCATTTCAAGACCATCGCAAATTGCTCTCTGATAACCACGGATGTTACAAATATATCCTATCCTTGTTTTCAGTGTCAGCATAGCCTTAAATCAATATCGTAGATTTTTGTTGTTGCACAGTTTTATAACTACACGCGTGAATATGGCGGTGAGATAAATTTTATATCTTGAAGCTCAAACTTTGGCTAAGAAGCGATTCAGTTTCAAAGTGGTCTTCACTGCGCCATAGTCATTGTTTTATCAACAATAGCATTCGTTCTAGATATTTTTATTTGTGATGACATGTATTGTGACGGTTCAATCATAATTATGTGGAGTCTTAACGTTTTCATCAATGATTTCCCTTTACCTTGCTGGCGAGTAAAAAATCAATCTTTTCAAGATATTACACTCGACCTGCTGTTCATAAGCTCAGTGTTTCAACTTTCATCTGATGTTAATTGCCACCCTATCCTACAGTAATTTATTTGAAATCATTTAAATGCAACGAGAAGAGTCAGCAGCAAAATCTAACGGAAGTGCAAGTTGCTTTTTATTTTGCAAGTGCTGAGGGAATTGACACTGCCATTACTTGCAGATACTGACACAACCTGCACAGAGGTGAATATTAAAATTAGGGGGCAAGTTCTCAGAAAGGGACCCCAAAACATCGTCATTGCGAAAGACAGATGTGGGATTAAGTGGACAAAAGAGTTAAATTTGTTTAACATTTCAATTTTTGAACTAAATTCAAGAGAATGAGATACATACAAAAGGAACAAAAATTTGTAAAATTTTGCAGCTACACAAGTGAAAGCTGCCTCCAATGGCCCGTTTTCCCATACTTTTTGCTTATTTTGAAAAACATATGACTTTCTTCAGAGCCTTTTCAAATGTGGCTCTAGAGTGGCACATAACCCTTTAACTAAACAATGGTGCAAAGCTCTCGGGGGCAGGCCCGTCGCCAGGATTTCACAGTAGGGGGGGAAAATCACAAGGGGGGAGGGCATTTTTTAATACAATATTGGATGTATGCAGCAACCGGGGGACCAAACATATAATGGGGGGCTGGGCACCACTGCCCCTTTGCAAGGGGGGCAGGCACGGTATCTCTGAAAAAGCGGGGCCCGAGGCGAATGTCTCGTTTTCTTTCCCTAATATCCATCCTTGTGCTTGCAATCTGTATTATTGGCAAAGCGCATTTGACTAAAATGAAACTAAATTTGAATTTTTGGCATTAGGGCTTCAAATTCCGCAGATAAGTTATTGTATTTTCAAGAAGCCCATGATTTGTACAAATTTAATTACGTGCAGTGTTAAGCCATTTTTACATGCAGCTGAGCGTTGTCAATAAGTTTTGTAATACTGGGTTTACTATTGTGTTGACAGTTTAATTCCATCTTATATTTCAATGAAGTCAGTTGAATTTAGCAAAGTCTCATCAAACAATTTAAACGAAGTAAGTTTGAAGTAGCTACAAAGGTTTTACGGAATAGGTTGAACATAGCCAAAAGATATTGCGGATTATCAAAAATCCAAACATTTTTCAAACGCGTTGAAAGACTCTAGCGTTTACGGTTATGAACTACATACGTGAATTAATCGCTCAAAAATTAGATGACAACGGGATCCACTTCTATGAGCGAAAGTTTTGTAAAACACCTATTTCGGAAGTCAGTGCCTTCGAGCAACTTCTCGGCTTCGACTGGACATGCGGTGTTGGTGTACATCAGAAGCGTGTAAATACAGTAGAAGCGCAATGGTAATGGCGGCCGCGATAACTTCTTCCTCAAGCGCAACATTGGGCACTGAGAGGTTTACTAGCGCTTTTGAAAGAAAGGTTTATGAGCAAATGGTGGCATTGATCCAAATTAGAAGCTCGGAACTTCACTATAAAAACTGTCGTACTGCGGTTGAGTGAACATGGTGACGTCATAGAAACGCAAACAATAAGGTTTGTCCCCCTCAAAGTTTTTTAGAAAACTCGGTCCCTGCGTATGAGTTACACTCCTAGTTGTTGTTTAATATTATTGCTGGTTAAAAGCTAACGTGGTTGTTATACATTCAGGCTGGTGAAGAGACTCATTAATTCAATCAAGAAAAGTCATTCCTTCAGAATTATTCTCGTGCTTCCATCACGTGATCCTAGCGTTGATCTCCAGCAATCATTTTTGTTAAGCAAAGTGGTTTGGTTTGAAGAGTCACCACAATCCTATGCTCTGCGAGCAATAAACTGCTTTTTGTACCTTCTGTAATTTTCTTCAGGTACATTGCTTTCATTCATAAATGAAGAGTAAATATAAATACACAGCATTCTCAAAACGCATTCAGGCGTGTAGTCAAGAAATATGAATAAAAGCACTCAATGGTCAATGGCTATTCCTTTAAAATTCAGCAGAGCGCTTGTAACCATTGCTAATCCATTTATAATGCACTTGACGTTGCACTTACTTAGTGTTTTGGTCACTTTCATTAAAACAGATAAATTGCACATAATTAAACTTTTAATTTAATAAATATTCCAAAATGAATTTGGCACCCCTCACTGCACGGAGATAATTTCGTACTGATATCACTTGGTTTCTACGCAAGAGTTTCACAAATTACCGTTGCAAAATCTATGTGCTTCAGTCTAGACTAGAATAAAGCAAACTTTGAAAGAGTAGAAGTTTAAAAATTTTCACGCAATTGTTTTGAAATCAAAATAGCAAAGCATTTATGAGATGGAAGTAACATTTACAGCATCAATATATCATTTGACGGTTCGTCAATTCCATTGCATGAGTATGTTTATTCAGAAGGTAACTTTGATGACACGAAACACTCGGTTACCACTTTAAACCAAATTTGTTGTTTTCTGCCCTTGGTTTTATATTTTATCGTTCTAAATAAAAAATCGGGACTGTACCATCAGAGTTGCTATAGAATGTCAGGGCGCAGCAAGTACAATAAAACCAACACGTCCTATGCATCAAGGTTGTCCTTCTTGTACTGTCAATATTTAGAAGTTTGGACATGAATAATTATAAGTGTTTTACAATCGTTGGTGCTACTTGGACTGCAAATTGTTTTTCTTTTTTAATTAGCAACCACTATGATAGTTCATAGGTTGTTCTTACAGGAATGTACAGAATTTTGCTTCAAAAATTTGTTTTGCGGTTTGCATATCATACCTGATGAGGAGAGCAAGACTTGGGAGGATTTTCGTTGCATATACTGTGATCATTCCCCCTGACGCTGCACACGTAGCAAAGAAGCGCAGATGCTGCACAAAAGAAATAGAACAGTAAGCATAAATGTCACTTCAAAAACAAAACGAATCTTATTAATATTGTGCTTTCTGCAACCAAATCACATTTAAAAGTCACAACTGCACTGAGCGTTAGACTACACGAATATAAAACAACACTGGCGATGAACCAGCCACACACTCAGATTGATTCCTACTGTGCCGCTGTGTCTAGCACCTAAGTGTAAATTGCGTTTGATTAGGAGCATAGTGGTGGATCTAGGGGAAATTTCGTACAATTGGCCACACCAAATAACTATGACGCGTACGCTGAAATAGTACATCCTTTCAGTGCTTTTTGCTCCTGTTTTAACAACGAATGACATTTTTGCACTTCACTTTCCTTTACAATGAAACATGACGAAAATAAGCCTGCTGCCTACTAAAGTCCAGATATGAACCCGGCGCATAAGCTGCGTTTACATTTAAAATGCTGCTGAAGCGCGTACAGTGCGGTCGTTCTTTGACAGCATGCGACCGTCTACATTAGTGACCAGGGTTGCCACTGCCGGATTGTTCAAACCTAAAGTAGCCAAACACTGTTCTGAAAGGAGCGAAAATGAACCATAAGTAGCCAAACACTAGCTGTTTCGAAAAGCACCGAAAATTTAACAGTTATTGTCACACTCAGCTGTTGTCCTATGGGTCGAAGTTTTTTTGATGTTTCCTGTCTTTTCATGCTTTTTCAAGTTGTGCTTTCTTGAAGCAATGGAGACATTACGTGCGGTAATTTGAAGAAAGGTTCACCGTGATTTCTTTCAATCTGACAAACCCTTTTCCCACTTGGGCTATACTTTCTTTTACTATCATATGATTGCTTCTACTTTGGCATGTGAGCTTGGGGTTTGGAAAAAAACCGAAAATATTTCTTTTAAAGAATACCCAAGGATCACAATTCTACACTAGACTAGGGTAGACTAGATAGTACTTGCAAAGCATGAGAAAAACATTGCAAATCTCACAAAATCTTTACAACCTAAGCAAAAGGGAGATCCAGGAGTTGCCAGGCACAATCCTTAACTTGTTTTATTTCGTCAGGTAATTCTGCGCCGTGCACGGCAAATCCAGGCAGAGGTGGCGTGTGGCGGTAGGTAGATGTCGCCACATGTAAATAAATGGTCACCGCTAGATGGTGCCCATGAGTAACAAGTCACTGTGATAGTCACCACAAGCGAATTATCGTAGTTCACTTATCCCTATATAAT
>Ga0210059_1012454_pt1 | contig 12846 bp, 9 predicted proteins | sample Ectturendosymbi2_FD_188042 | JGI IMG/M metagenome (GOLD analysis project Ga0210059, IMG submission 188042) | Ecteinascidia turbinata endosymbiont from Florida, USA - Sample 2 (SPAdes) (version 2) | ecosystem: Host-associated > Tunicates > Ascidians > Unclassified | place: Key West, Florida...
TAAACGTCTTTTTAATTTTTGAGTAAACACTTATTTCATGAGTCAGTTTTTTTGTCGCCACTAGTATTCTTGACGTCAGTCAGTTTGTTAAGATGTTATGATTTATGAGCTTGTATTACGAAATTTTGATTGTAGTCTTGAGTTTGTTTTTTCTCTGTTGTTACTTCAGCCTTTCAAATTTTCACCCGTAAGCTTTGCTTGCAATTTTCAGGACTGAGAATGCGTAATTTTACGTGAAATCGATTTCCTATTAAAAATTTACTGATCGATTCCTTGCTTTCACCCATCGTGGAAAGTACATACTTGAATAGAGATATGTGCAAGTTTGAATCATCGCAGAAAGACGAAAGCAGGTGGCAGTCGACTGATTCCTCGAAAGCATACAGAAACACTAGTGCTTTTAAGTGTTAAAGCTGGGTAGTCAACCTCTTTGACCACAACGTCGCGTCAGCCTTCATTTGTCAGAAATTTTACAGAACCTGTGTTTGCTCAGATGCTGTGCCGCACTTGTTCACTTCAGGCGATTGGCTTTTCTGAATTTGCGCGCCTTCGCTCCGCTGATTTTAAGTGACGCATCATCGTTATGCAGGGTGTTCCGAAAAGTTTGTTGTGATTACTCAATCTGTTGATTTGACCAGTTTCTTTTAAAAAATCTAAATTTTTAATTGGAATTTTCAAAGCATGTTTGGAAACAACTCAATGCTTTTGGTTTATTTTTCATGCGTTTATATTTTCAGTTATAGAAATGGCATTCACTTCAACAGGAAAGCATTTTGTGTGTTAGTGTGTGTATGGTTCAACACCGTCGAACGATACTGTACAACGTTTATTTGTAAGTGAATTCCATGAACAAGCATCAGCTACCGAACAGATATGGAAATGGCACAAAAAGTTCAAAGAGGAAGGCTGTTTATTAGTTTGTGTAGGGCCAAAAGATCTGGACAACTAACAGAACGGAACAAATTGTCAAGAAAGTTTTGGTAGCATTTCTGGGAAACTCCCCTTAATTTCTAAATGAAACTAAAAACTTGCGCCTTCATTTGTATAAAATCTACACACGTTTGAATTTCTCAATAAAGTTGTCGTAAGTAAATTTTATTTAGCTACACATTAAAGTCAGTTTATGAAGTTGCGCGGAACCCTGCCAACCAAACTTTGTTTCACCCTTTTTGGACGGCGACACTTCGGTTGAGAACCACTGATAACGAGAAAAGACAGTTGCTTGTCTACATCACAACTACCTTGGCATGCGTGCATTGTTTTGAAAAAAGTATGGCAGTTCTTTTTGTGGCGAAGTATTTGCTTTGCAACATGACTTTCATTCCTATATTTTTCCTTTCAAATCTGCTTAAAACGTGTTCTACAGCAACATCCAGCTTTAGTTATGTCCAGACAAATGTGCTGCGGGCTTAACATTTTGTATAAGAACGCAGTGGAGGTTAGCAAAATCTATTCTAGCCAATCCGCGCGTGTTCATAACTTCATGTACCTTGTCACGATCAATATACTGAGATATCTGTGTACTGCATTACCTTCGTAGCTTCGCGTAACAGCTTGGGTGGCAGAGCTATGACTGAACTCATGATGCAAATTGTCCAAAGCTAGCAGGAAGTTCGTTCACCTTGCACTAAAATAGCATCCTTTCTCAATACGTTTCCACAGGTGACAAACACCGAAGTTTGGCAAAAACATAGCGACGGTTGCTTTTTGCGCAGAATCATAAGCACACAGCATTTTGATGCGAAAGATGCCTGAACTTGATTTTTTCCCCATCTGGCGCAGCGCAAAATGCCAGCCGATCTTGGTGAAGCAGCGGGAAGGTGAAAGCTCACGAAGCGTCTGTTTTCGTTGTTGACTTTACTCGTAACGTTATTCGAATACTGCACAAAGTGATCACAAAACTTTACTGGTCCAAGGACGTGTTTATGGCGGCTTACGTCACATCTGGGCTTCTGAAGAGGCGCAAGACATTAAACAGGCGCTGCTAATATACATGGTTCGACTAAAAGCACGAAGGGCACTGACATTCTTGAGCTTCCTTCGTGAACAAGCTTCACTTATACTGTGTCAAACTGTGCAGTTCCATACTGTTTGCAACATCATTGATCAAAACCTGCTTGATATTTGACAATTGTACTACAGTCAAGACCAACATACACATCAAGAAAATTATGTGGAATGAAATCTGGAAGTGTTTTTTTGCGTTTTTGTGTAACTGGGGGAATAAATCTCCATTTCTCAGCAAAACGGCAAAAGGATCTATCTACGGAAACGATTAGTGGAGTTACATTCACCTTAGAATAGAATTTTGCACATTTTAAGACAAAAGTAAAATAAAATCCAAAGTTTTTTTATTTCTCCCTGCCGACTTTATCAAAAAGTAACATTGCCGAATAAATGCACGTCTGTACTGGACAAGCGGGCTCAGGTAAATAATGAAGCTGAATTTAGATCATGGACTGTCTGTTATTGAACAAACTGCTTCATAACCCTCGAACCGCCCAAACACCACTTTACCATTCTGTAGACCAGGAGTGGGGAACCTGCGAACATTTTATACGGCACGTATTTTCGTTGCCTAAGATAGAACGCAATATCGCTTCAAAACAAAACTCCGTGACAAACACATGCTTAAGACAGTAATCAAGCGAAGTATCTCTCACTCCTCATAGTTTTCTATCCTTCTTTCCTTAGGAAGACAAGCGTAACATTAATTTTTGCGACCTGGGAGATCGAGCTTAATGCTCCATGCTCCTGCAACTGGTCGTGTTGTTTTCATGCTGCTTGAGAAAGCGATAAGCTAGCAACAAATGATGCTGATTTTGAAACAGTAGCAACAAGCAAAACGTTTCCAGAAATATATGTATGTATTTACAGTTGTAATCACGGAAACCGCATTCATTTTTAGCATAAGCTATAGTTTTGCAGGCTGGAAGACTGCACGAATCAGGAAAATCTGTGAATAACTGTGGCGACTTTTTCAAAAGGCTTTTTAACTAAACGTCTGGACGTTGAAAAAATTGATTCTTCACAAGAACAGCAAACAAATTTTAGCCTTGCGGCAAGCTTCTGAGGAATCTGCCTGCTTTCAGCTTTCATTCTTCTGCGACGATTAAAACTTGCAAGCGTATCTATTTTTCATAGTTAAAGGCCACAAAGATGGCGGCAAGTAAATCAGTCACAGTTTATGTCACTAAAACTGTCATCTTTACCGAAAGAGAAAAAATTGGTTTTACGTCCCTATTTTCGAGTCTAGGTGGCCTAACGTCAAAAAACTAGGTTTACTTTTTTAGTTCTTCTTCTTTGAGACTCCATTACTCCCATTTCACCAACAACAACCGTCTCAAAATCGTAAGAAGTTCTTATGTGTATCGTACGCATTCCTGCCAAGATGGAAGTAACAATATCAAGAGAAAGAAATATTAAAAGTATCCAAAACCTCCTAGCTAAAACTCGCAAAAAAATTATACAAAAAATTAATTTTCTCAAAACTTTTAAATGCAAAGGTGAAAACCAGTTCAAAAATGATTTCGTTGTCTCTGCCACCAACGGTTTGTGGCCATGATCAAAAAGGTGATGGATGTGTCGCTGTAGTGGCTCAACCAGACTCAAGGGTAAAAAAATCTCATTTACCCCTTTGCATTCCGATGCCTGCATATTTATACTGGTTTCTTTTGGTGAAAGTTATGAAATAGATTTTTCCACGAACATGAAACTATTGATGGTAACAAAATCTCTAGTTCTCAGAAATACAACAGCAAGTGATTGTATAGATCAATATTCACAAGCGAACAAAACTACTGTACGGGTTGTCTTACTCTTATCTGTTGACCACCTGATCAAAACTTCCTTCGAAAAAGCTTTAAGCCGAAAATGTCTCGTAAGCGGGTCTTATTCATATGGCACTCCTAACCAAGCGTAGACTTCAAGAAGACACGTTGATGCTGCCACAAATAAGCATAGACAATAGGTTGCTGATGGCAAGATCCCCTTTGGGGATAAATCTCAAGCACAGCGTTGCACAAGACTGAGGGAAAAATCATCATTCAGTCCATTAACTAATTAACAGGAAAATCGCCCAAAAGTATAGGCGAAGAACGCCTTGTTGACCTCATACATGGAAGGATTCGAATTGTATTGGTACTAAGACAGTTTCTCGAACGACAGTTAATCGAACTGAATATTAATAGAACTAACTGTTTATCGAATGACAGTTAATCGAACCGACAGTTAATCGAACTGACTGTTAATAGAACCAGCTGTTTATCGAACGACAAGTAATCGAACCGACATTTTATTGAACCGACTGTTAATAGAACGACAATTTATTGAGCGAGAGCTGATTTAACTGTCGCAAGAGATTGTTACGGCGTGGTCTCCACGCTGCATTCTACAGCTGCAGTGGTCATGGTCTATTTAATTTGTTCCAAGTGAAAAGACCGTTTTTATCCATCTTTAGGATCGACCAGAAGCTAGCAGGGTTCAGAACAGTCAGAAACAGAGGTCAGAACAGCAGTGAAGTGATCAATTGTGAGTGATTGTAAGTAATTTAGAAATGGAATTCGTTTTAAGTGAAAAAGGCAAAAGGAAGTGTCTTGGAAAGATTTTATGTGTGTCTGTGACCAAACCCATCCACAGCTGAGGGGTGTATCCACAGCTGAAGACAACAGCCTCATGACGGCGCCGTCTGAACACAGTCTTTTACAAGCAATAGCTTCGAGCAACTGCACACAATTTGTACCTTTAAATAATATGTCAGCCGTGTATTGTAATTAATAAATGTGATTGAAATGTTCACGTAAAACGCCTTGCGTATTCCATTGACAATATTCGTCCATTCATAAAAATCGTTGCATTGTATGTGTGCATTTAAAACGCCCGAACTGTGATACAATTCGAAGAATAGCCGGTTCAATAAATTGTCGGTTCGATAAAGTGTCATGCGATAAAACTGTCGTTCAATAAATTGCCGATCGATAAACAGTCGTTTGATAAATCCTTGCGTCACGGCAGGTCCAACCACCTGGGGGCATTCGGGAGCAGTTCCTCCTTATTTTTTGTGCTCCCCCAGATTTTAGTGTGCCCAGAAAAAAAATTTTTAAACATATGATAAAAACAAAATTCTTGCCTCCCTAAAATGTATTTCCCCCCAAACCTTAAAACCTGGCTAGGGGCCTGCGTCACGGTGATTGACAGATTCTGCATCGTTCATGAATGTGCGATCTCGAAGAATCAGCTAAAATTCCTAAATGAGAAAGGCGTCATGTGCATCTAACAACATGAGTTGTGACAAAAATGATGAAATAACAGCAATATTAACAACTCCAACATCAGCAGTTGTGATTGTAGCAAAAAATTGTTTTAATTGTGGAACAAAGTACCAGCTGGACCGCTCTCTCGTAGCCTCTGGCTGAGAGAAACGAATTGTTTTTCACTAGATATTGTTACAGTTTTCTTCCTCCAAACGTTCACCAACTGCTAGCTACAAAGGTACATGATAGCTAGAATAACCGTAGATGCGTGTACCAGTCGCCTTCCACGTTGCGAAGCACCGCTCTCAGGTTTCAGGCGGAGAAGGCGCAAGGATATTAATTGGAGGGGGAATTTCGCAAGCGAGCGGCTGCTCCCAAGACTGGTCGCTCGTGAATCCGAAGACCAAAATGAACCGGCTATGTATTTACTAATATAAAGGAGGCGGCGAGACGTAACTTCATCGTGGTATGCCAGAAAACCGCGCGCTGCGAAGAGCCCTGTTAATGGCTGTTATTTGAATACTGAAACATCAGTTAACTAACAGGAAAAGAACACGAGCTAACTCAGGAAGCCAAGGGGTACACCGCTTAGACGCTGCAGTCATTTTCTCAATCAAAAGTCTTACCTATAACACTGTGTAGATGGGCGACGCGTAAGGTAACGTTTCGGTGCTGAGTCTGAACCAAAATGGATTCCTCAGGCCGGCGTATGAAAACGTGACTCCGGTAGTTTTCTTTGTTTAGATAAAATTTGTTTGGGTGAAATACAGCTTCTACCAAATCTTTAATTGCTTTGAGCTTTTGACGAGCGGAACTACAGTACTTCACGCTTGTTGTCACAGAGAAACTTTACAGTGATGAGGTCTCAGTTTTCTTGCCGGGGAAACTGCGACTTGGCGGATCTACCACATTTGTGATTATGGACAAAGTGTTTTATAATGTTTCCTCCTTTGATTGCAACAATAAAATTTAAGGTTTCATTACCACTAGCACAGACCGATTGGTTTCAGCTACAGAATGCTGTTGAGCCTTGCCTGCATCCAGCAAGTGGGATGTACTGTCGCTCTGCTGCAGTGCCGCAACCCGCTGGTATTTTCGGTAGGGCAAAATGATTGTAACTTCTTGCTGTGCCTAATAACTGAACATGCTTTTGAAAAGTTTGGGCGGGCAATTGCCCGGTTGCCAACACCTTGGTTGCGGGCCTGCTCTACTGGTTGTATCTTCTGAGAGTCTCGGTAAGTGAGGCCAGCGCAAAAATCAACCCTATTGATCCGTACTTTGTGGTGATTAGCGCACAAACACGAAATGTTTCAGAAATTTTAGTTCTGTTGACATATCAAGATGGTCATCGATGGATCAAAGGCCAAAGCAGTTGAGAAGTGAAAAACAACTGCCGGCTCAGATTTCTTAAAAGGTATGGAATGGTGGGAACGATACAAAGTCATAACAAAATTCAAGATAGCATGAAAAGCTGCTAAACAGTCTCATATGAAATTGCAAAATTTTATCTTTAGATAGTTGCAAAACGATCGCCATGCCCCTTTATTGCCGGTTGATGTAGATCATAGGTTTTCTGGCGTTGATTGGAGATTTAAAGATTTAAAGACACGTTTTTCGGCAACAATGGTGATGTATCAAAAGTAAGTGTTTAGGCCTCAAGATGGACTTATTTGCAATTCCAATTTCAATTTTTTAAGTAGGCGTTGTTTCATAGAGGGATGGTTGGCAAAAGGGTGGAACATGCGGAGATCTGCTGCGTTGTTGGTGAAGAATTGAAGTCAAGTAATTTCCGCTTGGCACTTGGTTTAGCTGACTTTGCATCACAAGGAGCAGCTGCTTGTATTACGTCAACTGTGGCCACCTTCCCATCAGCCTCAGCTTAGTAACAGTTGCTGCCCAGCACTACGAAAATCAAGTAAATTGTTATCATGCACATTTGAGTTGTTTCTTTTCCAGGATTTTAATCTAAATTTTGTGATTCTGTTAAGATGAGGCTTTTTCATGAATATCTTTCCTTTTGTGCATTATCTAAAGCTGACTAAATTCCTAATTACATCGTGTTTGATCTGACCAAATGTGTTTGCGGTCGACTTTTCACATCCGGGTCTTGGGCAAAGCTTAAAGACAACGGCACACAAGTCGAAATACGCATACATTTTCCACTTTCCGGAGACATTGAATTTCTGTTCTTTAATTTCCGCATAATTTGGATTTCATATTAGTTTTTCTAAACAGCGCATCAATGTTTTCACCAATCAAATTATCACATGGTTACAAAAAGTAACTAGGAAGGTTTTAGGTCAAACAAAAATATGTATAAACGGGATGGACAAAAGTTTCTTCACGCCGATGGTAACATATTGTCTTGCTATAGGTTACAGCAGGGGCGGATTAAGAACAACGGGAACAATTTCAAGAGGGTCCCGCGATTAATATTATTCGTTTTAAATAAAATACTCGCTTGAAAAATTGTCGTGATACAAGAATACAACGTTTGATTCCGATGTAACGATATGTATCTTTAATGATTTCTCTATAAGTCTGACTTTCTGTTAGTTTTGGTAATTACTACTGGATACAATTATTTTTATTTTCGGGTTTGTACACGGAAAATACTGTATATTTGACTTTCGCTTGCAACTGATTTGGGTACGATTCTGCGAATGATTGCAATTTTTGGCGCTTTCAAAATCTTTTTGAAAATTTGCCTGGTTGCCCCCGTGGCTGAGGGCCTGAGTCCAATGATCGCTTAATTTTTTGTGCCGCAGCCCAACTGTGATTTGTTTCGTCTCAAAGAGTAAACGCACTTTCTACCGTTAACTACTATCGTTATGTTATGTCACTAACATATGAAGCTAGTCAAACCATTTATACCAAATATTGTTGTGTGGTCGTCAGAAACGTTTTTAATCAGTGTTGCCAGTTAGGCTTTTTGATACCAAATATGTAATTTTTGCTGTTTGTTAGCGCTTTCAGATTTTGTGTATTTGAAAAAAGGCCAATAAAATTTGACTTTTTGGAATTTTTTGTCCAATTTAATTTTTGTGGTGGTTTGGCAGATTTGACGATAAGTTTGTCAGATTTCTGGACACTGTTTGGGGAGAATGTCAAATTTTTATTTGGCAACTCTGAACTACAATTTTACAAGTTTTAGTTTTGCTTTCTAAGGCTTTCAAAAAGGACATTGAAAATCATCCGAACCCCCTTTTAGACATTAATTCTTTATTTTTACATGTATATATTGCCTTTTAAAAGTGCTGCGCCATCTGCCTGGGTGTTTAAAGGTGTCGTTGTGTGTCCATTTTTTATTTGGCTTATTTGGAACTTTCTTGCTTTTTCATGGTTAATGTAGCTTTTTATTCTCATGACAACCTGGCACCCTGGATTAATTAATCGATCTATAGAAAGAAACAGTACAAAGCGAGATTGCAGTGTTTAGCAAACACCATGCCGACATTTATAATGCCATCAGGAACTAAAAAACGCATACACACGGCAATTTTCGCTCAAACCCCGGGGCTGAAACGCTTTTTTCCAGCAAATCGTTGAAGCAGCAACGTTCAAAGCAAATGAAAAATGTAAATCAAGACAGAAACTTGGAAACAACTTTCACACTAGGTTCCCGTAGTGGCCAAGGAATAGTTGACTCAGACAAGAACGTATATGCTGGTCCTTCCTGTGAGTCGGATGAAACAACCGCCTGTGATTCCAAAAGCGCGTCCGCCCGAAATCTTCGGAAGTCATGAGGCGCCGAGTTCATCCGAATGCGTGGAACAACTGTGGCAATCGCTTGATCCGGTATATTGGTGTCCTATCAGTCAAGAGCTGGTTGATTTGTCTGGAACGTGGATTAGAGCAATGTGAACATAGAAGCCCGTCTGGAATTTACCCGCAGTCAAGACGTTGTTATCAGCCACCTACTAATCCGCCAGAGGGCTATCACCGTTGCCTGACAACAAAAATGGTTTATTCTCGTTGGACTAATAGATATATTCATCTTCGGAAATGGTTGCTTTACAGTCCTTCAAAATGCTCTGGATGTTGTTACTACTGCTCACAGCTGAACAAGAACGGCTACAAGTTTTCTCATCCGGATGGATTTTCTTCCTGGAAAAAAGGGCATAGCAAAACTGCAGCAAGTGCACAGAGCGAAGCCCACAGGAACTGCTTTCTGGAAGCTCATGACCGCGTTTCAGAGGCTGGTCGTGTGGACTGGGTTGTAGACCGCCAGGGGCTGGAAAACAAACGATATTGGTGTGATACGATGCATAACACAATTATCGGTGACAATATTGACATCAGTGCCAGTGTCAAGTTGAAAACGAAATATAACAGTCGTTTACCTTTATGAGAGCAGTCTCCTCAGTTCGCGATCACGTCCAACATTGAGTAGTACAGGGGTGTACGGGCGTCGGAAGCATTATTTTCCAGGAGGGGGCACTAGGGGAGTTTTCCAACATTTTTCCAGGGGGCCAAAAGTGGTAAAATATTTGGCTTTTCCCACTCAAAATTAAGAAAACAACCTTTTTTTGCTGAAATTTTCAACATCCAGGGGGCTGGACTTTGCAAATTTTTGTTGCAATATTCTTCAAGTTTCTCGAGGAGTTTTCCGGGATTTTTCCTGTCAGCAGCATTTGCGCACTGGAACTGCTCTTTCTGAAGAAAATCCGAGTCTGCGGTGTGAAGGATAATAGTACACTGGACCTCAGCAGATGTTTCAGAAGCTCCACTAGCTAAGAGATGTACATTCAGTTCTTTCTGCCACTACGTGAAAGTATGTGCTAAAAGCGGATCGTTAACATCCAGGCGCGGTGGAGGACGGAAAGCGCAGTCTGCACGATCGCTGAAGGTATTATGACAAAGGTGCTCAACATTTGCAACCGCTGTGTGTTGGCAATGGTGCAATATTCCAAAGCCTTAACAAGGCGGGGCGGGAAACAGGCCAGTTGTTTGGAAACTCGGTACTCGCACATATGTCATTAGATCGTCATTCGGTATCTTGTACAAGCGTAACCGTGACCACATTCGCCCTGATCGTGATTCAACATGCAACGCTGTGCTGCGCAACCTCCCACGCTCGTGACGTGACGCTCCAAATCAGAGTGCACCGCTCGCCGTCAGTGACGCAATTGCCCCTGCGAGAGCTCCGCGATCCCACAGACCACCGGAACAATTACGAGATTATGTATGTTACTAAACTCGGTGCCAAACCGATCACATCCTAGTGAAAAGGGGATGTTGATGATATTCGTGCATCGTGCTAGTGCACTAACGCGTGTGTACTGCATATATGCAGTATGTGAAACAGCGCTAGTGCGCGCTTGAGCGCAACTGTGACCTCATTCGAACCTGCTGATGTTTGATACGTGTGCGTGTCGTGTCTGTTCTGCCTTATTTATTTTGTCCGCCTACCCTCTCCAGCGCTCCCTTCCTTCTTGCGAGAGGAGGGGCAGTGGCCGCAATAGGTGGGATTGTTTTTTGTTTTTTACTTAGTTATCTGTTATTTCATCAAAACTCAAGTGGTAATTAAGAAAATGTGAGGCAAGTACGCGACAGTACTTTGGGCCTGAAGCATGCGTCGCTTTTTCAGGCGCAAAGGAATTGGGACAAATAAACAGAGGCAAGGCAAAATGGGAAACAACGAAGGCAGTGCACGTAATTCTCAAACCAATATGTTCATCACAGCATGTAAATAAAATAAGGGTTAATCGACCATGTGATTTACTGTAACTAGAGGGGTGAGATTCGTGTGAACACGATAAAAGTGCGCATTGGTAGCGAAAACAAAACACGAAAAACGTATGTAAATATAAGTATCCACTTTATGTGGCTTTTCTTACGCAATAATACAAGCCATCGCATAAATCAACAAAATTGAACAAGCATTTTCAGACGTCTGCATAGCTTTGAGTCTGTTTTTCTGTCTCATGATCACCAACTGCACGGGGGAACGTTCTTTTAGCAAATTGTCTTTGATAAACACAAGTTACTGACAACTATGAACAATGAACGGTTGCAGCATCTGACTCTGCTGAGTACTGTAAGCGAAGCAATGCGTGATATTGCCTTTGAATGGATAATTCGAAACTTCTCTGAAAAAGAGGCTCGGTGGCTTGTGATTGCTTGGAATAGCAGTTATAAAATTGAGTTGGAATAATAGAACTGTTGTTTCACATTTAGACATCACGAAACGAAATGCGACCATTTCCCAGTCTTCAGTCTGTGATCTGTGGATTTATTTTTTTATAAATGAGGTGAAAATTCGAATGTAATCATTAGCAAACGCAGTGCACCTGTTTTGATCAATCTGTGTTACAAATCGCCAAAATGAAGTTTCGCAATATTTGAAGTGTGCGGGATATCTTAAACAAAACAAAGCAATTGAAAATGAACGAATGAACCGGTCATTGACGTTTTTTGTTATTACTATTCGTCTTGCTCTTGTCGTTCATGCTTTATTATCAAGTAAGCGATAGGCTGGCCATATAGCGAAATGCTATTTTTTTGGTATTTTTGTTTCTAAACTCTGGCTTCTGTTTATTGTTCGGTTGAATGTTGTTTCTTGCCGTGTCACTCTCTAGCCCAGTGGTTCTTAACCTGTAGGTAAGTGCTGCAAAGGAATAATTTGACATTTTTATGGGGTAATTTATATCATCATTTTTTTGGTTACGTTGCATTAAAATATTTTCAACTTGTATCACTGCTCCAGCCTATGAAGTATTTTTTCTTTCCAAGAATACACTTTGGTCTTTCATAAACTCTATCTTCTCGCTACTAACTGTATGTGCTGTTGAAAACCATAATCTCGACTACCAGAAAAATCAAACGAGAACCTTATGAATACAATTTTTACAAACAATGACGTCATGAATTACGTTATAGGGGCGCTCCAGTCCCCGGGCTTCCCAACCCTAGCTTCCAGCTCGCATTACGTTATGCACAGGTGGTTTTGGAGAGCCATTATTCTCCAATGCCCCAGTGCAAGAAATGTTTTTTTTCCAATAAATCGTTTTGTGAAATCATCTCAATCCTCGAAACACATGGTAGATATTCGTTCCGTGCGGAGGTAAGATAGACAACTCCTTTACAGAACTTTAAAACGTGCTCGCAACGCTGGTATTGTTAATGGCACGCCAGAGTAGTAGACAAAGTGCTAGTAATTCTATCGAAAAATTAGTACTTTGTTCTTTTTAAGTCCAAGTATCATCAGACTTGTAAGTATGGATAGTAAGATAGAGCACGACCTAAAACACATGTTCAATGCTTGAGAGCTCACTTTTGAAACTTGATGGTAGTTTATTAGTTAAAGGCCACAAAGATGGCGGCAAGTAAATCAGTCACAGTTTATTGACGGGGAAACTAGTTTCGCGTTTTCCAACGCATCATCAGTCCTGTAAATGTAAGACAAATCTTACAGGCGAAATGTTGACACTTGAAAACAAGTAAAGAAAAACACACGAACTGTTGCTAGTTACAACGACATTACTAAAAATTTTTTTGAAGCTAAAAGGCTGACCTCACAAAAGCCTCATAAACCAGTCACTGCTAAGAAAATCTGCGTTTGGGAGCGGTCTAACGAAGACACTTTTCCTCT
>Ga0210059_1012455_pt1 | contig 12846 bp, 6 predicted proteins | sample Ectturendosymbi2_FD_188042 | JGI IMG/M metagenome (GOLD analysis project Ga0210059, IMG submission 188042) | Ecteinascidia turbinata endosymbiont from Florida, USA - Sample 2 (SPAdes) (version 2) | ecosystem: Host-associated > Tunicates > Ascidians > Unclassified | place: Key West, Florida...
GATAAGTGGTACAATTGGTTGAACATGCGCCATCAAAGCTGGTAGGCAGGGTTCGATTCCCAGTCGGGTCATACCGAAGATTTGAAAAACCGTAATTGCAAAAGCTGACATCACCAGCTTGCAAAAGCTGACATCACCAGCTTGCGGCCTGTCCAGCTTCGTTCTCGGCGTTGATGGGTAGGTGGTTAGGTACAAGCAAACGGTTCACGCGCCGTGCTGTCATTGACTCGCCATCAGTGCTGCATTCGCTACGAAAATAGCTGCGTGACCCACGGAGCAAGTCCACCGCAGGGCGACGCAGGCCACTCGTGACACTCCCAAAAGGAGTACAAACAGCAAGCAACGAAACTGAACATCTCTGCCGGTCACTTAAAAATTCGTCATTGAGGCTCATTCTCAAGTTGTGAGTATGCGTCCCATGTCCCATATTGAGAATCACTGAGCTAGATAATAGATAACGTTTACGTTTGGTTGGGTTCCAACCTATTACTTTCACTGTTTTAGACGAAACACAGCAAAAAAGCTCGTATTTTCACCAACTAAACAACCTCTTTTCCTTTTGTCAAAAGAGTTGAAGCTCAAATTTCACATATGCAAAAAACTACAACCGATTTGTAATTACCTACTTCAACAGGTGTTCGGCTAGTATTACCTTATCACAACCAAAAATGCATCATATGATAATTCAAATGTCTGACAGGCTAGTGTAAAAAAACACAGCAAACACTCCATGACATCTGAGGCAACACAGGCTTTTCTGCTTATTTTCGAAGCTAGCACCACAAGTACACAAAAAACAACTTAAAAAAACTGATCTTAGTCTTCATTTAACAGTGAAACCAAAACAGCACTGCCTTAAGAATGAAAAGTTTGGTTACATTTTTGGTGAAATTAAAAAACATAAGTTATTCACCTCAGATGCTTGCAAGGCAGCAGCTAGCTCTTTTCTTGCTCGTCTCAAAACAAACGTCATGAGGCAGATTCCAACTGCAATCTGTCAAATAAAAGCATGGTTTATGTGAAGTTCTCTGTGGAATTGGCATGTTGGTCTACATGCACAAGCCCACCACTCTTGCCACAAGGCAATGCCATATCGATGTCAATCACACAAGCAAGCAGTAATGAGACTCATGCTACAAAAGAATTACATTTATTTTTAAGCTTGAAATACACTACATACAATGAGAACACTTTTATTATATACTCAATCAATTGTTCTGTCTGAGGATGGATGTGTATTTTAATACTGGTGTTTTTCAGAGTTGCAAAAAAACGTTAGCATAAAAACTGACCTGAAAAAGTAAAAGCAAGCTAGAAGAGTCATTAAGAATGATCTCTTGCATTGAACGCACAGTTGAACCCAAGTAGCAATTCAAGACTTGAGTAGGAAATAGTCCAAAATTTGAATAGAGAAGATATTTCTTGAGGTTCACATTCGAAATCTGCAAAACATCACTAGATTTTAACAGAATAAGGATAGTAACAAGTTTTTATAAATTTCATCACAAACTGTATAATATTCTACAGTTAACAAGCTTCCCTTCAGTTTTTTCATGACTTGACATGCAACCATGTCAAATCACTGTCAGTTCCAGGCGTTGGTATGTGCACATGTGGCAACATTTCAAAAAGGAATCTTGTTAAGGTTCTTGACATTGCAACTTCAGAATACTGTGAAAGTATCACAAACCTGTACCTAATTATTCATTGGTAATTTTCAACAAATTACGATTGTACACTCATAAATGTTAAATTTTGCAACAGACAGCACACAGCCATACAGACAATTTCCAAACAGCTAAAATCAAAGGATACTAACACACATTTGGCCAACTATTTACACTTTTTCAAAATTTCAAAAAAATTTGCTAGTAAATTTAATTTAACCCATTTTTAACAATTTCCTCAAATTTTAAGGAAGTGAACATGCATGTGTTTTCTGCTACTTCCTGCATCCTATGTTATTTTGGGCCAACATTAAGCAACACGATTTTATGTTTTAATTTGGAGTAAAGTTACGATGAAATAAAAATGAAACAGAATTTACCAGCATACTCATCAGTCTGGCTAGCCACACCACTTTCACCTTAATATGTTACGTATGTAAACTTGTTGATTAGTAGTGCACACATGTAAAACACACATAAAAAGTAATAGCAAATTGCACACTCTTGTTCAAAGAAAATGTCTAACTGTTCAAAGAAAATATCTAACTATTCAAAGCAGATGTCTAGCTTCAAACAATACTACCAGACGCAACTACAGAGTATAGTGGCACCACAAAAGCTGACATCACCAGCTTCCAAAACACATACTGTAACATTTTATGATGAACAAAAATGTTGTCCACTGCTACAGGGACTATGTGTCTACCTATTATTGCTCTTGACTTCTACTAACTTTTCTCTCCCACTTACCATAAATAATTATATTAGTAATTTAAAAAATTTGGTAATCATAACTCAACTCACATAATACACACATTGTTTACAACAAATTCTGTTTGATTCTTCATGTATGTTACCTATTACCAATGAAAAACAAAAGTTTACAACCAACCCAGTCAAACAAAACACAAATACCTAAAAGTGAAAAACTCCACTTACTGCAAACAAGCCATTTTGAAAACCGAATGGGATTGGTGTTAGCCTTGTGAGAGCAATGACCTTCAATCCTGAGGCACTGTCTATCACATGAATTATAGCTTCCATCTGGTTGAAGTTAGAACGATTTTTGAGTACTCCCAACAACCAATTTGAAAAATAATGTTTACATAGAATATGAGCAACAGTGATACCAATTGTAACAGAAATTATAACCACAGGTATAGAGGGTACAAACCCATACAAGTATCCTGCTGCTAAATTCAAAATGACATAGCCCCAGGCCATGGGAAAAGAAACAATAGTGAAAAGCAGAATGAAGATTAATAGCAGTATCATTGGAGGCAAATCATCCAAAAAGAGCAACAATTGAATGATGAATGTTGAATCTTGCATTAGGCCCCACAGAGAAAGAAAGAGTATAATCACAACTACAGATATCCATATGGCACAGCATTGTTGGGAACAACACACTTTACCACAAGTTTGCTTCTCTGTGCTTTGCATATGCAAACAAGTTGTGCCACCATAACAGCAAGACGTTGAGTTATCTGGATGAACAGCATCTCTGCATCCAGATGGAAGTAACACAAGCAGACATGGCAGAAATGGGTAGCAAAAAAAATTCAGCGCACCACTAAAAATTTTTCCAGTGAAATCAAAAGCTGAATGCAAGCCACCAGTGCAGGCTTGACATGTGCCACAGCACACACATGGCATGCAAGTTCTACAGATTCTGTGTCCACCAGCATGGTATGAGCAAGTTGAACACAAATTGTTTTCAGCACTGGAAGATCCATTGCTAGCATCGTCAGCATGAGCAACCGGCAAAGGTGAAAACCTGGCTTTTATGGCATAAACACTGTCATAAATAACATTTTTTACTTTCAACAAATATTCTTCTAGGTTTGTGCATCCATTCTTAATTCTGCTAGAGATGGCATGCATGACAACAAACTCAACTACATTTAAAAAAATCCCCTGAAAAAAATAATCAAATAGATTAAGGCCAACAACACATTGTTTTCTTCACCAGTGCTTTTCAAACCTTACTCAGTTTTACAGACAAATTTTGGAGGCCCACTATAAAATATTACAGTAAAATGACAAATAATTAATTGCATAATCACCCAAACAGAGTAAGGGTCAACAGTCTCGGTACCACCAGCATAGGGATGTACCACCAGTGTAAGGATTGACTTGAAAAGCAGCTGTTTGCACCGCCAGTTTGTATTGCCAGTGCAGGGAAGAGGGCTTGACTTGAACAGTGGCAGTTTGTACCAACTGCGCAGGCATCAAGTTCAAAAACAGCTGTTTACCACCAGCAAATGGATTAATTTGGTAAGCAACAGTTTGTACTACCAGCATAGGGATTGAGTTAAAAAGCAGCTGTTTGCATTACCAACACTATAGGGATCGAGTTGAAAAGTGGGAGTTTGTAACACCAGCAAAGGAATTGATTTAGAAAGCAGCAGATCAACACTTTGTACCATCAGCATAAGGAATGAGGTAAAAAGTAGCTATTTGTACCATCTACGCTGGTGGTGCCAATGCTGCTGACCAGCCCTCAACAAACACTAAGGCGTTGTTATGTCCAAATTAAAAAAACAGCTTATTTGCAGACAGGAAGTGTCTAGGTAGCGTATTCAAAGTAAACTTCTAGGTAGCTAGCTGCCACATGGTTTAAGGGTTAGTCACCACCAAAGGCAAGCGCATTCAGACTTCACTTATATCACGTTTTTCAAAAGGAACATGTTAGGTACCTGGTATGGACCTGCAAGGACCCAATTTAAGATTCTAGGAGCCAGATTATCTTTGATTCTAGGGCCCCAAGTTGGGTCCCTAAAACACCTTAAAAAATCCACTTATATATTATTAGGGTGAACTTATAGAGAATGATCTTGGTGGTAATCTCTAGATTATGTTGGAGCTTTAAGTTTTGATATTATGATTGTAGGGTTTAAATTTTGGCAGTGTCTATTTTGCCTCATGAAGCAAAGCTGTGCTGGAGCTATTTTGCCTTTGGTAAAACAGAAATGGATGAAGTAGTCATGTCACAAAGAAAGATAGACAAAGAAACATTTGGTTAGGGTTTAAGTGTTACAGTTAGGATTCAGGTTTAGGGCTTACAACTTAGGGTTAGGCTTTAGACTACAGTTTATGCAATGCTAGCAAAAAGCTACTAACACCTTGCCAGCACCGAAAACATGACAACACTCATCCATGCATGTCAGACTAAGCCGTTACAGACGTCACAGTCAACTAAGCAGGTCATGCATTCTGAACTTGCCATGCATTTCAAACTAGTCATGTGACCACTTCAACCCATTGTATTCACCTAATAGCAAAATAGCTACGGTATTGTTTTGGCCTCATGAGGCAAAATAGACAGTCTTGAATTTTAGGTTCAAGGTTATGTCAGGCCCATAGCCACAAGGAGGCATTTGAGGACAATGCCCCCAGATTTTGCTGTGCCACAAAAATTTGTTTTAAAGATATATAACACTTTTGTTCTCACCAGACATAAATCTATGTCTGCGGAATTTGTTCACCTGTTCTCGGTAGACATAGATTTACGTTTTCACCAAAAATTGTGATTTAGGCCACTGGTTCTAATGTTTTTGGTCTGGAAACAGCTTAAAATTAAAGTCCTAAACTGACTTTAAATAATCTTGTCTTGGAATGAGTTACCTAACTGTCTGTGGTTCAGTGGCTATTTGAAAGCATGGTTTTGAGTTGGACCACATATGCAGGAACAGGATTCTACAGCAGTGACTGTGATTTTGTGCAATGGAAAGGCTTTGATATGCTACCAAATGCTACAAAAGCAGGAAAGAATGTATCACAAACCTTTATGTAAGTACATTTAAGCATATTGATAAAGTTAAATTGTTGAATGCCAGTGTTAGCTGCTTTTATGGTCTCAAAAATACTTCCAATGAAATGAAACTTTTGCCAAAATAGTGGCTCTGGCAGGACCAGGCTTGTTACAATGGAATGTAGACTGAACTGCTTTGGAAATGATCTCTTTGTGTGTGTCGTATTTGTCAATTGACCAATTCAACCAATCATGTTCAACAAAATGCACAATAACCCCTCCATACTTTTTATCTCATGAGGCAAAAAAGACACTACCCAACTTAAAACCAAGAAATATAATCACATATGTAGTTGTAACCTGACCAAAATCTCATTTAACTCCTTCAGTTGTAACCTGAACCAAATAGTTCAACTTTTTCATTTTTTTATCTTTTTGCTGCAAGCACAACGAAACAAGAATAACTGAAGTAATGTTGGTGTTATATTTTCACTATCAGCTTGCACAAAAAAAGACCCACAAGCTACATCAAAAACACTTCATACCACCTTATTCACACAACTTATTATATGCCTTAGTATATTGTGAACTTGCAAGGTAATACTGGCATGTTATTGCTTAGAAATAGCTTGAAGTAAACTGCATTTCTGTTGGCTTGAATGAAACTGCATTGCTCTTGTTGCATGGTAAAGGGAAGCTACCAGTGTTGTCTTGTGCATTTCATTAAAAATAACAAATTGTGAATAGCGCTTGAAACAAGATCAGACATGGAGTGATTTCATCACAACTGTAATCAATTATGATTACTTGTCACCTGCGCGATTACCATTACAAATAAACAAAATCATAATGTAATCGATTACGATTACATTTAAAGTAATCACGATTGTAATCGCATTTACATTTGTCTGGAAACAAATTTAGAACAAAAACAAAACCCATCCACATGGTTTGATGTAATATTTTCCGACAACATACGATATGAATCAATGTAATAAATGAAATTACCAATCTAGGACCAAGCACTGGAAAAAAATAAAATACACACTGATTGTTTACTGAGATGTTCATGCAGTCAACAAACCAGTGGCGTAACAGGAGGTTTGAGATAGAGGGGAAACTTAGCTGAAAGAGGCCCAATAGAATGTCCCCTTCAGGGGACCTACTAGTCAACACTCAGAAAAAAATTTTGAAAAATGATGGTGAATCCGGGTGTAAGCAGGCTAGCTATACTAAAACCCCAAATCAACGAAGCTGGAAAATACTTCAAAAAACGTAAAGATGACAGCCTAGTAAAAAACAATTAAAAGATTACTAAAACCGAAATTTGAGCTAAGTGGGGACCTGGTTTTTGCATTAGCTGATCAGGGGAGTCAAATCGCCCCTCTTCCCTCCCATCAGTTACTCCACTGCAACAAATAGAGATCGGCAGACATGGCTTTTTGAGGCCAATACCGATACCTACATGTACCAATATTATATATCGGCCATTCATAGACCGATAGCTGATGTACTGATATTATAACCGATATTTCTAAAATTTTTCAATTGTTTTCTGCTTCATTATTAAAAATATAATACATTTGATTCTACGCCTTACCTTTTTTCAAAAACTTCAAAAATCAGGTTTTAGACCGATATATGGTATCAATATATCGTCAAATGACATGACGCCAGTTATCTGTGAAATAAGTAACTAGTTCACATGGACACCTGTAAATAGTACAAGATTGCTAAGATTGCTGAGATTACTAAGATTACCAAGAATGCTAAAACCAGAGATTAGTCTGGGTCTCGTCGCCGACATTATTTTCGAGCAATAACGCGTAACCGAGCGCATCCTTTCGTTTTGATGTGCTTCGATGCACACTTTCTATGACTCGAGCGTTTTTCTCTTTACAATACTATGCTCGTCACCAAGCGAGCCCTTCGCTTTCAACACGCTCTTTCTGTGAGAGCATTCTCTTTGTGCGCCTAGAGGCAGTGAGCGGCGCATGGTGAGAATAGTAGGAATGGTTGGACTTACACTTGACGAGACCCATTAAACTTAATAATCTTAGCGATCTCAGGAATCTTAGTGGTCTTAGCAATCTTATCTTAGTGATCTTAGCAATCTTAGTGATCTTGTCTCAGCAATCTTGTTAGTGATCTTGTCTTGGCAATCTTAGTGATCTTGTGGTATTTACAGGTGTCCGTTCACATAAATCATGACTTTTTGTGGTGAAACTCTACCTTACAACAAACTACTGTACTTCTCGAACTTACTAAACATATGTTTTTCATACACCTAACACATCAGACTAGAAAACGTGGCAGTGGTCGACAAGATATCATGCGTGACAAGGTATTTTAAGGAGTGACAACGCGTGAAAAAACTTTGGCGCGTGAAGTTCACCGTGACCGCTTGTCACTGAAATCATATTGGCGTGTGAAATCTTTTTTCCCAAAAGTTCTTATGAATCAAAAACCTTTATCAGGGTTTTTTCAGCAGCTCCAGTGCCTCGTGTGTTCAGTGGCGTTACTAGAGGTTTGATCCAAGGGAAAAACTTGGCTGAAAGAGCCCACTGGTCATTGTAGGTAGCTTACTAACCAACACTCAGAAAAAAACTTGAGAATTGAATGTGGTTACGGACAGTTAAGCCGGCTATATTTTAAAACCCTAAATGTGGTTAAGCCGGCTATATTTCAAAACCCTAAAGAAGCAGAAAATACTCTGAAAAACGCAAAAAAGCAACAACCTACTGAAAACCAAAAATTGTGTCACATAAACTATGCTGTGGTTCTCAACCTTTTTAAGTGTTGTTTCCTGTGTGCAATACTTTGGCTTTCAAGTATCCCTTGACTGTAGTCTTGATCAGAATACTTGGAAATGTAGCTATAACTATTGCACTTTAAGGTTGAAACTTCATTATGAAAACACTTTAAAAATTTGTGTACCCCCTGGAGCACTTTTGCATACCCTAAAAGAGCAATGGTTTTCAACTTCGGGGTTGTTTGCCATTTTTCCAGGTTGCGAGAGTCTCTGATAAAAGCATTCATAATTTAATTTTTAATTTAATTTAATTTGATTTTACCATCAGACACGAAGTCCATGGTACAAGCACACACTGTCTGGACAACGCAGGTTGATAAAAGTAGACAAAACAGAACATTTTACAATGGCGTTGGAGGCAGAACCAAAGGGTTAGGTCTACACACGCTTAACAATATTTTTCGCTAGCCTGTTACACTTGGTATAACAATACTGCAGAGTGCAGAGTAGGACACGGAGTCCAACACTGGTTAACGCCAAGTAAAGCACGAATGCGTTGTGCCATGATACGCCCTCAACAAACACTGCAACATCTAAGTACTTTGTCACAACTAGTGTTTCTAATTCGGGGCAAAATTTTAAAACCTGGGTTTTGGGTAGCTGAGAAAAAAAAAACGGGAAAATCCTTTTTTTTCAGGTTTTTAACTGAATGCGATTTTTAGCGATTAAACTAAATATCATTGTAAAATTACTACTGTTGGTCCCTGCGCAATTTATTAGCGAATAATTAATAAGTTAAGCACAGTTTTTCAATGATGTTTATAATACTGATGCATGATAATCAAAGCACACTTTCATGATTCAATCTGTTTCTGAGTTTTGTGACAAATGGTACCATGGCTGAAAAAGCCCTTTTCGGTTCGACTGATTTAGGCTGATTGTAATGGAACAGTTTTTTCAAGGCTATTGGACTTCTTCTTTGTAGCCTCAAAAAGACTCATTTCCTTTTTCACAATTTGTGGTCGGATCTTTTCCTGTGCTTGAATAGTTTTTTGGTCTTCACACTCAAGGATTACATGGATTCTGTGCTTTGATTTCAAATGGTTGATTAAACGTTAAGAGCTTGAACGACCTGCGTTTGTTTCACGGAGCACAAATTGCACTTTGGTATTGGTTGAGCCTTTGCACCTTTAACGGCAGATGTATTTATGGACTCACCGCTCACCGATTGCACTTTTAATGGCAGATGTATTTATGAACTGGTTACTCGATAATGTTAATAAGATTGGATGTTCCCCTCACATCATTTACCGTTATGTAAATGCTATTTTCTGTACGTTTGATTCCAAAGAGAAGATGGATCAGTTCTTCTACAATTTAAACAAAGTGCATTCAAACGTGAGCTTTTCAAAAGATGTGGAAGCAGATGGACAGTTGGCATATTTGGACGACTTATTGACAAAAACTGAGACCGGGATTGAAGCAACTAGGTTACCTACAGGAAAAACACTCATACAGGACAGTACAATAAATGGGAAAGCTTGTCGCCATTACAATATAAAAAGAGTATAATTCAAAGTTTATTACATCGTTCCTACGAAATTTGCAGCTCTTACCAATTAATTCACAAAGCATTCCAAAATATTAAATCTTGTTTTCTCAGCAATGGATTCCTGAACAGGTTTATAGACAAACAAATCAAAATATTTCTCAACAAACGTGATAAAAACCCTCCTAACAACAAGCAAGAAGACGACTGACATTCGAAGAATTTTTCTTTACCTGCCCTACCTTGGCGAAACATCTCTACAACTAGAAAAAGAAATGCACAACTTCTTTAGAAAATATCTGAAAGAACTTGCTTATCTGTGTCTCATTTATAAAACACATACGATTGGAGATCATTTTAAGTACAAGGAGAAGGACAAGCAAGCACATCTGCAATAGGGTTGCCAGATGGAACCTGGGACAACTCAGCCACCAGTCGGCTCCAATACGGACGTCGGCGAAACGCAAACGCGTTACCAGAGCGTGGCCACATTGAACGAATTGAACTAATATTAGCGATCATATCCGTCGAAATATTATTAATATTTCAACCGAAATAGGTAATTTACATGTCCAAAAATACATTTTGCTTGATAAAAACTTGCGCTCTGATCTCGAATAGCTTGTTTCAGAGCATTAAACTCTCCACCCTTCACTCAGCACCAAACCGTCAATGCTAGTGAAAGATGGCTTCAATCACACGAATATTGCGCTCATATCTGTGGAAAAATTATAAAAATTTCAACTGAAATGGGTTATTTACATGTCTAAAAATATATTTTGCTTGATTAAAACTTGCACTCTGATCCAGAAGGCTCCTAATACAGCGTTGAACTTTTTGACCTTTTTGCTAGCAGTCAACACTCGATGCTAGTCAAATATGGCTTCAATCAACACATCAGTACACTCATGTCCGTGGAAAATCATTAATATTTTAACTGAATCGGGTCGTTTATATGCCCCAAAAAAAATTTTGCTTGATAAAAACCTGCGCTCCGATCTCGAATAGCTTATTTTACAGCGATGAACTTGTGACATTTTCGCCGGCAGTCAACGCTCAATGTCAGTCAAACATGGCTTCAATGAAACAAATTTTGCGCTCATGTCCGTGGAAAAATTAACGATATTTTAACTCAGATGGGTCGTTTACATGTCCAAAAATATATTTTGCTTGATTAAAACTTGCGGTTTTAAACAGAAAATCTCCTAATACAGCGTTGAAATTTTGACCTTCTCGCCGGCAGTCAGCACTCGATGCGAGTCAAACATGGATTCAATCAACCGATCATTGCGCTCATATCCGTACAAAAATATTTAATGTTCTTACTGAAATAGATATTTTATATGTCCAAAAATATATTTTATTCAATTAAAACTTGCGCTCTGATCTCGAATAGCTTGTTTTGCAGCGTTGATCTTGTAACATTTTCGCCGGCAGTCAACACTCAATGCCAGTCAAACGTGGCTTCAATCACCGATCACTGAGCTCAAATCCGTGGAAAAATTATTGAGATTGTAACTTAAATGGGTCATTTGCACGTCCATCATTACATTTTCTTGATTAGAATTTGCGCTCTCATCTTCAAAGGTTTGTAATGCTGCGTTGAACTTGTGAAATTTTCCGCGCTGCAGTCAACAGTCAAAAAGGCTTGTAGCACTGCGTTGAACTTTTGACCTTTCAGCTGGTATTCAACACTCGATGTCAGTCAAGCATGGCTTCAACCAACCGATTATTGCAATCAACGTTGTATTATAGCGCATATTCAGTTGCACATGACCTTGTGATGAATGTATTCCCTTCAAAAACGCAATAATCATGATATCAACAAAATGAATCAGGGAATGAAAGCATAAAATGTGTTTCAGGCGACGATTTACTCCTGTTGCACTAGCATTCTTGGTTTACTTTCAGTTTTGTAACGTCAGCAGAGTTTGCAAAGTGGACACTTCCACTTGGATGTTTGGCAAGGTTCCCATAGTTCCTGCTGGCTCATTTTTAAGCAAAATTCGTGATTTCACCGCGGACACATGTCACATCTAACCTGTTACGAACAAAGACCTTGATTTGTGCCAGAAACTTGTGATATTGTTTCGTCACAATGGGACGGGAATCCAACGCTCGCGGTGCATGCAGAATGCTACAGCGCATCATGCTTTTAGAGCAGCGATGAAACTCAAAGCATATGTTGACAGAGCTGGGACAACAACTCTAATGGTTAGCAAAATTTTGAGCTTTGATGGCCTGACAAATTTCAAGATGAAATGTATTTGATTTTGTTCGAAAGATAATTCTGATGATTTATTATTTGTGGTACATTGTGACTACTTTTGTTACATTCTAATTCGAACTGTGCAACAGCGACGTGTGTATTAGTTGCAATTCGGAAATTTTCACTAACTGCTGCATGTGCTCGATATCAATTCGACCTTTAAACTGAGCATCTCCATGGACATGATTTTCGAATTTCAGGTTATAAAACTGCTAACCCAGAACTTTTCACGTATCGTCACTGGCCTTAGATATTCCCTAGGTTAGGCCTAATATATATACATTCGGGTGTGTGTGACCAGCGGTGGATGTTACAGGAAACGAACGCGGCGGTCGTCTCGGGCCTCTTCTTTTTCAGAGATGCCGTGCGGCTGCCATTTTTGAATTTAACATTAGTTTCTGCATTGTTTTTTTTATCAGAAAACGAATCAACCACTCTAGAACTGCATTGAATAGGCCTTTACGAATGCCATATGCTTTTCAAAAGAAGGCAAAAATTATGTGCGCCAAAAGGAGCTCTCATATATTGTTCTGGGTCATTTCCTGCGAGTTTCCCCTAGGGCTCCTAGATTGTAATATCCACCCTCGCATGTGACATATTTGTATTAAATTAGTTTTTCGACAAAATAATTGATACACATTTTATGCTTTCATTCCATGATGCATTTTGTTGATATCATGATTATTGCGTTTTTGGAGGAAATACGTTCATCACAAGGTCATGTGCTACTGAATATGCGCTATAATGCAACGTTGATTGCAATAATCGGTTGGTTGAAGCCATGCTTGACTGACATCGAGTGTTGAATACCAGCTGAAAGGTCAAAAGTTCAACGCAGTGCTACAAGCCTTTTTG
>Ga0210059_1012456_pt1 | contig 12846 bp, 2 predicted proteins | sample Ectturendosymbi2_FD_188042 | JGI IMG/M metagenome (GOLD analysis project Ga0210059, IMG submission 188042) | Ecteinascidia turbinata endosymbiont from Florida, USA - Sample 2 (SPAdes) (version 2) | ecosystem: Host-associated > Tunicates > Ascidians > Unclassified | place: Key West, Florida...
CAATGTTATTTTGATTTTTGTACATTATACAAGGTCTACTCAAGCCAAGTGATACAAGTAAAGACAAGCTAATCCATATCTCATGTCAAGAGATGTAAACTATTTAAGAGACAAACGCAGTCATCCCATCCATTTTGATAAACAACGACAAATTTGTACTCAGTGGAAATCGAATGGTAATGGTTTATTGTTTCATATGACTCAGCCAATAAGCAGAAGCACCATAAAAGTCATCGCATGCAGTAAACCAACCATTAGCGAAGATTAGAGCAAATGAAAACACAATAACACAGTAGCTGATCAGTGTAAATAAAGAGGGGTGCTGTGTGATATAGGATTGACGAAAGACCGTGGCGGTCATCGAAGTCAAAACCTTGACCTCACGCACAGCAACAAAACCACATAACAACAGTTAAAATATTTCCTAATTTTCCAATGAGACTCTCACTGAAGAGTCAACACATTTCAGCGCATTTCGTTTTTTAGCTTTCAGCCCAACAAAGTATGAAAATCCGTTTTCTGACATATGCTTGTGAGGCATGCTGAGCACCTTATGTTGAAAAGCGTCTGAAGCAATTTCCTTATACTCTGAGTTTTCAAGCAAGCCAACCCAATAATCCTCGTAATACAGATATGCTTTTAAACACGCTCTTCGTGAAAAATTGTGATGTAACTACATCAGTGTTCCCATCAACACCCCAAGAGTTGCTTGTTTCACATGTACAGCAATGAATGTATTAATTATCCACATCTTATTTTCCAAGCCTTACTGCAGAATTGCAGATTTTCCGGAAAACAATTTTCAAACTCTTCACTCAAGAGCTATATAGTTTTCATCCCATTTTCCGATCCCGGTGCTTTTTCTTTTCAATTGCATTTTTTCATATAATTTTCCAAGAGCGGAAAATTTGAAAAGTTACCTTTGTGAACGTTGCTGTGCCATGTTCAATTTCATGGCATTGATTTTCCCTGAGCTACGTAATATTTTCAGGGAAAATCGAAAATCAGCTTTACCTTGAAGTGACGAATTTAATTGAATGAAATGATTAAAGCCATGAAACACAAATTTGACAAACAAACTTCATCTTCAAAAAACATTGTCTTTATATCAAGTCGTGATTTTAAACGTGAACAAAGTTAATTTCTCAGCAACAAATCTCTTTGAAGAACTTCACCTCATGATAGCCATTGAACTTCACTGTGCAGAAGCAGAGTTTTCTTGTCTGCACAGATTTCATTGTAGAACTTAGAAAACAATCGATTTGTTTGTGCTTTAGAACAAACATCAGTGGCAATCTTCAATATATCACTCATCAATTTCTCAAGCTCGCTGGCCTCTTCAAAGTACTTTGCTCTTAAGTTCTTAGAAACTAACAATAAACGATGTAAAATGCAGTGCAAAACCTTGCAATTTTGTGATTTCTGTTTAATGAGTGCAGTGGCGCCTTTGTGTTTTCCTATCACAGCTGCTGAACCACCAGTACAGCAAAGCATTTCTACCACGATAAATGTTCCTTCTGAAAAAAGTCGCTAAGTTCAGAAAAATATAATTCCCCATTAGATTGCACCTCAACTGGAAGGCAAAACAAAAATCTTGAACAATTTTCTCAACACGTTTATCTGTAAACCGACAATAGACGATCAGTTCAGCGTCTTCCTTAAATATCTGTGGTTTCGTCAATTGGCAAAGCAAGGTGCTTTTATCAGCTTTGCCATTTACTGCTGCTTGATGTCTTCAGCGATCATGGCTATTCGAACCATCATTATATTATCGGTATAGCCTATTCGTTTTACTTTATCCACAGCATGATTTCTGCCATGCAGCAAATTGGGTACGATCTTCAAACATGGTTTGATCACATGGTCAACTTCGCTCTATGACTTCTTTTGTATCATAATCACAGGGGCTATTTGGAAAGAAAAATGAAGAGGCTTTTATTGGCAGAGTCATTTACGAACAATGATTGTATGGCAGTTTGCTGCTTGCACAATTGCGGTTTCTTAAAAAATCGCACGGACTTAATCTGATGAATGGTATGTGTTTGCGAGTGATTGTGTAGTTTCGAAGGAGCCAAACACTGCAAAATCACGAAACATGCATTGAGCAGATGGGTCAAGGCGGTTTTTTCACTCTGGGGCAGAAACACCCCTGTTTGATGTATCCATCATCGCATTTCCTCCTTTATACTTTTATATTCCCGACTCCAACCTTCCTTTTTGAACTCAGTTTAAACCCTGAAGCTGATACAGATGGCGTTTGCTGATTACCTGGTCTAGTTTCACGACTGCATTTGTCAAAACAATGTTTTCTGAACGTACTTCTCAGGCATTCTTCTGGAAGTTACAAAAGTAATTAGCTGCTATTTTACTGTAGTCCCCATTTCTCAGTTTTTCGCTTGTGCTAAGTAGTGGTATATGATCGCATTACGGGGCTGCAAAGTGCGAATGGAATACCGAGTGACGACTCCCATGAATGTGCACACATCGAACGAATGAGCCAGACACTCGACTAATCATCAATCGTGAATAAAGCTTGAAAAAAAACTAAAGAAATAACCAAGTAAATAAATCACTGCAAGACTTTAAACACACTAAATGTGGTAAAAAATTATACGGAATATCCGTACAATTTGAAAAACCCTATCCTAGTTCTATCTGAGCTCACCGCAGTTACTATTCACGATTACTAACGTTCATTGGAAAAAAATTAGAAAAGTTCACATTAACGGTGTTTACAAAAACGATAAAAAAGAATTCATTCAGCCCTATCCGTTGGTTTACATTTGCAAAAATTTAATTCACCCTGGGATGAACCATACATTCGTTTAAGAAGCACTGGTTTAGAGGACGAAACATCAAAATTGTGTCCACTCATGAAAAAGCACTTTTATCTGTGAAGGATTTGATTTGGAAAATTTTAGTGTTTCAATAAATTTTTATTTCACGTGTTTGTTCATTTGTTTATTTACCGGTTAATTGATGTCAGTGGATCCCAATTTGTCGTTCGGATCCATCCAAAGCACAAGGGGAATTACCAAAGGCATTAACAAAATATTTTTAAACACTGTGGTCATGGTTATAAGCGCATTCACACATTACAAAGGCGTTAAAAGTTTTCTAGAAAGTAGTAGAGTCACTCAAATAAGATTAGATGATCATTCAAACAAGCTTGAAGGAACACTAACAGACTAGCTCATTCAACATCCTCACGGAATCATTCCAGCAGTATTTCAGTTAATTTATTATCCGTTAGGTACTCTGACCCAACATTTTTCCACGTATCATTAGAAAATTGCACGTGGAAAAATAAAACGTATCGCCCACACAATACTTATAGCTTAGTTCAGTTAACTATTTCAACAAAGATCTAAATGTCGACAATATATGTAGTTTACTGATTACTTTGTTGATAAGCAAGTACTCCTTCCAGCCGTCCAACATACACTCCAAGTTATCGACAGAGTCCGCATGGAGGGTGGATTTTGTTCCTCCGGAAGAAAACCACATGACGGCCGACTGAATATTATCTTGAAACCCACCGCACTGTATGCATTTTGGAAGTAGGATTTCCTCTAAAAGATAAAATATCGCGAGTAACTGCGCTTGATGTACTGCAAACGCCAAATGAAAATGCAAATGTGATTCTGCTCTGTGCTCCACTGATGAACCCACAAGATGAAACAGTGCACCTCTGGAGATGGATTACGAAAAACAGACATTGTGTTGGTTTATTTGCATGATATTTAAAAAGGTGGGAGTTACGTAAAAAGGAGAGAGCAAGGAAAAAGACTGTGTTCATGCGATTATCAAGCTTCATCTGTTTTTTAATAAACACTCCATTTTTGTTGATATCCATATATTGACAAATAACTCATGAAGGAGAGGGTTAGGTTCAAAGAACATTTTTTGAAAGTTCATCCACAATTTTGTACAAAAAATTTCTTATCATATCTGAAGATAGTATCGGCGTTCTGGTTTCTTAACAAACGTTTTTTGATTTGTCATAAAATCTTCTAAGCGCGCTGATAAGGTGTATACGTAAATGCTTGACTCTCGCAGACTGGTTTGAAGTTGCACTTTTACGTCACGGTTTTCGCCAACGCTGTCTTGCCAGTTGTCTACGGAAGCGCGGACTGTCATGTGTGTGGTATTGTGTTTAAGAGGAAAGTACTAAATTTTGACCCAAATAACATCAATTCGGAATAGAATATAATTAAAATTAGCATTTCGAAAGCGTTTTCAAACCTTCTATGAAAAGTTTTTTTCCCAATGTGCAGAATATCTCAATTCGTTTAATGAGTTAAATAGGTAAACAGCACAGCACTAAACAAAAACAAAAGCTCATTATGCTGAAAACAAGTTGACAAGTACTTAAACAAATCTAACTGCAACAAAGTGCAAAAATGTTTCGAAACGAAACGAATATACCTTAGCTGAAGCATATGCTCTTTGGCATTCTGTTTTGACCACGAGCATAACTGCTTGATGGAAGAGTTTTATTACTATGTGGAATAAAAGGCGTAACTTGAGCTATTTATCTAACGCAAACAGTATTGTATGCAGTGTATTTTCAAAAACTGTTTTTTTTCCTGTATATGAAACTGAACTGTCAAAACACCTCATGTTACAATATTCGCGTACAGTTGTTTTCGGCGGCAGTCGCGTCACATTTAAGAAACACTACTGATAAAAAAACACCTGACATAATAACACATATAGCACGGTAATCTGCTTAATGTAGCCATACAGAAATTTCCCTGATTTTACGCATTTTTTTCAAATTTAACCATAACCGGCGGAGATGTGTGGATCGCTATAGCAGAAGAGATAATCTGGTGTTGAAAACAATCTCACACAGCAACCCAATTAAAAATGAAGGTACGTGTTGTTAATTTGGTTATTTTCCGTAAACTGTTTCATACGTGTCGTGTTGCTTGTACGTTGTGACATTTAACCTGTTAGTTATGGTCACTCCTTTTCATACTTGATGCGTTTTTATAATGTTCGTTTTGCTTCTTCGTCACGTTTTCGAAGATTGTTGCATAATACCAGGGAGTGGTTTTATTTTTCACGAAAGAATGCGACTACTACGAGTTAAAAAATTATTCCTTGGTTTTTGCACGCCTTGAAAGTTCCTACATACTCTATACGCAACACTGCACAGGGAAGCGTTAATTCGAATTATGGAACAACTGAAAAGTGGAAGAAGCAAAGATCCCATTACACAGTAAATACTCCTCAACGTTCAATTTTCAAGTTTTGCATGTTTCATTTGTGATTCTCACTGTGACACAAACGAAAAGGAAACAGTTTTGAAAACTTTTGCGTCGAAATTTTATGCTGAAGTTTTGGTGTGGCCAAGATTTTCAACAGCAGTGAAAGCTCACGTCATTCAAGAAATTGGAGATAGTAATGCTGACGGTTTGTTCATACATTTTTGTGACTCAAATCACGAAATAACACAAATGCAACAAGAGTAAAAGCAACATCATCGGAAAGCAAAAATTACTTGCATGCTGATGAGAATATACAAACATCAAAAACTTCAGGTCTAGCAAATGTTATATGTCTTTCAACATATTTGAATAACAACGGATTGGCGAAAGACCGTATGGATTAACTGCTCAGCCAGCCCTGTTGCTAGCACAAATCAATTTTTAATTGAAGACGTTTCACGTGTAATAAAACAAAAGTAGCAAAATGCATCGAATCAACGTCAGATAAAATAAGTAAAAAACCAACAACGAAAAACAGGGAAATAGCATGCCTGTGAACAGTGGATTGGGTGAGCAACTGGAGAGATAAACGATATAACGGAAAAGAGGGGCGAAGATAGAAGACGCTTTTCAACATCGCTACTTAGGAAAAAATTTGCAGTATGATTGGTGATTTGTTTTCTTTATCAAGCGTGATTACAAACGTTTGCTTTACATAGTTTTGCGACTGCAACTTTTCTGAAACATTTTCTACAGCACTCTCGGATTAGCGCCATACTACTACTATGTTAGATCGTACGGAAAAAAACTCATCGTTTTGCTCTAACCTGTCATTGGGTTTGGTGGAACAACGTCCTGAACGAGGTAGGTGTCATTATTTTTGTAACCGTTCAAAAAGTCATGAAGGGATATCGTGTAGGTTGGTCTTTCTCTGTCCTCCTTTTTTCCATCTTCAACTATAACTTTCCAATTACCATACTTTCTGCAAAATCACCACAACTCATGAAAAACTTTTGCTTCTCAGAAAGTGAAAAGTACCAGTTTCAATGCAAAAACCTAAAGAATTAAGCTGTGTTTTTGCGACAAGGAATAAAAAAATTACATCAAACGTAGTGCAGAGTTTCGATTTGAGCTTTTCACTTAAAACCTGAATAGATTTAATCAGTGTATTAAAATCTCATTATCGACATACATCCTGGAAAACCTCTGTTACTTCTACCTGCAGCACTAGACTGCGTCTGCGAATTTCAATTATGGCTTTAGTTTTTCTTTTGTTTGCATTACATGAACTGTTAATCTTAAATAAAACAGTTTGAAACACAAGGGTTGGTTTTCTGGAGACATTCAGAACAAAATGAGCTTCAGGTTCGAAGCCAGCTCCATCAAAAATTTCCTGTCAAGAAAGTACAGTATCAGAATTATAAGACTGGTGAAGGTGCGTAAAGCATATTGCAAGAAAAATAAGTGGCTGATATAACTTCATTGTCGGATTAGATATACGAAATACAAACTTACAGAATTCGTACGATTTACGCATTTTATTTACATAAACAAGCTCTTTGTGTGTTGAGTGCTGACAATGTACTACTTTGAAAAAATAAAACAGTATTTCAAAATACTTCATTGCCAACTGGCAAGTTATACTAATGCTTTTTATTTTGCCAACAAAAATGTCGAAGGAAAGGTTTCCTTGAAATATTGCTTCAAACAAAAGTCGCTATATAATATACTGAATTACAAACATTATGCTTTTTGAATCTTCATAACTACAGGAACTTTTTACAGCCATCAAACCTCACTCGTAAAAAGTGTGTTTGCCTGTCGAACTCTCGTTCTGTGAGTATTGCCTTCCAGCAATGCCTTAAAAACAGTACGGCGATCTGGAAAAACAGTATGGCGATCAAATAGCCTATTATCTATGCAATACTGTATGATCCATTGACTGTGTGAACCATTATTTTGTTGCAAAAGAGCTATGCTTTTACTAGATAGTTTATGGTAATAAAAAAAGATTGAAATACCAGTGTACTTATCGCACTACGTATGCAACTTTTTTGTGTTGCCAACAAATGCTTCGAAAATGCAAGTGGATTCAAGCGCTTGAGAGTGGCGAAACTCTCTCTGTGTCGAAAGCAAGGGCGTACGCAAGGGGAGGAGTTGGGGTTAACCCCCCCCCTTGAGCTTGATATTTTACAAAAACGTTATTACCTGCGCAGAGGTGATTAATTGTTTTCGCATACATTTAGCTTGTTAGTTTGTCGACTTAATGCAAATATCACGGAATGAATTTGCATACAAATTTCAAGTAACATTGCAAATGGGCCAAAATGTAATAACTAGGTTTTGACGGGAACCTGGATTATCATCTACATCCAGAAATCCTCTTACCACTTTTTGCGGACCTTTCGCCCACTACGCATGTTAAGATTGTTTTCCGAGATAGTTCACTTTATCCTAAACAATTGCCTTCATTTTGTCTGCTGTGGCTGATCAGCGCAAACTTCGCCAAAACGTTGGCTTGGAAAACATGAAAATGACATCATATCATGCCGTCACAAACAACGCACACCAAATACAAATGACACCATACGTATGCCACTGAATGAATCCCCACCATGAACATTTTCTGCGTACGCCACTGGTCGAAAGGCCTTTTAAATACATAACTTCACTAAATTATGTCTAAATACATCAGTGAAAGTAGCTTCGGTCAGACCCTCTCCTCAGATCAAGAACGTTTTCTACAAAAAGGAGTTTAATAAAGTTTCGCTGTACTGACTTGTGTAATAAAGCACACATTCTACAAAGAAGTTGGGTATTGAGTGGTGTGTTCTTTTCCTGTTTTTTTTTCTATGTACGGAATATGGCAATGATTATATGACTTCTTACCTGAGATATTCATCAGTCCATCTCTGGTATGCTGGAAAATCTTTGGCAGCTCCTTTAAAAACAACCGGTCTAGATGCACTTACATAGCGAGCGAAGAACTCATGTGGTGGTGGCACAAAGAAGTGAGTCTCAACAAATAGGGGAGATGTGTGAGAGCCGATTGGTTCCAAGTGTCCAGGAAGAGGCAAATCTATAAAATAGTTTTGATGATATTGTAAGGGTACTGTCGCTAACCTCTTGACGCAAATACCCCAAGGTAATTAAAGAGCTGATTGTAACTACTGTAGTTTACTCGGTTTTCATGAATTTTGGAAAATCGTGAAAAAACTATAATGTGTGCACAAACGCTGTGATTCTTTCGGCAAAAGAACTACAGCCTACTTTGGTAAAATTTAGTGGAGAGACAGCAAGAAAAAGTACGAAAGAGAGCAAGAAAGTGACAAATACTTTTCTTAAAAGAGCTAGAATATGCCTATTTCACGTCATAGGCCTAAATGCAAAAATTGAAGCAGCAAAGCTCCTGGAGCAATCTTTTACGGTATGTCTTTCAAAACTCTAATTTTTCAATATCAAATCGGCCCGTCAGAAGGCGGTAACCGCCTGACGAATGGAATGAGTCCGTTTTGCAACTTCTTAAAGACCTAACCCGCCAGCTGGCGCTAGTTGCAAAGTAGAAATTGGTTATTTCACAGCACAGTTTCCAAGTTAACTTGAACCATTTTGCGTGAAAGCTTGTTAATGACAAAGTGATCTGTAAATTTGTGTCTAATATCATTAACTTCGGACCCACCTGCGCTGATCAAAATTGGAGAAGATCTGCCCCCATGTGCTGTTCATTATCCAATGTACCTCGGTGTTGTTGAACTTAAAACTTAATTTACTCTGCACTTCTCGCATATATCACACCAACCCTAAACGTTTATAATCAATGCTAATTTGAACCTATAGCTTCGTGCTTTCAAAGTTTTCCGAGATTGTGTTTTCTGGAGTCATCGACTTTCTCCTATACCATTTCTTCGTGTCCTAACTAGTATTGGTTTATTAGTTTTGGATATTTCATTTGTCAAACTTAAATTTCTTTCGTCCCCATGTTGGCAAATTAAACCCGGGAAATTTATATCTAAAACGGTCTCGGAAACTGACTAGCAATTTCCTGCTTTTCTAGTCATTGAGCTGACCACTACCTTATCTCAAGGCAAAGTCGACCGCTAGCCCCGGAGCGCGCCTGCAACAGCGTACAATCAAAACTTACCAGCAATTGCTGGGCTGATCAACGTCAGAAACAGCAGCAAATAAGTCATGGCTTGTCCAGGTAGCAGTAGCGAGAGCAGCTGAGCAGATGTTACAGCGCAAAATAATGACTGCCGCAAAAGGAAACACTTTGGCTGGTCGTGCAACAGCGCAGCACGAACAAACCTCTGGTAGGCGAACTATCGGAAGGAATCAGTAGCTTTAATTAGGCCTACAGGCATCCTCAGTGAAAACCTGGCAAAGCGTTACTTCAACTAAACTTCTGCACGGAGGAGCTGAGAGTATGATTGTTTCAGGTGTTGCGGTATGCTTTTAAACAATTCAAAATATTAACAGTGGCTTTAAAATTAGTGCATGATTACTGGAGCCTAAATTTGGTACATCTTAGGATACTCTCTGTATGACCTCTTAAGTTGAATCTACTTGTGCGCATTGTCCTTTTATCCTTTTTTCTCATCTAGACAATTCTGTGAAATATAGAGATTCCAATAACTCTGTTCATTGTGCAATCTACTAATTTTAATACCAGACTCCAGTGAGTCTTCCACTACCTTTACCTACAAGAGGCACCTATCACACGAACAAGAAAAACAATGATGTGTTTACGTAACATTTCACTCCAAAAGGAACACAATGCTACCCAGGCCCGCAACCAAGGGGGGGACAACCGGGCAACTGCCCATTGCCCTACCCTGACATTTTGAAAAACCTGTTTAGTTGTTACGAATAACAAGTGGCAGCCATTTAGCCCCTCCCCAAAAAAAGTGCAACAACAAGTTACAACCACTTCTCCCGAAAATAGAAAAATGGTTGCGGCCCTGATGCTACCTCTACTGGTGCTAGTAATTTGATAAATCTAAGTTGTTGATTTTTATGTATTTTTTGTTTATTATTCTCTGTTGTACACATCCCATTTTTACGGGTAAAATTACACTCCAGTGTTTTTTTATTTCAATATTTTTTCAGTTCTTACGGTGTCTAACATTTTTGACCACACCGAATTTCCTCAATATGAGACTAGATCCACTCCCATGTGTACATAGGCATGTCTTTTCGTCTGTAATTTTTCCTTAACGTGTTCTGTGTTTGTTCGTTTTCTATCTGTGCGTATTTTATTTTCAACTGTTCTTTTCTACCGCTTGTCAAGAAGTTTGAAGTGGGGCTAGTTTCCGTTCTAGGTATACCTGGTTGGTTGACTATTTCACTGGTCCCCAACCCTCGGGACGCGTGATTACAAACTGTATACTGGTGATGCACCAATCGCTTTCTAGGCATGTGATTGGTCGATTCTTCTCATGGTAGCACTGTTGCGTGCATAGAGCGAGAGAAAAATAATGACCATGCATAGAGTACTCCAGGGCCGCGGTAAAATTGTCAAACGTTGACCGGTCCGCTGTAACAACTGGAACAGATATGCGATAAAGTGACAATCTCTTTTTACCTTGATCTGTTCTTTTGCCATTGTGTTTTCATTCATTCTAATTTCCACTGAAAATTAGTTCTTTTTAGCACGATAGCTTTTTGCATTGTTTGTGCTTATTAGCCTACCTGAGTCATATAAAACAATGAATCAATCAATAAACTTGAATGTTTTTTTCAAATGATCTCAAATTTTAACACAATGTGTAGAAAAAACTGAAAATATATTTTTAAATGTTTCATGCGTTTATTTCTTCAGATATACAAATGACATTCGACTCAACAAAAAAAAGTTGTGCATTAGACATTCGGTTTAACAATAAAACGTTGTGTGTATTAGAAAAACACCAAAACGCTATTTACAACTTCAGCGCTTCTAGTCCTACCTTCATGTCATTTTTCAATAAGAAAAACCAAAAATTTGCAGCTCGAAATTCCTGATGGTCATCAATAAACGATGTGGTTTGTTAAGAAAAAAATGAACTAACAGATGCATGCAATGGTAACAGCATTTATTGTGCAATAAATTGTTCTGCTTAAGATCTAAATAAGCAAACAATGGCAATTGATCACGTATATTCATGTAGCCTACTTTTACACATATGTTTCTATTCATGTAACCAGGGCCGGCCCAAGCAAGTGCAGGACCCAGTGTAACGCCTGGGTGCGGGGCCTCTTCAGTAGTGGTGTTATGACGCTATCGTGCTCAACCGTGCTACGACCTGAAAATGTTTTAGCTATATACCTATATGAATATATCTAAATAACTAACTATAATAGACGCTAAATAACTATACGGATATATCAAAAAATTAGCTACAGGGCAGCTTACAACGTTTATGAACTTGGACTTTGAAGTGGTGGTTTTCCACCTATATTTGCGCTCGCAAATATTTGCGTTTTGCCTATTTTCGCTCGCAAATAGTTGCGTTTCGCCTGTTTGGGAGCGCAAATAGGCAAAACACAATGAACATTTGGTGGGGTGGCAAATGATAAAAGTACTTGCACGACCGACATACAACTCGAAACAAAGAGTACTCCAGGGCCGCGTCCAATTTTGTGGACAAAGAAAAGGAGTCCAATTTTGTGGAGAAAGAAAAGGAGGCAAATCTAAGTGCGAACACTCCACAAAATTTTGCGCTGGTTTGCATAAGCGTTTTGGCTTCCACGGGTTCAACCTCTCATCCTTTGTAATTTGTTTGAATGTGATAAAGTATTTGACAAAATATTAAAATATATAATCTACGTTAAAATTCGCCATGAAGCAAAACTGCAAGCTTTTGTCAAAATGAAGATGACCCTCAAGTTCCGCAATTAACCAAAAGCTTTCCAAACCGAAGGATCTTTTGAGAACTGAACAACATTACGTTGGCATAATTGCCGCCAAAGACAAACACGTCTTGACCTGTTTATTGCGAGCTGAATCACTGCACACCGCATTTGCAATAGCTGTAGGTCTACTGCAGTCTTAACTAGCTCTAGTAACACCCAAGTTCTATCCATAAAGAGTAGGACATGGTGGAGCGCAGATATAACGCTGACGACGTTTGATAACCTTCGCTAATTAGAGGAAATTCATCGTTCGTTCAAACGAGATAGTTGTTTCCTAACAATGAGATGGTGTATAGGCCGTTTCTGTATTCTCGAGCGCGAGGAGTATCTGGCAAAAATGAACAGCCTGCCCAAACACCATGGCGCGGTCGAGGCCTAATGCAGTTGCATCGGCTTAACGCCGGCCTTGCCTGCAACCTTGTTTTAAACAATTAACGGAGCAGTTGCAAATTTTTAATTTAAACAGTAAAGTAGCAATTGCAGGAAACAAGCTATTTTGTTCAATGTTTCGACTTGTAGTTCATGATTAATTTTAAAATTATTGATTTTATTTTTCCAGAAGATGACTCACGACTGAGTAGAAATGTTGAATGAAATAACCTGCGTTCTGCAATTTGGGTTGAACTGCTCACTGTCAAAGCATGTAACCTTGGTTTAATGTCCTGAAGAAAAAACGTAGTTGGTCATTGGACACGGTGAAAGAAAACTTAGTGATTATATACAAGATGCCACCGTGGTG
>Ga0210059_1012458_pt1 | contig 12843 bp, 3 predicted proteins | sample Ectturendosymbi2_FD_188042 | JGI IMG/M metagenome (GOLD analysis project Ga0210059, IMG submission 188042) | Ecteinascidia turbinata endosymbiont from Florida, USA - Sample 2 (SPAdes) (version 2) | ecosystem: Host-associated > Tunicates > Ascidians > Unclassified | place: Key West, Florida...
CGTTTTTTGAGATTTTCGCCGAGTCGCTAGAGCGAACAGGAGCGGAGATATTCATCCGCAAAGCCACGTTCGAAACAGCTGCTTTTTGCGAACCGCTTGAATTAACCCGGCAGCGAAAGTGTTAAAGTTGCAGTAAAATTGCAAGTTATAAAAGGTGCAAGAAAACAAATTGACAAGATATACACTATACAGATGACTCGTTAATTAGTTAATCCCCTTAATTTTTTTAATAAAATTAAATTTCTAATTAATCCCCTGGAGCTGTTGAAGATTTCCAGTCAGGATACGCATTAAGAATAGCACATTTGTGTCATGAACAAGCAGTGCTAGAGTGAGCACATCATGTTTTATTGTTGCTTGTTGCCACAGGCTTGTCACTCAGGTTCTCTGCTTACAACAAATGGTGCTGTGACCAGGATGTGAAAGTAATGTCAATTGTCAGTGGTAAATATACAGAAATGGAACAATATTAGCATTGAATTAACATATGTAACATAATTGCCCAAATTGGTTTCCGACAGCACTGTTTTTCCTGACACCATGACCTGTGATGTGCTAAATAATAAGGTATATAATGGAGTATTGGGTCCTCAATAATTTGTTGCTAATTGCACAATGCTGAGACTCTGTTTCTATTGTGATGTAAAATAAACCAAGCTTGAACATGACAAAGTGTGATCTAATCAAGGGATGGAACTAATCATATCACTATATCTAGCAAGTTCTTCTCACTGCAAATCACAATAAACACCATTACAACTTAATGGCTATGTCATGCAATCCTTAACATGCACAGCAAAAGTTCACTAGGTACAAAGCAGTAAGAGCTGATAGAGCAAGATGGGAATTTTTACGCCTATGGCTTTTAATTACGATTGAAAGATGATGTGAATAGATTCAAACCTTACATGTGCAACCTATCGTATGCTTCGCTAGATTGAGTTCATGAATACAGTACAGGGTATTTTCAATTTAATCACTGTCACAAAAAAAACTTCCTTAGCTCCCTCCACAGGCAGTCACAAGTGGTGTGTAAATACTGATCTCTGCTTAATCTGCACCAGGTAACACAGCTACTTTTATGGTATATAAAGGTTGCAATGGTCACACATCATTGGCAACACCATATCTGATGATTTTCTTGGACACATCCAACATGAAGCTGAAAACACTGAGTGCCATTTTTCATACTTAGTTGTAGATCTACATCTGAGGAATTTGCTCATCTGTTCTCAGCAGATGCAAATTTACATTTTTACCAAAAATTGTGTTTTGGGGCACTGGTTGTAATACTTTTTGCCTGGAAATGGTCTAAAAATATGGTCCCAAACAGAGTTTAAATAATATTAGGTCTTGGAATGAGATTCCCAACTCTCTATGATTTAGGGGCTCTTTGAAAGTATGATTCTTTTGAGTTGGTACACCTAGTTGGGAACAGGATCCTGGAGCAGTGACTGCGATTTTGTACAATGGATGTGCTTTGATATGCTGCCAAATGCTAGTAAAGCAGGAAACAATGTATTGCAAACATTTGTAAGCACATATAGGCATGCTGATAAAGTTTATTTGTTTAATGCCAGTGTTAGCTGCTTTTATGTTCTCAAAAAATGCTTCCAATGAAGTGAAACTTTTAGCCAAAATTATAGCACTAGCAGGCCCAGGCTTGTTGCAGTGGTACTGGTATATAGCCTAAATTGTTTTGGAAATGCGATATATTGGCAATTGATTAGTGTAAAGGCAATGTAACTTTTACGATGTTTACTGTTTTAGCCTACAGGTGGAAAACGTTTAGCAGTAGCCACCTTTTGGGATTTGAATTTCCTGCTAAAACCACCCAGTAATCGTGGATATTGCCACAGAGAAACCACCCAGTAATGAACGTGTTAAATAAATGCACCTTTTTGTTAAGGTATACATCAACTGCAATGCCTAAGTCCAAACTCTACTCAGTTCCATCACAACTGAAAACATGAACAAAGCAATATTCATTAGCTTTGGTTAGCCTTCAAATTCAGACACAAATTCCAGGAATGCATGCATCAATTCAACCAATTTTGAATATCATACACAGCTGTATAAACCCATAAGCCAGGGGTCTCCAAACTATGGCCCGCGAAGCCGTTTCATCCGGCCCGGGAAGCCATTGTGTCAATGATGAAACAACAATATATTAACTAAAAATTTGTGATTTGGTGGAATGCAACCTTTCCCAAAACGATCACATGATGTACGAAGTCTGGCCCTCGAACAAGTGTGTAATAGTGTATGTGGCCCTCGGACAAAAAAGATCCCTGCCTTAAGCAATGGTATAATTTTAGTACGCTAGCAGACAGTGTCGGTATACTCTGTACAATTGTACCTTTATGCATTTTCTAAAAAATATGAGCTTTGGATATAGCTGAGCTATTTCTAGGATAGTAATTAGTATGTACATTCAATTAAAGTTAGGTTTTGTAAAGTGATGTCTTTTGCTCATATTCAACAGGGGCGTAGCCTGCTAGTAGTTATGAAGTGACAAACGATTTTCTCAAGAATTGTTTCATTTAGGTTGAAAAATGTTGTTTCTACAACATATGTGTTCTTTAGGGTCTTCTTGTGACTACAATACTGCATTACTCTGGTTAAGCATTACAATTGTGCTGTGCACTTGAGACCAGCAGAAATCAGCATTCTGTTTCCAGCAAGAGAGGTATTCAAATTGACCATACGTCCAGATATGAGTGACATCATTTTGTGAAAAACAAAGAGGAAGTACAAAAATGTGAGACGTTTTCAGTAGGCTTCTTGCACACAAGTATGGCCACAACAAGGACATTAGAGTTATTTACTGAAGTGGAGTTCGGCTTATTTTGTTGCATTTTGATTGCTGTTCCACACACAGAAGTTCAGTATCACTGTTTAAAGACAAAAAAGTTATCATTGTACCTCATTTGTCATTTAACCATTCAACACCTGTGCTGGCCACTGCAGTGGCTGGCAGAACCCCTTTTGTCAGACTAGATGCGCTACTGGGTGTTTGGTTCAAGGCTATTTATTAACCCTTTAACGACTGCGCGAGCCAATATATTGGCTTGCCCTTTTTTGGCCATAAATCGCCAGCCACTAGAGCTAGAGAGCTGTTCAAACCCTCTACGGATTCAGCAAGTCTTCTAGTTGACATTGAAAAAAAAATTTTTTCGTTTTTGGTTTGGCGTTCGCTGGGAGGAACGTCACAAGTGGAGGTGTTTTTGCATTTTTTGGCCACCTTAACCTGGCCCTGGGCCCCAACCCATTGACCCATTCTTTTGGCTCAAGTTTTTTTTCGAAAACTAGGCCAAAATCTGTGTCTTTAGAGCCCTTGAATGGCTTTCTGACATATCTGTAGCCAAAATTATGGATAAAAAAACAAAAATTGGTGAAAATTTCTGCACCCACAAACCCCAATTTGAGTTGGAACACACCCCTTTTCTATATGGCCAACACTCGCCAGCGGATCGAGCTAGAGAGCTCTTCAAATCCACTCTGAATCAGGAAAGACTTGTAGTTCAGACTGAAAAAAACAATTTTCACCGTGCGATTTCGGCTTTTCTGGCCATGTTTACAAAACTACAGGATGCTTCGACATGTTTTGACAGGTCTGTCAAAACAATCCATGACATCAACGTCCCGTGGAAGTTCAAAAATCAAGCCGAATCACTGGTGCGAAACCGCGCGAGATTTAAATGGCTATAGTACGAGCTTTTAGAGGGTTTGATGGACATTCTAGCGTTCTAGTTGATAAGTTATGGCAAAATTGATAGAATATTAATTAGGGAAATCCCCACTAACCCCCCTGGGAACTTCCTGTCATATTTGGAATATTTTTGGCATAACCTTGAACCAGGAACACTAGAAACTCAATCAAGGGCTCTAAAAATGCGTATTCTCGCTTACAATCCAAAAATATTGCAAGCCAAAATATTGGCGCATTGGATCGGATGATGATGTCATAAAATTAACCAAAAAACATATCCCTGTCATGATCCCAGTGGCCCAAAACCCCCCACCCAAATTTTAAAAAAATTTTTTTAGTCCAAACTACACGCCACTAGTCATTACAGGGTTTGAACAGCTCTCTAGCTCAATCTGCTGCCGAGCTATAGCTGGCCAGAGTTTGCCCTGAAAGGGCAAATTATGCATTTTTTGAAACCTTTTGAATTTTGCCAAAAACTAGGTTTTTAACCCATAATTTTGGCTACAGATATGCTAGCAAGTCAATCAAGGGCTCTATAGAGGGGGATTTTGGCCTAGTTTTCAAGAAAACTTTGATTCAAAAGAATGGGTCAATGGGTTAGGGCCCATGGCCAGGTAAAGGTGGCCAAAATTTGAAAACATGCCCTCATTGTGACGTCACCTCCAGAAAACGCCAAACTGAAAACGAAAAACATTTTTTTTTTATCTCAACTAGAAGACTTGCTGAATCCGTAGAGGGTTTGAACAGCTCTCTAGCTCTAGCGGCTGGCAATTTTTCGCCAAAAAAGGGCCAGCCAATCGCGGCCGTTAAAGGGTTAAGGAAATCATTGTAGCACTCCTTGGGAATGAGTGTTCACCTCAGCTGCTTCTGCAAGAAGCAAATTTCAGGCTTCAGCTAGATGCCAATTGCTGTCACCAAATCAAATTCTTAAAAACATTTTGTTCCCTATATTTCATCATCCAAGAATGTTCCCTTAATGTATCTGCACACTTGCCAAAGTTTACTTTTAGAAATTATAATTCTGTAAGACCTTATAGTATAACATATACAAATTACTGAGCTATTGACCAATATATATCTTATTTTTTATTATCAATGTGTCAAGCCAGATCACAAAAATAGCTGCAGGCAATATATTGAAAAAATTGCTCTGTGGAACACTTTGAAAGACAATATTTCAAGCAAATTGATAACATGAGCATGCTTCGAAATAATGCAGCTTTGTGAAAGAACGTAATCAAAGAACACATCATATTTTTGTTTAACTTGAATGGCATAACATCTACTAACACCAAATACAATGATCTTAAACAGCTATGAACTTAAAATGAAACCAAAACAAACCTTAAACCTATATGAGCACACCACAGAAACCTTTTTCACTCAGTTTTGATGTCCGAAATCTAAAACTTACCCCTTGTGGGCCAGCCCCAAATGGGGGTCTCATTCTTGGTGGGAATCCTGGCCCAGGTCCAGGTCCTAAGCAATAAAAAAAACTTTATGTCATGAAATTATATCATACATATTCCTAACACCAGAATGAAAATGGTGGAATATCATGAAGCCATTTCAGTAACTACCTGCAAATACCTTCAACTATCACAGCAAAGAGCTATTTCGAAAACTGATAGATGGTAGAAGCAAAGCCAATAGGAAGAAGAATTAAAATAAAGCCACAAAAGTGGTGCACAAGTGCGCTTAAATTGCTCATCACTATAGAAACATACGCAGTTATACACATTAACATGTAATAAGACTGTTGATAGCAAGTTATATTCTGGTACTAGTAAACTGAGTAATCACATCAGATGAAGAGTTGTTTTCACCATGCTAAATAGCAAGTTATACCCTGGTACTAAGACACTAAGTAATAAGTTTTTTAGAGACTATAGCTGTAGCGAACAGTTGCATTTGTTTTTTTTCGTTTGCTATCTTTTTGGACATCTTGATATATTGTCAAAATTAATTTAAAAAAACTTGAATACCATCACTTGTCTTCATTTTTCCAAAACGTTATTCATGGAACATAATGCAAAAAACATCTGCAAAACTATCATCAGCGATAAAGAACACAATCTGAATACACAAATGGCTGAATTTGGAATTTCCAAACTTTCAATACTTTATGCTCCTTTTGACCAAACGCAATACTTTTTCAAGGTCTCGAAAAACAATCTCACAATTCAATAAATTTCAATACTGCGTGGGAACCCTGAGTAAAAGAAAAACCTAGTTAACAATCCTGTAATTCTACAGGGTGACTCAAACAACTAACAGCTCCGTAAAACCATACATATTTAGCGAAATTTCATATATACTACAATTTGTTTACTCACTTTTTTCTCAGGATCTACAAATAGGTTTCATGTATGAGTAACTAATAAAGCCTTCCACGAAATTTTTTAGTCAACCAAAAAAAAACAGATTTTTGTCATGAAGACAGCTTTTATGAAAAATCAAACAAAGTGGCACAAGCAAATGGGAAACATTTTCAGTGTTGGATAATCCTAATAAAAACTGCATTTTAACTAGGTGAATAAGAATGCAAAGCATGGGGCCAGAAAAAATTTGAATTCTATAGGTTTGAAGATCTTACTCTGGCCAAAGAGGAAGTGCTAAGATGCATGCAAGCATGCATTCCATAAGGATACTATTTGAAGCACATTTTTAAAGCAACATAAACTCAAAGCAAACTGACGCATTGCAAAAAGATATTTGGAAAGATGATGCATACAATATATAAAGCTTATGTCTATCAATGTCAAATTGAAAAAATATATGACATTCTACACAACTAATAAAATTTTTTATGGTTTGTACTTTTTCAGGTCATTCTGTTAAAGCTCTCTTGTTATTTTTTAATCACATGGTTAGCGCCACATGAACTAAAGATTTGGTATTAACTTACCATACACCAAACTTTGTTTATGATAAAATTATATCATGCATGCAAACCACCATCCATATGTTTCCAAAATTTATTAATTGACCCTTAAAAAGTGTCAATTTGAAAGCTTTGGAATAAAAAATAATACTTTACTTAAAAAAAACAATAAAACACATCAAAAAACTTAGTCTTTACTTTTCCTTTGAAAAATCTACTATGAAGCAAAAGTCAAATAAGCAGCACACTTGTAGAGTTAACTACAATTATTTTTTAATCAAACAAAACGAGCAGCAACAAAATTTGAAGGATTTGAAAAAAAAGAGAATAATTCAAACAGTTTGAGTGAATTCTACTGGTTATCTTCTACAGCTCTGTAAAATTGGTATATTTTAACCAATTTTTCTGCCTTCTTTGCATCCAAATTATTTCTGATGTTGGACGATACCAAACCATATGTTGAAAAAATACATTCTATAGATCAGTGTTTCTTAACACTTTGGCACCCGGGTGGTTTCGGCGATTTTCGAAAAAAAAACGCCTAAACGCACGTGGGTTTGCATGGGAATTTCTCTGGTCCGGTATGCTCTACAGACCTGGTAAAAGTCTCAAAAGACTCGGCAAGTCTTCTAGTCTTCACTCAAAACAAATTTTTTGCTTGGGGGTGCAGGTTTTTTGTGAGTGACGTCATAAGTGGAGGACTTTTAGGTCACCTTGGCCCACTTTGTCTGGCCCTGGGCGCCAACCGTTAGGTGGTAGAATTTCGCTGAAGTTTTTACTGGAAACTAGGCTACAATCCAAGTCTTTCGATACTTTGGATGACTTGCTGGGGTTTCGGGTTCAAAAGTTGTGATGTAATTTAGTAAAAATATTTGACCAATTAGCTCATTAGATAATTAATTAATTTGTTTATTTTAGATCATAACTTTTGAACCAGAAACGCTAGAAAGTCGATCAAAGGCTCAAAAGACTCAGACTCGAGCCTAGTATCCAATGAAAACTTCAGCGAAACACTTTGGCCTAGCGGTTGGGCCCTAGGCCAGGCAACATGAGCCAAAATGACCCTGAAACTACTTTACTTATGACGTCACTCACAAAAAATCTGCAACCCCCAACCAAAAAATTGTTTTTCTAGTGCAATCTACTAGACTGGCCGATCCGTTTGAGCCGTTGAACAGCTCTCTAGCGCAATCGGCACAGGAGCTAGGGCGTTGGTAAGGCAACCAAAAACTGCTGTTTTTTAGGCCGAAATCAAAGTACGAATATATCGTACGCCGGCTCTCAAAGTGTTAACTATGGTTCCGAGGGCTGCATGTGCCTCGCAAGCACCCTTCTTGCGTCTCTCATAGGTCTTTCAATGAAACCTCTAATATCTTGTGCAACAGACGTTTTTCTGCTATAAAACAAAATGTTTTAATTGACCTGTGTTAAAAATTTTGTAGTGCAACTCTCTAACAAAATCATTGGTCTGTATTTGGCTCCCTTCAGCGAAAGGTTGAGAACCACTGCTATAGATGCTGAACCAGCAGGGATGGTGATTAGATCAGTGGTAGAGTGTCCCGCCTCTCAATTGGAAGGTTAGGTATTCACTCCACGGCCACTGAGTGACTCACCATACCACCACTTGGGCAAGAGCGTTAACTTCAACTGCCTTAACAAAAAGTAATAATCAGGCTTTGGTCTACCACCAATTGTCATTAAATATATCTTTGCATTGCATGTGATCATAAAAAAACAAAAAAACTAGCAGTGAACTGCAGAGGTTGTGTGGGAATGGTTTTTCTGTTTGCTGTGCACATGCTTGCCAAGCCTTCCACTTTGGAGTGAACTGACAAACAATACTTTGCGAAAACAAAGATGGGGTACATTTCTTTATCTTTAATTTTGAATGGTATAATAAGTATAACAAGTTATTGTATAATTTTGGAAATGATGATAATTGCATGATGCAGTAGAAGCAATTCAGAATAGGTTTTTTGTGTTTTTCTCATAAAAAGAACTTAAACCTATATCTTTAAAAAAAACGCAATAAAAACAAGGTAAAAAAAGACCCAAGGGGGTTGTTTTTTATAAAACTTGGGTTTTTCTCAACCCTGCTATGGGTATTCATGGCAAAGTAGCCAACATGGATGTCAGAAGGGAGACGGGGAGAAGCCTTGGCCCCTCCCTGGATTTTGAAAATTTTAGCACAAAAATGTTTTTTAGTTTCAAGTGGGAAAAAATAAATTTCGTAACTTTTGGCCTCCCCTAAAAAATTTTTTGCAAAATTCCATTAGTAACCTGCTTGAAAAAAATCCATCTAATGCCCATGGTAGCCAATAAAAGTAACCGTTGCCAAAATGGCCAAAACTTTCACCATTGGTAACCTTAGTTAAAATAAAATAAAAAATTGTCAGATGTCCATAGAAAGAGTTTACTTGGAATTTGATTGTAAGTGTGTGAATTGGAGTTTGCCTTCGAACAACCTATGGCATCCCATTCTGCCAAATGTTAGTTCGCATTTGTCCAGAGGCAATCTCTGGCACCCTGTGCAAGCAGGAGTTTGTACTCCGGGAGGCATCTCTTGGCATGCGATTGGGAAGCATGAATATACATACTTGTACATCAGTAGGCACCCGATGGCAAGACAGTATGAATAAATACCAACCCTGGTACAGAAGGTGGTAATGTTACATTTTAAGTTTACGGTTCTTAAGTCATGTAGGTTATTTACTAATCTATGAGCAATTGAACTATGCTAGTATAGCTCCCAATTTTCACATTTTGTTCATTTGAGTTGAATTTATTGCTTTCTAAACAAAAAGTTTACATTCAACCAATTTCAACGGCACTGAAACCATGAAATACCAAATTTTAACACAAGTTATGCTGTTTAACTACACCCTGAGTCATGTGCTCATGAGTCACAATCAGCAACATAACTGCCCAGCTCAGCTTGCATAACCATTGTCAGCTATCTAGCAGATTTAACCTTGCGTAGCCAGCTACATAAGAATTCACCTTGCATAATGCATAGCAATAGCCAGCTACCTAACCATAGCCCTATTTTTTTCTGATGTCACAAAACACCTTGATCATTGATGTATTTTTAGTTTTCACAATTTTATTTAAAAAACTAAACAAACCAAATGCAAATGAAATTAACTATAATGCTAGTGATACTGATAAGTGCTTCATCAAACAATATGCTTTGAATTCTTAGCTATTATGATTTATTTAAACTAAAGACACCCACCTTATCATGCAAAATATTTACTTCATTAACATTTGCTGTGATTTTTCCATTTGAAGGTTTTCTTTTGATAAATCATGTTATATAGACTTTGTTATATTTTCGAATACCATTGTAACATCATAAAACATTATTCATATATAATTCTTTCAATGTCAATTGCTATTTGCACTGTAAATAACAGTTGAACTTATATTTGATTATGAAACATTTTTTCTTAAGCATATGCTTATTTTAAGATTCATAATGATCGAGGAAAACTCGATTATGAGCCTAAACGATAGAAAACCTACTTAACAAGACCACAAAACAACTGCCGAAACCAAGGTATTGTTACATTATAATGTAACCAAAAACTATACCCTCATAACAAGACTATCTAACAATGTCATAGTGCACATTTATCTAGTCTAGTATAAAGCAATAATGAGACCACTACAAATTATTATCCAATCTAACAACATCTAATCAACCATCAGCAGCCGCAGAGTAGCATTCTTACCATCACCTGGGCCTGGAGGTCCCATTCCAAACCCACCAGCTGGTCCCCTCATTCCACTAGGTCTCATAGGTCTTGTTGGAGGACGCTGACCAGACATTGTCTCATTTCAATTTAAATTCTAAGCTTGGTGTGCTATTGGAAAAGTTCTACTGAAATTTTACCTTAAAACACTTTTCCATTGTCACTTTTCAAAAATAGTATAATAATGTATAAAATAACCAGAAACCATCTAGACCAGTGGTTCTTAATCCTTGTTGAAAGTACCAAACACCACCAGTTACATATGCACATTCATCCAACCCTTCTTTATTAAAACACACAATATTATTTTTTTCAAATTCCAAGACATAGATTAATGTGTTTCACTGGTTCACTAAATGAACCGTGCATTAGCATCACTGTACTGTGTTCAAAGAACAAAACCAATAAAATGCAATAACTCTTAACAATCAACACCTTTTCACAAAGATATGAGCTTTTTAATACTACCACATTGAAACGGCTGTAATATCTAACCTGATGTGTCCCAATAATGAACTTAGTGCATAATCACACACACAATTTCTATCAAGCTACAATAATAATGATTATTTGCTGCAAATCAGTGTGACTTGTGCTGTTGCCTTTAACTGATCAGTTCAGAAATACGTGGCTTCACCTGGGCAAGTGCCACTCTCATGTCAGCTTCACAGCAAAGTCTGTTCTTTGTTTTAATGTCCAGCATCCTCGAAAATGATTGCTCACACAAATAAGTTGTAACAAACGGTATAAAAATTTCCAGGGCTTTCTTAGCAATAACAGGATATGCTGCCATTTGTTGACACCAAAACGTTGAGAGCGTTGTTGTTCTGAAGAGTTGCTGTTGAACCTGGCTATGCTGAATTTCAATGATTTCCTCAAGGTATTCTAATTCATCATTGATATCTGCTGTCTCAACACAAAACGTGAACGGCTGTCTCACCCATGCCGGATATGACTCTCTTACAGGGAAGTATCCGTCGAAAGCCTTTGCAAGCTCATCTAAGTGTGTGGCAATTGCTTGCTTCATTTCCATAAGTAGAGAAATATCTCCGATTCCAGGAACATCTTCAATCTTATTTACACACTCGTCCAGTAAGGGAAAGTTTGCAAAGTTATTTTTCACAGTTTGTCGTTTCCACAACAGTAGCTTTTTTTGAAAAGCCTTCAGGTTTTCTTCCACTTCAATGATGTTGATTCCACTGCCCTGCATCTGCTGATTGAGAGCTGCAAATATATCAGCTATGTATGCTAAAATGAGAATAAACTTAGAATTTTCGAAGCAATCTGCATGACGATGTTGATGCTCATGCAAAAACAGGGGCTAATTCCCCACGCAAATCAAAAATACGATTTAGCACCTGTCCACAGGATAACAACCGAATTTTAGAATGGTACACAAGTACCTCGAATTCAGAGCCCATTCCTCTACACAGCTCACTGAACATGCGGTGTCTCAGTGCACTATTTTGTACATAGTTCATACATTCCACTACAATTTTTAATACTTCTGCCATTTCTGGAGGCAGGGTTTTTGTTGCCAATGCATGCCTCTGCAGAATACAATGCATAACAATGATGTGTGGTGCATCGGCTTTTACTAGTGCACCAAAACCAGATTTGCTTCCCAGCATAACTGGAGATCCGTCTGTACAAACTGCAGAAACCATATCCCACGAAAGATTATTGTCTCTGAAGAAGTCATCCACAAGTTTCTTCAGATCAGCTGCCTTAGTTGTTGTTGTCAGAGGTTTACAAAATAAAAATTCTTCCTTTATCACGTCGTCTTTCAAGTAGCGTACATATACAGCAAGCTGACTTAGATTAGAAACGTCTGTGGTCTCATCGAGTTGGATGCTGAATTTTGTCGGGCCTGAAATCAGATCTGTAACTATTTGAGCCAAGATGTCTTGGCTCATATCCTCTATTCTATCACTGATGGTGTCAGTTGAAAGAGGAATTTGGGATAATTTAACTTTGGCCGCTTCTCCCAGCATCAAATTCGTTATCTCCAATACAGTTGGTTTTATGAGTGTTTCGCCAATGGTGTGTGGTTCGCCCTGCTTTGCGATCAGGTAAGCAACTTTGTATGATGCTCTGAGGATCGCTTCATTGATGGGTAAAGAAGCCAAAAGCAGGCAGGGTAGCCTTTTCATTATATCTGGTTCTCTTCATCTTGAATTCAGCATGCGTTGTGTTCTTGTATTCCCCACCTTTATGCAGCTTTAGGAAGTGTTCCTTTAGTTTTGCTGGTAATAGACTAGAATTACATAACTTCGCATTGCAAATCATGCAGATAGGACTCTGAATCCCATCATGTTCCATTACGTATGTGAATCCATGTTGTACATATTCGTCAGACCAGGTTCTTTTTTTGCTCGACATAGTATATGGGTTAAAATATTAAGAAAAAAACACAAGACAGTCACAAGTTGACTGCTGACTGCACTCAATTTCCTGCAACATCGTCACAAGTCGCAGACGCATGTCACGTT
>Ga0210059_1012460_pt1 | contig 12842 bp, 9 predicted proteins | sample Ectturendosymbi2_FD_188042 | JGI IMG/M metagenome (GOLD analysis project Ga0210059, IMG submission 188042) | Ecteinascidia turbinata endosymbiont from Florida, USA - Sample 2 (SPAdes) (version 2) | ecosystem: Host-associated > Tunicates > Ascidians > Unclassified | place: Key West, Florida...
TTGAAAAACCACTGGTTTTGGGTTTACATTTAGAGGTTGCGTTTACGGATTAAGTTTCGGGTTTAGGTTTCGGTCTAGGTTTAATTTTGGCTTTATGTTTTGGGTTTGGTTTTAGGTTTAGGGTTTAGGTTATGTTACAAGGACCCTACACTAATCCAAGTGTACCCTATATCGTCCCTGTCATTTGACCAATCCAAGCAATCGGATTCTCCTAATGGCAAATAACTCCAGCAGTGCTTTTGTTTCATAAGGCAAAATACACACTGCTTTGTTAAATTTTGGAAATGCCAAAAGTTTGTCGGTGTCAAGCGAAATTTCTGACTTGCGAAATTGCTGACTTCACGCCATGTGCACATGCACAGAGAAATATTCTACACATCAAAAACCCTTAGATAACTAATGTTTAGGGTTAAGGATTTCGTTTATAGATCAATGTGTCGGGTTAGGGTTTGGTTGAGGGTTAGAAAAACAAAAATAATTGAGGTCTAAGACTAAGTCCAATATTTTCCAGTGGTCATGGTTATTCCCATACTATAGCTTGTTGTGGGTACCTGATATCTTACCAAAAAATTTTAATTTACACAACACACATCAAACAAGTAATCGCCAAACTTTATTCCTTTACTCAGAGAAGAAAAGTAACTGAAAAAAACATAATAGGTCAGAAATTTCGCAGAGGTCAGAAATTTCGCTTGACACCGGAACTATTTTGCCTTCAATCAATCATATTTGGCTACAGGCAAAGTAGCTCCAGCAGTGCTTTTGCCTCATGAGGCAAAATAAAAATTCATAATTTTACATGGGCGGATCAGGACTGGATCGGATTCATTTTTTTCGGATCAGGACTGGACTCGGACTGAAAAATTTCACAGTCCGCTCATCTCTGCAGGGTGGCAGTTGCCCTAGGTGCCAGTTGTCCTGGGTGGCAATTGTCCTAGGTGGCAATTTTCCGGGTGGAAGTTGTCCGGTGGCAATTGTCCGGGTGGTAGCTGTCTAGGTGGCTGTAGTTTTAGAAACGACTTTACTTGATGTATCCAAATTATTGTTTTGTGGATTGTAGACATTCAATATGCTCAAGCCTTAATAGTTAAATACGCATTGCTTCTATTCTGTTCTGGTTGGTGATAGTTATTTGTGAATAGACCAAGGCGTTTTACGCATGTGCAGAGTCTCTCGCCCTTCCCAAGGTGTGCTGGCCTGTTTCTGCGTAAAAGTATGCAATTTGTCATGCAAGGTTGGTATTTTGCGCTAAGATTCTTTTCCTGTAAACAAATTTGATCTGATAGGATTTCAAACTTTGACAAATAATTGTTAAGACCTGGACGTTTTCTCTAAATAGCTCTGCAATTCCACTGTAAGGCTTGAAGGTCCATTTTCAAGCAATTGTTTTAAGGTCTTCCGTACTTATGGGTAACCCCATTTTACCTCCAGCAGCTTCAGTGATAATTTCGAAGATATTTATATGGGTTTGTTTTCTCTTTTGATACCAGACCTTTATTGATGACCTCAGCAAAAATGCTAGATACAACATGGGATTTCCAAATGTAAATCTTGAAGTACTGTCTGTATGATTGGAGCATTGCATTTATGGGTCTGTATTGGAAGCCGCTCTACTGGGTTTCAAATGTTGTGTTGACCTCTTACTGCGCAATCCGTATACATGTCGAGGAGTCACAGTTTTCTACACGCTACTGCATACGTTACTTTAGATTCAGTTTTATTTTCAAAATTTCTAATTCTCTTTTGAAATGTGGACACGCTGTATTGGCAGCGGAATGATTACCTTTAGATTTCGGTCACTTTTTGTTTGAAGAAGCGCAATTTTCCAACGGTGAGCACCGCGACAACTGGAGCATTTTTCTTTGTCCTTACAGTGATTATCCCCGTGACCTTATCGATTGAACTTTAATCATCGTAGAGGTTTATGAATGTACTCTCTTTAAATTGTAAATATCCTATTCTCATTTCTTCTGGAAGTTTAGTCTGATTAAAATGTAGCGGACGCTTTTCTGCAATAATGTAGATTTATATATGGTTGAGCTGTTATTGATACGATAAATTTACAATTAAGACCAAAGTTTATAGCAAGATTGGCCGTAACACTTTGTTGATAAAAAGAATATCACATGATACAAAAAATTATGCACAGAAACACAAAAAGGATACAATTATTCAAGGAATAGCACTCACACGAGAATATTTAAATGCGAAACAATTCACAAACAAAATGAACACCCAAAATGTGTAACGGTAGGACAGTTTAGTTCTTTCCACGAAATAATGAAAAGGAATTCATCAAGGGATCATGGGAATTTTATCTCAGATTTGATGAGATGCTGCTATGCCAGCATTCGTTCAGACCGAACTCTTCCCGTTCTCTTCTCACACCAACTTCATCCGAATCCAAATGTTTAACTCGTTAATGCTGCGATAAATCAATGATTGAAAAATGTTTTTTAGTCATACATTGTACAATGAACAAGATTTTTATGCAGTGATTTCCAGTAAACGAGATTGGAAGGAGACTGTACATCACTGGCCATTGCCGGCACGAAATATGTTCATGAATCTTGGGTAATGATTGAAAAAGTGCTATATTGTAGTACAATCGGCAGAGATGGGATTTTTGCGAAAAGTTTCCCGCGACTGTCAGCTGATGAAAGCATTATAGATTTATGCAAGTACACGAAAGTTTGTGATCTCCTAAATTTAAGCAAGAGGTGGCAACATCCGGCGTTTAGGTTGGATACGTCCTAGTTAGCAGTGGTGTAGGAGCTGGGGGTGAAGGGGGTACAAGCGTACCCACAAAACTTTTGATTTATCAAAGCTTTGGTTAGAATCTCCAAAAATTGGGCAAAGAAGCTTCGAACTTTTAACAATATTATGAAAGTACCCTGTTATTGAGTGTGCAAAAATTTTATTGTTTCACAGAAAACACATTAAATACAAATAAACTCAACAAAATGTTTCTAACAACTTCGTGTTTTAGTTTGTCAGAGTTTAACAGTAACTGATTCACTTGAAAGCTTGGCAAAAGAAGGCATTTCATTTATGTGCTTTATTAGATGTACATTGATGGAATCAAGTACACTGCATGGCACCTACTTCATATTACTAGAGCCCATGCCAGGTAAGTAATCTATACTACATAAGCTTTTGTTTATTTTAAATACAGTGTTTGGATGAACACATTTTGGCATACAGCTTGTTGCATGTGGCATATATGTGCAGTTGAACAAATAATGCTGTGAGGCTCATGGCACAGTCATAAAATATAAATAACATGTACTGTATGTCTTCAGAAAAGGAAGCAGCTTTAGGCCTACCTCAGGTAGGTTTGAGGTTTCCTGCTGACCGCAACAGCTGGGATGGAAAACTTCAGAAACTGTGAGGCAGATGGTCGAGAACAGGCCTACTGAGCCAGATGGCTTCTGGCAACGTTCGTGCGTACATAGCGTACTTTTTTCAGTTGGGTTAATGAGAACCAAATTTCCAGCATAAAATTTTTTATTTACAATTCTATGGCGATATGGTAGTGTAAAATATAATGTACCAACAGCTACAGCGAAACTTTACAGGGATAAAATTTGTCGCATAAACGTTTTCCGGGAAAATTTGAGAAAATTCGGGCAAAATATCCTTTGCATCAGGGGGTCTCCAGGTCAACGGCATCATTCAGGCTTATCACACATTTCGCATGCAGTTCACAGAAAATAAAACATACAAAAATCCAAGATATGCAATGCACACGATAAATTTATAAACCCACTGATAAACATGCAAAATGACTACGTACAAACGTCCTACAACCAGAGGCGTAGCAAGGTTAGACGGCGTCCGGTGCAAGAAGCAAGTTTGGCGCTCTCACGTTCGAATCTGAGGTCTTTCAGAAGAAAATGTACTGTATTGAAGGAAGTACTTGTGACATTGTTGGGACTTTTCGGAGGCCCCGCAATGATTCGGCGCCCCCACAGTGATTCAGCTCCTGGGGAGTTGCGACCACCTTGCCCCCTTCGTTACGACCCTGCCTACAACACGCGCTTATACTGACTGAAAGCAACGTTAAAAGCTTGCGTCACTAAATTTGCCTTCGGTCTGAATAAGGCTGCCGACCCGAGATTGAAACATACTGGAACAGTTTGTAGAAAAGCAAAAATGATGAGCTACGCTCAGCCATCAGCGACAGTTTCAAAACGAATGTTGGTGAAACCTATACTATAGAAGTGTTGCCAAAAGTTGGGTTGAAGAAAGCGCACACGTAAGCAGGAATGTTGGGGAACGGGAACGCGTGGGAACGGAGTTTCCACAACTTTTCGAAGTTTTTCTTTAAAATGAGTTTGAAGATCTTTTAAAATGGATATTTTTTGGGTGAGTTCCCACACCTTTTTTTGTTATAGCACTACATCCCTGCACGCAAGTTTCTTGTTGGCAAGTATGTCTGGCAATTCTTCAGGTACATCTTCCATATTGCGTGCAACGAGCAAGCGTTAAGGACAGCTGAATCGCTCAGCATTAACTGTAGATCTACATCATCATATCATCATTGCGCGCGACTTACCGGATTTAACTGCAGCTGAAAGTTGTAGCGGTATTTGCACCTTGTTCCTGTGTATCTTATGTAGCACCTGTAGAAAACGTCAGTTTACGATTGGTAATAGACAACAGTTATACGTTATCCACAAACGAAAAGAAAACTTCAGACAATTGTGTTGTGCTACGTCACTGCGTGAATGGCTTTAAAATCGTCACATAGCGACGCAAAAACAAAATAAAAATATACTCACAAGCAGTACGGTCGAGGAGTTCGAGCTTTGCGGTTGATTTTACAAAGGCCTTTTCCATTGCAGTAGTTGTTGAAGGTCTAATCACAGTCGGGATCTTTATCGTGGCCCTTAAGTGCTGTTTAAGAATATATAGATTGTCACAAAAGATTTTCTTTCAGGCTGTTCACAGTGTAAATAGCCTGTGTAAACTTTACGCACACACAACCGCATTCAGGTTGTTTGAGCCGTGTCTCACTTGCACTATTTTTTAATTTCAAATGCTTTTGTTGTATAATGGCTCTAAGAACTGTTCGGTTCCAACTCAACCGCTTTCGAACCTGTAATGGGCGTTTTCAGTGGCTTAGCGCATGCGGGATTATTTATATTGAAAACGGAGATGTCCAAGCACAGAGAGACAGATTGTATGGTTTTCTTGTACACATCATACAAACTTCAAGCAAGGATCGCTATCTCTCAAGTTTATCATAAATGGGGATACAACGGAATGTTTACTCAACTGTCAATTTTTGAAATGCGCTCTAGCTACGTTGAAAAATATGCCGATATTATTGAAAAATGCCAGACGAGCTTCTCGGGATGTTTTGTTCACAGATGAGCGTAACTTTAAGAGTGAAACTCCACTGCTAGTTTGCAGACCTTTTGCTCTTTGCCGAAGTTGATCGGATCCGGTTGTCACTGGTTGCTTATATGAAACAGTTCAAAGTACCGCATGTGTCGCATCGGAACAACCGCAGTGGCTGAAATTCGAGCCGATGCAGGTTGCACCCTGTAACTATTTCAAACAGGGTAGTGTTTCGAAGCTGAAATTTACACAGCCCAGATGCATGACGGCGATGAGTGCCCACTGTCCGCCTGGAAATGTGACAAGACGCTGTGAAATTCGAATCGCAGGTCCCGAGACTTTCTCAGGGATTGGGGAGCGATTGCACAACCCTGGAACACTAAAGCCGGGTGATTTCCACCCTGTCAAGTGTGGTGATCACGTGGTTCTTTCGTAAGCAAACGCGGGAGCGCTCTCCACGCATCATAACTGCAGTTGTTTGTCTGAATTCTTGACTGGTGTGTGCAAGGTCGTGCTCGCTATTTGGAATTTTCCACAATGGGGAAAAGTTTGTGATATCGGGTGAAAATTACCCGACGTTATGGCTAGTGTGAGTTTTTCCTAGTGATACAGGGTGTGGAAATAAAGTCTGTAATACAATTGTGGCAATAAAGGGCTGTAATTCACCCAGGGCACATAGGCGTATCCAATGGGGGGGCAGGGCGCCATGGATCTCTCAAATTTTTTGCACATATAGTCATTCTGTGCTTTGAAAACCTGCGTCCCAAATAAAAATACTCTTGATCGCCTAAAATCAAACATTTTTTGTCCCCCCAAAATTTAGGCTGGCTACGCCACTGTCAGGGCATGCTTCCACGACCTCGTTACCAGCATAGAATTGAATTTCTTAAAGCCAAGTATATGTTTTATGAACGCTTAAGTTCACTCATATATCAAATTTTCGTTATTTTTTATATTTTTTCATCAATAACAGCATCAAATCAAAGTACAAACTAAATTTATTAGTGTAAAAACCACGGAATATGAGTTACATTTCCAAAGTACCTTGTGCAATCAACTTTAATTGAAAGAAAGTATATTCTTTTTATTTTTTAAAAACGGTTGAAATTCACCAGGGATTAGTGTTCGTGTGACAAAAATGTAGCGTTAGAATTCCAGGGGTGATGCTGGTGGACGTTGCGAAGGTTTCACACAGCACGACCTTCACATCCTGGTCACAGCACCATTTTGTTGCGATCGGAAAGCCCGAGGGGCATGCGCGCAAAGCTTCACACTGTGGCAGCAAGCAACAATAGAGTTCACCCGACGAGATCACTCTGTTATTCCTTGTTCGCGCCACCTATATATAGTGTTGTTCTTCGTGCACATTCCGTTCGTGGTGAACCGCGCATTCAGCGCAACGCCAACGGAGAGGTTGCAACACCCGCCAAACATCAGCATCTTCAAAGAAGCAAACACCTTACACTCCATTATTAATCCAAATCGTGCAAGAAACTCAAGCGGAAAGTAACACAAGCTAATTCTAAGATTTATTTCGGTAGCAGGCAGAAAGTTTGGGTATAACAGAAAAAACTCACGTTTGCAATTGCCACCACAAAACCCTTTACAAACACGTTGAATGGGAGATTGTAGCAAGCATTCCCTGAAGCGTCGACACAGATCATTGAAATGTGTTCTGCAAAATAGGTGTAAATATTATTATTAAATATCTTGCAAACATTTTTGTCAATACACATCATTTTTAATAAACGTGGTTCATCACAAACAAGTCGCACATTGGAAATGACGTAACTTTAGTGCTTGCACGTGAAAACGTTTTGGAATTTAAACGATGCGTGATTTTCGTGGCCTAAGTAAGTCGCAGAAAGTTGCCGTAATAATTTTTTGAATGACATGGAATGCAAAAAAGAGATAGGGCTGCAGGAAGACGATCAAACACAGAAACTTTACTTGTGATCGAAAGAAGTGTTTTTGAGCAGCACGTATGATTGACGATGAGAAGCAGGTAGATTCGTACTTTCCACGAAAAACGAAAAGTGTTATTAGGTTTTGTGTTGTTAGATTCACAACCAGCAAGGAAGTGATCAGAACATTATCCAACTTTCTAAAAATAATGTAGGAAATAATATTTTCTTCCTGTGTCTTTTGATCATGACTTTTGAGCACTAAATTTTTTGTGCAAATTTTTGATCTTCATAATTCTGCGGTGTTGGAGCTGTAAATCAATTTTCAACTGATATTTCTTTTCGATTGTTCAGAAAAAGGCACTGTTGTTGCTCACGCGCCTCAAAACTTTATGCCAGACCAGGGGTTCCCAACCTTTCTCTGACCATGTACACTTTCAGCATTCCGACAGATTATTATTATGTACCCTTTCATATAATAAATACTACGGCCAAAGCAAACGATACAACTGACATCTTGCAAACGTTTCGATAACAACTGTTATCATCTTCTGTGCATAGCAATAGCATTGCTTCCCTGGTGGCAATAGCATTGCTATGCACAGAAGATGATAACAGTTGTTATCGAAACGTTTGCAAGATGTCAGTTGTATCGTTTGCTTTGGCCGTAGTATTTATTATAAGGCTATTTAGCACTTCCGCTTTTCGTGTACCCTTTCATAATTTCGACAGATGAACGTGTACCCCTAAAATTGCTTATTACAAAATATTTTGTCATGATTAATCATAGATATATTTAACAATATGCATAAAACGGCTTTTGAGAATAATATTCACTAATATATGTATAAATACTTGGAAATAAAAGATATGTAAATATGTTTCGCTTCTATTGCTAACCTCAAATGTGCCCCTTCGGGCAGGCAAATGCACCCTGGGGGTACATGTACCCCAGGTTGGGAACCTCGGTGCTAGACTTTTGTCTTCTGAAACCTTTGACTGGCCAACGATATGTTGGAGAGGAAACTTTTCCATGCCATATAGGAAGCACGCACTACCCGTAGATTCTATTTTCAACGGCGAACATAGCAATATTCCGCTGCCGAAAATTACTGAAATAAAGTGTTTGATTGATTGCAGCTGCATTATTGCAGATTTGCTCATGAACCAGGGTGAACGACCAATGAAGCAAAGATTGTTTCTTTCCTCGGAAAAGTTATTGGCAACTTTTATACTGACATCTTCATCTGAGGAATTCGCAGAAACAAATCGATATGTTAGTTCACATAGGTTTAACTACTGTACTGTTGCTGTACTTCCTTACTCGTGATAGCTGGGTACACTATGACAAAGACAAAATGTATGTAGTGAGACCTTCATTTACAAGCAAAACATGCGACATAAAACTCAGGAAATCTGTTGGAAGAATCAGCTTCTACTGAATTTTCTTTCATCTTTGTTTCGTAAAATTGGCAAAAAGAGTTACAATATCTTTGCGGAGGCAGAAAAACCTGATATATTGGCATAAAATTGTGCAAGCAGTTTCAAGCCATTTGAATTAATGCAACCAATCTGCGAACCAAGTTATCATGACAACATTTTTGATGAAGAAAACATGATTTTTTCACCAACAAACTCTTTGATCTGAAATCGTTGCACTACGTCGAGGGGAAATACGTCGAGGTGAACTCGCCACCATACATCAGCATTATACATTACCTGCCATCGTCTCCACAAACCGGGTCTTGACTCATCAAGCTGTGGCATGCCAAGGACGGACATTGGCAAATGTGCAAATCTGGAGCAGAATCGTTCGTTACGTAAACCGATGGTCCGGTGTTGATTGGCCTGCATATGGCACCAAAGCGGCACGCCTTCGGGTCATCGGGGTTGCATGGTATCCACGCGTTCATCGCGCCCGCGCAGTGCGTCAGGTACGCAGCAAGAATAAATGCAGTTGCAAGGAGCTGTGAGGTCCTTAAACGGGTCCCACGTGAAAAGCAGTATCCAAATTTGCAAAGACGCATTGCTGATGTGAAGCCTTTCTTGAAGAGTTGGCAGCAGTAAATATTGTAACTTAACCACAGTTTTATGTGGAGTTTCGGCTGCAAATCACAAAAGTCTGTCCAAATGTTTTCTCCATAACTAAATTGCATACCGTTTGAAGACAACAAAGATCCTGGTCTGGTTATTATCTGCAACTTTTCTATTTGACTGGGCTTCAAAATTAGCATTCGAAAGCGAAGTACCTCCTGCGCACCTGCGATATTATTTCTTCAAGGAAAGAGGCTGGTACAATCGGTTGAATCGAAAATTAGCAGTGCAAACCTACAGATAACATCTACAGTACGATTCCTATTGATGAAATATTCTTGGATTTAAGTGACTTATTTCTCCCATGAAGAGGAGTAGTTGATGCCAAGCGTTTGGAGACCGTATTCAAATTTCAGGCTCGGCTCCAGCTCCGGGCATCTAAGTTTTTTGGCTCCAGCTCCAACATTTAGAAGTTTTTGGCTCCGTCGCCTGAACAATTTGGTCCCAAAAATCATTGAAAAAACACTGTATTATTTGTATAACTCGCTTGCCCCAAAAACTACCTGTGGAACCGGAACTCAAGTTTCAAGCTCCGGCTCCACCATCTAAAAATGTTTTGGCACCGGCTCCGGTTCCCACCATCCAAAATTGCTTGGGCTCCGGCTCCACAGCCCTGGTTGAAGCGGACAGTTTTTAACTGGCGCCAACCTTTATTTGCCTCGCTATTAAACCTCAGGAACCATTGCACTATGGGCGCAATTAGGTGGGACACGGGGGACGCGTCCCCCCACTTTTTCAGACAGTGGGAATATAATATGCGTAGGTGTAGGAGCAAGCAAATTTTTGGGGGTGCAAAGGATTTTTGCCCAAATTTTCCCGAACTTGCCCAAAAAGTTGTCGTGCAACTTTTGCCGACCGTTTTTGTGGTGTGGCCTCCAAAAAATGATCTTCACTTGTTTTTCTGCAAACCTTGGGCGCCATTTTTGGAAGTCAAACAACGTTGGGCACCATTTTTGCTCAGATTTTCAGGGATTTCGCCAAGATATTTAAGGATTTTGTTTGGATTTTCAGGGATTTTGCCAAAATTTTCAGAGATTTTGCCCAAATTTTCAGAGATTTTGCCCGGATTTTCAGAGATTTTGCCCGGATTTTCAACACATCAAAACTCTTGGGGGTGCGCTTGCACCTCCTGCACCCCCGCCTCCTACACCACTGATAATATGCCATGTCCCCCACATTTTTCTCTTTAGGTTTTGTAATGCATTGTTTTCACACCAAGCTGCCCCCTCATATTTTACAACAAAATTGCGCCCATGAATTGCACAAATGTATAGCTTGTCATTTGCCAGGGTCACATCGCTAAGTATTTTATCTCACGTGTTCTACTCGGCATGGGCAAGCAGAACGCAATCAGCCGTGCAATTCGCTGACTGTGCAAATTTCTTTAATGATTAGGTCAGGCTATTCCATCGATTCCTGTCAATTGATGGTCAAACTTGCATCATTTAGAACAACCTAAAGCACGGTAATGAAACCAGTGTCCAACTCACTACGAATTGTTGAAAAGTGCACTTCTAAAATACCGCGGGCTTTTCCCTCTGTTACGAATTTGATTCTCTCCTTGCGCTCTGCGCTCGTAGTGGCACACATCTTTCGTATGAAGGAACGTTTATTTCTTGAGCTTACCTTCCGGTAAAATTAAAATATGTCAAAAACTTCCAACTCTGGAAAGCATCACTGCCACATAAACGTTGAAACTTTGCCCCTGTTCTTGATTTTGAAACAGACCGACGTGAGGGACCGGCTTTGCTTTGAAATTCAGGTTCAAGCTGTAAACCGGCTGCCGCTTCCTCGCTTGACCTATAGACAAGCGTGCTGGCTATTTATACTGGTAGCTGGCTCTCTTCTTCTTTCGTAGGCTTACTTTTTTAATTCACCGCGAAAAAGAAAAAAAAGTAATCCAGACGGTGTCTGTCGCTGTTTTGCAAATGCTCATCATTCTATCGTATCCATGACTTTGGGTAGAGGATATTTTCGTCAGCATATTTTTCGTCTCTCAAGTTTGGTCATTGCCACTGCATCGGTGACAGAACTTTCGTATTTGAAAGATACTTACATAGATCTAACAAACGTACTTCATCGTCCTCAAACAGACACATTTAGCATCATTTGTTTTGCAAAACAAGTATTTGAAAAGCCTATCACAGTAATTTTTTTAACTTTTGTCCTTAGGTTGTTCACAGCACATTCATCAGTTCCTGGATGACTGAAAAAGAGTTTTTCGTTCAGCATCTCTTTTACAGTATTGTTGAATTAAATAATTTTTTCACAGTAATGTCTCCTTTTGCCGTAGATACAAGCAGTAAAGCACAGTTGAACACTTTTTAATCTGATCTTGTTGAAGATGATAACAACTGCACGTAAACGTTAGGTCGTTTCGTGCTTAGTAACTTAAACATAAAGATTATAATGCAATGTGCGTGATAGACCCCAACCAACTAGAAAAAGCTTTCGTAAACCGAAAATTATAAAACTTGAAAAAGAGAACGTTTATGGCAAACCACATAATTTTTTGAGATCAAAATTTTATCCAATGACCGCGTGCAGACTTGCCAATTTAGCGCGAAACGCGCTAGATTTAAAGCTTTGTCACCAAGACCAGTGCTTCTTTTTGAAAAAATGCGTATGTGCTGTTTTAGCGTTTTTAATATCTTCAGCACCAAATCTAATGGTTTTCCCTTGCAATTTTGAAAAGCATGTTGAGCAACAAATAAAAGCAAAAACTTTAAAATTGCCAATATAGCTTTTTCACTCCTACTTCTATTCAAAAAGACAAAATGGGCAACAGAACAATTCTCTCGTATGATTATGCAATGATCGTTCAATGTTTTGGATAAATCGCATTGTTGGGGGCAAAAATATATTTTCACAATGCCATTGTTATAATACTGGCTGTGGACAGATGCATGAGTTGCAATGTACCTTTTGTGAATTCAATCGGAAGGCTGCTTTTGGGGAAAGTTACACTGCAGATGGTACAGCGGTTATGCGATTATTTGTTTGTGTTTGGAAATAAAACACCTCAAACAAAATTTCTTTTAGAGCAGGCCCGTAGCCAGGTTTTAAGGATTGGTGGGAAAAAAACTTTTTAGGTGGGAAGAGTTTTGTGTTTTTTGAAAGTTTGAAACAAATTTTTCTGGACACAACAAGCTTTGGGGGGACACAAAACAATTCGGGCTATTGCCGCCTAATGCCCCCCAAGGCTATGGGCCTGGTTTGAAGGCGTCTTATGTTCGTTGAAACAGCGTAGTATATTTTGAAACTGCAGAATGAACACCGCATAAATCTTTTGGGTAGCGGAGACTGAAACGAGCTAAACTGCTGCAAATTTTCTTCGTGTAAGTGTCAGTGCAGGATTCATGAGAGCAACTGATGGAATTTTCTTCTGAAAGTCAGTGGTGCTCCTCGAAAATATCGCTTGTTATCAAGCTCCACACAGCAAAACACGTTTCTGGATCCAAATACAGAGATCTGGTGATCCAACTCAATACAATGTAG
>Ga0210059_1012461_pt1 | contig 12841 bp, 3 predicted proteins | sample Ectturendosymbi2_FD_188042 | JGI IMG/M metagenome (GOLD analysis project Ga0210059, IMG submission 188042) | Ecteinascidia turbinata endosymbiont from Florida, USA - Sample 2 (SPAdes) (version 2) | ecosystem: Host-associated > Tunicates > Ascidians > Unclassified | place: Key West, Florida...
GGCCCATAGCCATGTTTTAAGGTTTGGGGGGACAAAACGCGTTTTAGGGAGGAAATAATTTTGTTTTCATCATATGCTTAGAACAGATTTTTCTGAGAAAAACAAAATTTGAAGGGACACAAAAAACTGCCTGCCTCCGAATGACCCCGTGGCTATGGGCCTGGGTAGACGTTTGCTGACTTTCCGACAAGCTACGTGTTTTTAGCACCACGTTCGCAGAAACAAAATGCGATTGTGATGTAATAAATGCGCGGTGACCCAACCAGTGATAACTGGAAATCTTTCTTAGAGTGTTTATGAGATTCGACCCGTACTAATACCTAAATAGCTAGCTGAGCTAAGATACTACCCAAATTTGTTTGGGTTTTAGGACACCTGTAGAAAATAGAAAATCTGGTTTTATTATAACAAGTGTTAGCAAAAGTTGCCCTTCCACGATAGACCGCCTTTTGCTGATGCGTCGCCGTCACTGCTTGCGATAGCAAATGTTTAGTATGCAATTCGATGACGCAATTCTTCTTGCTTGTAGCTTTCTACTTGTCATGGCAGGTTTTACTGCATAAGTCATGACCGCACAGATCTCTGTGAGTAACTTTGAGAGCTGCACTGAAAAGTTTTCCGTTGAGAATAGTGAGAAGTATGTGACAAGGCAACGTATATACAAATGTACATAAAGTATATTTAAGCAAAAGCATGTGCATTCAACAAATACTGGCAAATCTACTGCTATGGTGAGTTCGGATACTAGCAAACTAATATATTGTTTGTTGCTGTTGAGTTAAGGTTATGAAAAAGACGCTTTGCAGGCCCGCAACCAAGGTTGTGCAACCGGGCAATTACTCTCCCGAAATTTTCAAAAACATGTTTAGTTGTTAGGAACAACAACAAGTTACAGCCATCCCCCCCCAAAATATAGTGCAACAACAAGTTACAATCATTTACCCCAAGAAAATATCAGCTTGTTGCGACCCTGCCGCTTTGCATCATAATTGAATTTCAAGATTTCTTTGCACTGCTGTTGAAAACTTGAATCCCCTTTTAATTACATGCATCAAGTCTTAATGTTGCTCAGAACGTCTGGTTTTGTAACTATTTTTGTATCATTGTTTCGTTTTCGAAGGAAGGTTCCTGCGACAGTTTCTTTTTGATCTGCCGACGGCGTCGTCTGCGACACAGGCAGAATAACAACAGAAGTGCAACGAGTGCTATCAGGGAGATGAAGACAACAGCCGGTATCACGATCTTCTGCGTTTCTGCAAAATAATCATGTCGTCAACAGCATATCCTACAAAGATGCTCTTGTTAGGAGCCTGAACACAAAAATAATACCACGTTTGGGAAAAGCAAGACATGAAATACATGTCTTTGTTTTCAATGCTGTGCTTATGTTCCTGTCGAAACTGATCGAGCAATTGTCCTGTACAAAAACTGGAACTAGTTTGTTGGCCTCAGTTAGCACCGTTCCGATTATAATCGGCTGCTGTTTTCAATTAATGCAACATCTGCAAAGGGCAAATAATAACTTCCCCAAAGAGACGGTAGATTTGCTTTCACGAATAGATTCGTTTTGAAGTTTTTCTGACAAAGGTCACTGATAAAACTACAAAACTAGATTGTGTTTACAAAGGGATTTTGCTTATCCGTTGTCTTAAATGTAACGAGAAAAATGTTTCTGTTTAGCTGTCCTGGTTTGCCAAACAAAGCCGTGTTGTTTTCCAACCCTGTTCAAACCACGTTTAATTCATAAGCATCCGAAGAAACCTGTAGTTGGCCAGTATTTCATTCATCAGCGACGCAAAGCAGTTTAGATTCTCAGAGTGGCAGTCTTACCTCAGGCTCAAATCGCAAACTCGTTGCATGAAACAAACAGAATAACCGGCCACTTCGCCCAATAGCAACTCAATGGCGACGAAACAACATCGGCGAACTGACCCTGTCGATCAGTGAAGACACAAACAGGCAAACCGACGCTTTTGCTCAATTATACCAGAAGGGATGATCGTTTCAACTAATTTCAAAAAGTTTATGCGGTGCTTTTCAAGGTTTTTGTTTTATGGAAAAGTGACTTTCTTTAAGCAGGCTCGCAAAAGTTGGAAATGGTCAAATACAGGGTCGGTGTCGTGAATGGCAAACTTCAAACATAATCCATGAGAGTCTTTTGATCTAAGAAAACTTCCTGTCGGTAAATGTTGACACTAGCTTTGTTCATTTTTATTCTTAAGTTATATCCGCTGAAACTGCATCAATAGACAATTTTCATTTATTACCATCTTTTATATGCGTTACCGCCTCACACATGCTTTGTGGTATCACTTTTTAGATTTACTAATTTACTATTATTTTTGACGGTAAAAAATGTTTTTATGCATCCAAGTTTTTTTCATTGACTTTATATGTTTTTGCTTGTTTCCCCAACGCTTTAAAATGCATTTCAATATTCAGGGACTTGAAACAGTTCGTTACCAACACAAGCCCAAAACTGATTGTCGTCCTTACTTGCCACTTGTTTGTTTCTCTTTTCACTGAACTCACATTTTGAGTCACACAAACGCGTGAGTAAGACTGAATTTGTCTGTGAAATGAGCACTTCAAATGGTGGTTTTATAAACGTGGACGCAAAAGGAAAAAAATAATATAATGTTTGCAAGTAATCAATGGTCATAAAGTCATGATATAGTGTAGAAAAGTTACTTCAATTGCGTTACTGGCTTCGTATCAATCAAAATAAACACATTGTGATGATGAACGATTTCAGATTAAATGCAAGAACGGCAATTGTTTTTCCTTATGATGCTAGATTCATTTCTTTGCAGTATTTTTTTCTAAAGAACATAATTTCCAGAAGAAAATATCCCAATACTACTCACACTTCACATTTTTTAAAGAAATTCCTTGTTAATTTATCACTGCTTTTCAAATTGTTTTGTGTGGGTGCTTTGTGCTATCACATCTGTACCTTTTTTACAGTACTTATCGGGTTCTGTTAATAAATTCCTGAAACAAACATGTTTTTCCAAAGATATAGTGAAACGCAGCTATTTCAAGATTTTTCACCACGTTGTTTGTGAATACGAACAGTGCTTCGAGGTTTTTGCTTCTGTAACGTCACAAACGCTCGAAAACCCCGTCGAAACGAAATAGGGAAACTGTGAGAAATTCGGGTATTTAAAGATTAGCAATATATTCTTCTTTTCATTTATTTTCTGTCTTGCATGTTTCACATCTCTTTTATGTTCTTTATTTTTTTCTGGAGCATGCTCATTGGCAAATGCAAAAGTGACCACACTAGGTCGGTGCAGGTGTCATGCTTACAAGGTTCTCGAAGGATCAAAGATCGTGCAAATTGGTTAAAACAATTTAAAAACTGATTTTTAGTTCAAACAACAAAATTTGTTATCACAGACAAGGTTTTAAAAATCTTCCAGAATATTTCTTTACCTCATTGGAAAAAAGCATTATTTTAAAATTTACATACTGCGTCATACATACGTCACATGCATACGTCGCACACGTCACATTATCTAGCCAGGTTTGGAAGGAAGTGAAAAGTCACCTTTGGCCGTCGCGGTCCTACATTTGTGCCATGCTGTTTGGAAAATGACCTATTCGACAACACTTTATAGTGATATATTGTTAAAGTCACGGACAATGGAAACTCAGCCTTGTCAAGTTAAAAAGGAGCAAAATCACTTTTTATCTACGAAACGCGCAGCAGATCTTAATTTTTATCTTATTCCGGGGCAAATTTCTTCCGCTCTGATATTTTTCTAATAAAAAATCTGCTTCTGCTTTTTTTTAAGCATGCAACTTGATACTGACCTTCAGGCGTCGAAACGTGGTATGGCCCAATCGTTACGTTCCTTCTCGTTTGACGGCCTTCGAGCAAGGCTTCTGCGTCAGCGCTCCTACGGAGGCGAGAAACGGGGTCGACATCCTGGATGCATTTCTGCAGAAGCATATAAAGGTACTCGGTCAAAAGCCATTTCCACACGCCGGCTCCAAAATCCTGGGCTCGGACCCCCCAGCCCTGCTTTCAAAACGTCCATGAAAGGGGGGTTGTAAAATCTTACACCACACATGTTCTAACTACTTCGCGAGATCGATCTATATCCCAGCATCGCCGATACCGGTCAAACACTTTTTTCACCTGTTAATATAACAGTGTTATAATTCTTCACTTTTCTGGCGACGCACATGTTACGAAAATTCGCAGAGGAAGTTACCACATGGTGGATTAAAAAAGTGCGATGACAACCTGTGACAACCTGTCCTTGTTTTGATAATCTTAAAATTTGACATTTTTGAGGGAAATCTTTCTATACGCCCACTAACTAAAGGCGGCTTCACACAGAATCCGGTTACGGCTTACGAACCGGCTTATGGCCAACGTGAGTCTTCCCACATGCAGCAAGAACACCATCACCGACAACCACGACAATCCGGCTTACTTAAACCAATTTTAAGTGGAGACTGTCGTTGGCCATAAGCCGGTTCGTAAGCCCTAACCGGATTCTGTGTGAAGCCGCCTTAAGGCGCAAAATGGATTTCCGGTAATCTAGTTTCTACTCCTGTTGTTCCATGGGCACTGCACTTGCCAGTAAAACCACGGTTAGTGAGTGATGAGCTGTTTATAACATTCGTTATCATTGCAGTTAGGATTGGAACGCATTCAGTAGCTCAAACTAAAATTTAGTTTCCTGAAAACAACGTACTTAAGTGCGACGTTTAGATAGTGACAAAATTTTAGTCCAGTAAGATTTCGGTTAGATATAACTGCACTAGATAAAATATTTACTGCCTGGAAAAGGTTTTCGTCTAATTCCTACCTCCTCGCTTTGGCTTGTGCGTCGGCGTCTTTGGGGCTGCGTTTCATATAGTTATTGCACTTTTAAACCCTCTACCACATAAGCCTTTTTTAAGCCACAAACCATAAATTTGGCTTATTTGAAAATGTTTTGCTTACGAATTCTTATTTGAGTTTATGGCTTTGTTAAGAGAAACAAATGAAAGTGTGCTGATTCTGATCCTTCTTTTTGAAAACACTAAATTGCCAATATCAAAATCTGGCAAACCTTTTCAAAGGATGTCAAAAAAAAGAAGTTAAGGTAAATGGCGTTGCGTGGTTAGCATGAAGAGTGTTACAGCAAAAAATATAATGTCAAGTAGACCTTAAGACAGTAGCAGAAATTGTAACCGAAATTGGGAAAAACATTTTGTTTGGTTGAAGAATGGTGGTCAACATGATAAAACTTCCTGCAAGCTACGCACTTCCTCCATTGCTTCTCAGCAGAGCAGCTTTAGAAAACTTAAGGTCTGATATTACATAACAGTCTTAAATTTCAGCGATGCAGCAACTTTCCATCTCTTCGGTTTTAAGTACTCAGTTTGTTATCAATCTACTACTTGCTACTTCGTTTGATAAACCAATGTCAATATATAGTTCTTCGCAACTTGCCCATGACCTTTTTCTTATTTGTGTAAACCCATTGCTTCAAACTGTAACTGGCAATGTAATATACGTTCGTCTTTTATACCTTTTGCCTACAAGGTTTGCTTTGCTTTTTTGTTTTTTTTTATGTGTGCTTAACTTTTTATGATTTGGTAATCTTGCTCCCTCAACCCAACGCTGAACATTTGCTCTAGCAAAGCATCTTCTTTATAAAGCTTGTGCTACCTCATCTGGAAATCCTGTGGAAGTTAAAGTGTTAGAAAGTTGTTTCATTTTGGGGACGTCAGGTAATTTATTTGGGAGACAAGGCCATGCTGTTACAACGATTTCGTTGATCTCGCTGTTTATAACATTTGGGTATATATTTAACTCCACATAAAATCCGCAATCAACTGTGCAGTGGTTTCTACAGTAAAAGTGCTGTATTGATTTCCAGGCAGTTATGCAGATTTTGGCCAGGTTGCGAACATCTAACCTGTTCTTTTGACATTTGTTGATTTACATCATCAGGCTACACCGCTTACTAATTTCTGGTTTTGTGAATTTTAACAGCAAGTTTTTCTTTCTTCTCAAAGTGAAAGTTAAAAGTGTATAAACGGAATTAATCTTGAAAAACAGTATTTTGTTACTACAATTTACTAACCGGTTGGCATTGCGTCTCCCTCATGTTACACAAATCCACCTCACAGTGAAGGTAGGTTTCGTTGAAGCCGTCAAACTTGAAAACTCGGGTTTGAAAATCAGAAGTCCTACTCTCACCATTCGAAAGAACCAAAATTGAGTCTTGTAATTTGTTTTCAATCGCACATCTGTAGATAAAAAAAGAACAGTTTACTTCAGGGAAATTCCTTACATTTGAACATTTCTTTGTATTGCAAAATCATACCCTTTTTCAATCAGGGATAGACTGGATGGATGGTCTGGTGAATGATCGGGAGTTCCCCAGCACCTGTTGATGACGATAGCTAATCTTGTGTCCGTGGTTATGACAGCGGCCTGTAAACAGAAAATTACTGTGGTCAGCTTCCTCATACTTCGGTTTCTAAAAAAATTGTACTGATTATTCTGATCTAATAACTACTGATCGTACATGTGTAGATTGGCCGCAGAAAAAAGCAAACTGCATCGTTCGCCACGAACGCGAAAGGAGTACTTCTGCGCCTGGAAAAAAAGCAACGAACGGCACGAAGCAACTATTAAGTCCCGTTTACCTTCATTTTATATATAAAACAGGCTCGTGTGTTCCGGCGTAACGCGTATATTCACTTGCCTCAGACAAATTGTCAGTAAATGTGCTGCAGACCCCTGGCGCTATGGCACAAATTTTTTTTTCTTTGATGAATGGTTGACGGTTGTGTTCTTTTGAGTTGTTCTGTCTTGATTTCAGTCTGAAGGGCTGTTTATATTTATTTTCAGTTGTTTTTCAGTTCTGCAACCTGAAATGCGTGGAGGCTCGCGGTTAATGTTAACGTCGCAGACCATTCGTTGAGCGAAGTAGCCATTCGTTGTTTATCTGTCAAAAAGCATCGATCGCAACTCTTGCAATTAGAAAATCCCCAAAACAACATTTTAAAATGCACGCTGTACGAATTGGTTTGCGCACTTGCAATAATTTACAAAGAATAACGGTTTTGTCAAGCTCCAGTAAATTCCGTCTATTACATTCATTAAGATGCAACTTTTTGGCACAGCATGTGCCCGTGACAGCACGTCTTATGGTCGAAACAACCTTTCTTCATGGAAATCTTGTCAATTTCAGCTAATTTAAATGGTACCTGACCAGAAAACCTCTTTTTTTCGGTGACTCAGCGTTTGTTGTTTTAGCGAGTGCATCTGACGCAATTCACTCAGTACCGCCAAATCTATCTATCTGCGTACATGAGTGAAATATTTTTGTGTAAATGTCCTTGCTTGATTATGAGTGTTCGTAAGTGGAGTGTGTACACCTGGTGCTTGCGTCACTTGTTTAATTGACAGCGGTCAAAACACCCCCTGTTTTTGGGGAGGTGAAGACGCAAAGGTGCTTTGGTTCAAGGGGAGTTACACCAGCTTGACCTATCGGGTTGTCATCACTCATCTTTGCGCTCACTCACCCGGATGTGGAGCAAATCGTTGGTGGTGAACACCGTCTTTTTCTGAAGATGTCGGAAAGTGTCGTCAGTGAAGAGCAGCATCTTGACTTCGTAACTGCCGGTGCCGTTCAGAAGACCGCGACCGAACTGATGGGATCTGCAAAATCAGTTGGCGGTCGGCTGTGAAGGATCTTATCACAGTGATCATAAACTGAGTAAATTTTTCTAGTTCAAACTTGTGGTGCAATGTTTGGAAGAAATATTTGTGTCAGCCACCATCCCGGTTGAAAAAGAAAAACAAAATCCTTGCCATATTTTGTCAATAAGGACGCTGTAGCCAAGAAATCGCTTCAAACATTGCGATCTAACTTCTCAAAATGATTGTGTTCATTACCATAAATCAAACCTTACCAAAATTTTTTAAGGATAATTTTTGTGTCGGCGCGTGGCTTTTATCAAAGCTAGTGTCAAAAAGCTCACGTCTAAAAAACGATCCTCCAATAACTACCGCACCTGGCTTTTATCCCTAGGTCAAAACCAGTCCGGTCGCCACGGGGGGGTTTTGGTGGGCTTAGCTCCCCCAAATTAAAATATGAAGCACTATAAATTAGTGGAATTTTGGTCAAATTTGAATGTCAAGCCCCCCCTGCACGAACGTAAAGCCCCCCCGCACAAACGTAAAGCCCCCCTATTGACGACTTCCTGGCGACGGTTCTGGTCAAAACACTTACATACAAACACCAAAAGCGCAAAATAGCTGCTTTCTGAAATAGCTCAGGCTGTATCTGCTCTCTGCGCAATGGAGTCTCATACGAAAACACGATCAATACGAAAAGATGACCAAAACTTAAATGCTGGATTCATGACTAAAGCGCCGTATTTTTTCTAGTCTCCAACTATGTGGTTGCATTACGGGTTTTAACTGTGATTTACCTTAACTCAAAATTAAACGCAACTCCATATTTTTAAAGGGCCTTGCATCTTAAAAGGAGGCGTTAAATAGACTCTATCTTAGTTTAATTTGTTGAATTTATTTGTAGAATCATTGCTTTTTGTGACAGTTTAACCTCGAGGCAAAGGACCAACGCCCTGATATGGAGCTCAACAAGGCTTTGCAAAGCACAACAGCCTAAGTTACATGTAAGATTTATCTTGTTTCGACCTTCGTTTACAAAACAACACAAACGCTATGTCTACACATTCAAATGAAGGGAATGTTCAAACCGAAAGTCACACTGTTCGACAATCAGGAATTAATCGCATACAGATTGCCTAATGCTAATATTATTGCTGCATGTATTTTGCTTGTGTAAAGTGGACACTTCCGAAGAAATGTTTCTCATTTGTTGATATCATTTTATGTGCTTATTCAAAAAAACTTTCCATTATCACTGTGTCAGCTATTGCCGGCTGGTTTTTATAATAGTGCAAAACAAATGCGCTGTTACTTTGTAAAAACTGGAAAACAAATATTTTCTCCTTATCTTTTTAGGTTAGTCTCACAAGATCGTAAGCATGCGCAGCAAAGCTTCGTCATATATGAAAAAAGAAACTACATAGATAAACGTACACTACATCCTTAACAGTGATTCCATTCTTTGGTCGTAATTTTCCGGGCATCAATTTTTGAATTTGGGCCGAGAGAGTATAGTTCAACCCAGGTACAACAACGGTACCGTTTGGAAGTGTAACCGGCGGCAGAACAGGTTCTCCTGCTTCTTCTGCTCCTTCTATAACTGAAGAGAAATTTTTGACTACTGCAACTTCTTTCCCACCATAGACGTTCGGATCCAGTGACGAACCATCCAGTTGATTGAGTTCTAACGGACTTCGGGTGACCATTGACCCTCTCTCATCAACCTCTACAACTACGTTTCCAGCAGCGTTGGTAACAACGTTGCCAGTCTTGTCCGTGACAGGAACAAATCGACCTCCACCGGGACCATATTTAAGGCTGCCGTCTGGATTCCGTTCCGGTACAACCGCACCAGAGGGGTCGGTAACCAGAGAACCACCCGGTGATTCCGTTCGAGCCACGATGCCACCTTTTAATGGCTTCCAACCAAAACTAGGATATTTTCCATTCTGGTCGGGTAAACCTCGTGGAATGTTGACGTAGCTGGCTCCCCTGCATGAAGAATTAAAATATGTGCCTGATAAACTAATCATGTAGATGTTACTAAACGTGACATAAATAAATAAATGAAGCAGCGACCAGGCTGTATATCCACTCGAGGAAATTCAAATATCATTGTTACTTTTCAAACTCAAACCAAACACAATTTAATAGTCGATAAGTGGTCAGCAGGTTTATTATTATGTTTTCGCTAAATGGCAGAAAACATGAACAATTGTGGCATTGAAAAAATAGCATGGGATGAAAAACGCATCTTTATTGACCTTAGACCTTTGACGTTTCATCAAAAATGTTTCCCTAATTTGACAATGATGCTCTTTCTTGGATAAGTAACCATCGCTGGACTCCTACTCATAATGATTTTTATTGACTTGTAGCATTTTTGTAGGTTTGGCATGTATCTGAAAATCAGAATCTAGCCCGCACACAAGGGTTATGTATTTGGAAAAAAGCATCACCATTTATGTATTTCACTTAGAAAAATCTTAAGAAATCAAAAGCCATTTTTCATACATCTTTTTTCTTTTATCATGCTGCCCGTTTCAACAACACTTTGATAAAGTTTGATGCTTGCAGAGCAAGTTTTTTACAAAATACATCCAAAATGCCAACTTCTACTGTAATAGAATTTACGTCTAAGCCGTATTATGCAGTATAGACTCACATTGCATTTCCTGATGACAACGTAGCGCGAAGGTTTGACGTCTTGAACACACAAATCCAGATTGCTTCAAACAAAATCCCTGAAATCACTCCCGAAGAGGAAATGACCGAAGCATTATTTGCCAAGACGTTGGAATAAATGACGTGAGTTCCGTTTTTCTGTGCAGGGTTGAAATTGCAGACAATAAAAATATGTAACTAGAATTTTGGCATACCTACGAAGCTTCTTTCTGGATAAGATGTTGCGTCTTGAAATGCCTAATTGCATAAAGTGCGCACTGACACAAATCACGTGCTATCTTTAGTAGGATAGATCAATAGCTGCAAAGTTTCAGTTCCAGAATACAATAAAGCATCCTACAACAGATCAGGAGCAAGAACGGACAATTTCGTAGCTGTTTGAAGCCAATTTTCGAAATCTATGACGATCTTCGCATCCTCAAAACTTCGCTTCAGCGGAAACGTGCAATGGACCGTGACAACAGGTAAGCGACACATTAGACACAGCTTGCAATCAAGGGAAAGCTTGAGATAATGGACACAAGTAGATAGTCAGCATAGTTTAGTTCAAACTAGTTGTCTGGTTACGCAATCACGAGACAAAAACGCAGTTCCGATCATGTTTGTTTCTCTTTGCCTTTTTGTATAATGCCAATTGTCTCTTACAACGCATGCGCAATTTCATGTCAAGATATTAATGCTTCCTCTGTTCCGCACCATTTGAAATGAGGATTTCGATTTCTTAAATTTGTATCTATAAGTTCTTGCATTTTATATACATTTTATATATTTTTATATGTGTATTTCGCAATTTTCTCTTCCTTATAAATATTTTTTGATCAGCCAATAAGTTTCACAATGGACGTCGTTGAAATATAATTCAGGTTGTTTTTAAAAATTTGTCAGATTTAAAGTTGATACTTTTTCAAAACAGCAGCCACAAACATAAACATTTTTCATGATGGTAGGTGGGCAAGTCCAAGAAACACTGGGAGAAGCACGGTAATCAGAAAGTTAAAAGAATGTGAATGTTCTGTTCCCACAGTACTTAATAAAAGTGTGGAAACCACGCGAAACACTTAAAATTGATTGTTGTGAGTTTACCTGAAATTAATTTCTCGATGAAAAATACACCAATTTTTGGGCTGCCTATGCACTAAAATAATTTATTTGGGGAATCGGCATTGAATTAAGAGCATTCGATTGAAATTTCTTTGTTTTTCACAAAATTAAGAACATTGATAAATAAACTTAAACTTTTTATTCAAGAACGTTCTTACAATCAAAACCAACAGCGCAAGTTAAAATGCATCACTACAGTTTTCATCGTAATGCGTAAAGGCATGATTTGCCGTATTCACCATCATCACCACAAACACTTGTTTTAAAACAAAGTATCATCTTCGAATAGTTTGCTTTATATGCTATAACAGCGAAAATCGCAAAGCGCATTCGTTACAATAAAGATGGCCCTGCTCGCCAAAATAGTGCAGTGGTGATATACATACACCATAAATGTTCTAATCCTGGAGATCCGATTTTTAAGCAAACAAACTATAAAATTTAAACTTGCAAAGGTAACACGAATGCTTGCCAAGGTAACACGAATGCTTGCAAAGGTAACACGGATGCTTGCAAAGGTAACACGAATGCTTGCCAAGGTAACACGAGTGCTTGCAAAGGTAACACGAATGCTTGCAAAGGTAACACGAATGCTTGCAAAGGTAACACGAATGCTTGCAAAGGTAACACGGATGCTTGCAAAGGTAACACGAATGCTTGCCAAGGTAACACGAGTGCTTGCAAAGGTAACACGAATGCTTGCAAAGGTAACACGAATGCTGCTGCGTTCCCATTAACTTCATTTCCGGATCCTCTGTCTGCATTTGACTTTTACCTCGTTAGAAATGTGGTTCGGTGGGAAAACTGATGGAGTAAAAATCTTCGGTATTCATCAGCGCAGGAGGCAAGCGAAACCAGACACGTCACAGAGCTGCATTATTTGGTAACGTTTAGTCTTGCTGTGTTAATCTGAAGAGTGACATACGCTGCAGCAATCGAATGTTCGTATGTTGCTGAATTAAAAAAAACTGTTTGGAGCCAAGACTTTGCCAAGTCGAGCATTTCGGATAATTTAAACACAGGTTGCTAAAAATTATCTGAAACAGCCCGAATAGGTTTTCTACACAAAACAGGTTTTCGTCAAAGAATTCGGAAAAAATCAAACAGAAAAATTAATATAAACAAAATCAAAAACAGCTTTTGTGTGCAAAAATTGGTGTGTAGGCAGGGCCCCGACATGGGGAAGTGCCGCCCCGGGGCGAGTCGAAAAGTGCCGCCCCCCACAGTCAGTGGCGTAACCAGAGGTTTGAGCCAGGGGGGGATTTTCTGAAAGGGGGCCGTTAACCATCGTGTGGGCATGTAATAATTAGTTCCTGAAAACTCACAAACGTTACATATATATATGCTTAAGTCAGCCATGTCCAACCCAAATAGCTTACTGAGACAAAAAGTATATCA
>Ga0210059_1012462_pt1 | contig 12841 bp, 10 predicted proteins | sample Ectturendosymbi2_FD_188042 | JGI IMG/M metagenome (GOLD analysis project Ga0210059, IMG submission 188042) | Ecteinascidia turbinata endosymbiont from Florida, USA - Sample 2 (SPAdes) (version 2) | ecosystem: Host-associated > Tunicates > Ascidians > Unclassified | place: Key West, Florida...
AACCAGCTCGGTAGTATCTCCACTTCATTCTGACGATATCCCTTGAAGAGTGTCAGACGAAAAGCTTTGGGATGAATCTCCTACTTCACGCCATCTTCAAGTTCTGTACCACCAAACGTCTTTTCAATTGACAATTGTGAAACAGTGATAATCCTACGAAACTGCCAAACTCTTTATCTCACCATCATTTTGTTCAGGATTTTTGTTTGAGAGTTTTGGTTGAAAAGACGTAAATGTTTGACAGTTCGAAAACACACCTTCGCACCCTGGAAATTAGAGGCATACGCAGGGGGTCTGTCTAAAGAATCGAAAACTTTTGGGCTGTGCAACTGAAAAAACGGAACAAATATCTTTATGCGTTTATTTGCTTACGAAAATGCGTTTCACAACTCAAGCTGTCACTTGAATTGCCCTTTCGAAGGCCACGACATTTTCTGTCAACTAGAGGCGGAAAAGCACTGGGGGTAACCACTTGTTACAGCAGGAAACACGGGGTAGAAACAAATTTTTGCAGTGATCATTTCTATTAATCAACGAATTTGAACACACAACGACGAACACAGATCGGAATATCATCGTAACAAAGACTAGTGCACACACGCGCCACGCTATTGTTCACTGAGTGCGTGCAATTAAGCTATGCTCAACCAAAGCACTCTGTGCACTCGTTCCGAGTTCATCAAACACGCCAAGAAGTTAACTCAAAAGAGTATACAATGAAAAGCTTTACAGTAGGTTTGCTGCAAGCTTTCGAGGAATCAACCGACTCGGCTCTCATCTTTTGCGATGATTCAAACTTGCATTTATCTGTTTTCAAGTACGTACTCTCCACATTGGGGATAAGCAAGGAATTCATTGGTAAATCCTAATAGGAAATCGAATTCACCTGAAATTACGAATCCTCAGTCCTGAAATTTGCAAGCAAAGCTTACAGGTGACAATTTGAAAGGCTAAAGCGAGAGTGAAAGAAGAAAGTAAACTCAAGACTAAAACGATTAAATTTGAACACAAGCTCAGAAATCATAATATCTTAACTAAGCTGACTGACGTCAACAACACAAGCTGCCACAAATAAAACTTCGATTAATATAATTAGAAAAAAAAATGTTTATTCAAATAAATGATTCTACTACACCTGCGAAACTAACTGGATGACGCCAATAGTTAAAACTCCTTAGGCTTTTTAAAGCATCTTGCTCAAACACTTAAGAACGTGGGAGAAACGTTTGAGTGATTTTGCATTCCGGTTGACAGTGTTTTCTTCAAAGGTGTTTTGAGAGACCGGTCTCTCAAATTTGTAAACGGTCTCACAAAATACAACATAAAATCGCCTCACTAAAATCCATCAATAAACACTTAAAACCTTCATTAACAATCATCTCGTAATTGAAACAAAACAAAAGGTTTCTCAAAATGTCTTTGCGGTCAGTTATGTCAAATCTTAAAGACCCTGTCGGTGGCAACAAATCTCTGGATTTGGCATTTAATCGCTGCGATAGGAATAAACAGGCTGTGAGTAAAACTGGACACTAGGCGTTGGGGAAGGTCGAACTGTGTCCACGAACACAAAAATATTGTGAGAACTATTTCATATGTGAGAGTATCATGCACTGAACGTTAATTTGCGCGTCAAGGTGGTGATACCACTTATTTTCACAGATATCCAGAGAGAACTTGATTGTTCGATAAACGTAGCGGTGAATACTTCATGCAGAGGTGGTTTGTTTATTGTGTCATGGCTCATTGAAGAGTGTCGGGACAAGGCCATGTGGTCTTTGGCAGTTTTACAATCCTGCTTTTTCTAATTACTGCGGTGCAATCACTATCTCTTGGAAAATGTATTGTTAGTTTGGCCAACACATTGTTCATGGCATATCACAAAAGTCGCTGTATTAAAGCCATGGTTTGCGCATATCAAGTTTTGGTTCAGTGGGAAGTTATATTTTTTTATTATCAACTGTGAAACGTATGGTACTATGTATTTTTTAAAAGATTGTAATCGATAAATCGGTTGAAAACGATCTGGCTTCCAACAAACTGTCCGCAACACACACGGAGCAACAATTAACGCGTCAAACGCGACACAACCAAAATCGACACGAAAGGACCGTTGCAGGAAATGGTGTACAGCGCCACCAATCAGATGTAAGTTGTTTTTCACGATCTCTCAATATCTAATGCGTGCGTACACCTGCATAACAGCAAGCACGAATGTATGAATATTTACTGTGTGTGGAATAGCTCAAAAATGCTATGCACTGAAGATGATAACAGTTGTTATCGAAACGTTTGCAAGATGTCAGTTGTATCGTTTGCTTTGGCCGTAGTATTTATTATAAGGCTATTTAGCACTTCCGCTTTTCGTGTACCAAAGCTCAAAAATGTTTTTTTATTAATCTCAAAAGCTGCAATTTTAACTAATCCTGTGTAGCATGTTTGTAAAGCGCAGATGCTTTTTTAAACGTGCCATGAGCTTGCATGGCTTGCTTGTAAAACGATGCTGCTTCCTCAGGTCGAGAGTCACTCTCACAAACTTTTCCTGAATTATGAAGCAAGGCTCCAAACAACAGACTCTGCTCATCAGAGAAGTTATTCTTAAATGTTGCCTTCATGCGCTCAACAGCAGTTTGCAGAGTCTTTTCCCTTTGCTCCATCCCAACCAAGTTCTCACACCAGTCAATGTAATGAAGAGCCGTTGACACTTCAAAAGTTTGGCACTTCTCGTCAGCGTTTAATATATTTTCCATTTGACTAACGTTTTCGTGCATGAGAGGAATCACGTGCTTTCGTACAATTTTTTCTGCAGTGCCATCATTGGCAATCAAAATTTGACTGCTCACCATCATCTCCCTGACGCAAAGTTTTATCGTCTCTAGACATTTGTTGGGTGTTTCTTGTTTTTCTGACAACTCACACGCTACATCAAAGATTGCGAAGGACTTGGTGAATCGTTTATTCTGCCTCAGTGTTTTTCCATAATGCAAGACATCTTCGGGCGTTGCAGAAATGCGGTTCTTAACCAACAAGGAAATTTTGGTTTTGAACTTCAGTGCTTCTTCAAAATTTCCTTCTTTAACCATCTCGTCATATGCCTCGAGATAGAAAGGTGCTGCTTTCACATCGCAAGCCAGGGAATTCGAACCTGAAAGCAATAGTTGGTAATTCGTTTCTGTGATGACGAGACTGAAATATCGTTGAACGAAAGATCCATTGTAAAAAATGTTACTAGCTTTTGATCCAATTTATCTTTGTCATTTATCCAGTTACGTTTAACACAAAAACAATTTCAGCCAATGAAAATAACGGCCAAAGAAAACGATGCAAACGACATTTTTGCAGACGTTTCGGTACTCCTTGCTCATCAAATTTCCTCGTACAAGATTTGAACGCCTACTTTATACCCCTGGGATGAGAAGGCTGACACGATTTTTTTTGTTTTCTTAGAGAAAGCATTTGATAAGGCGCTCGTTTAAGTATCGCATTCGGTTGTGAATGCCATGCTGCGCACAGGGCTTGACGTTTAACAGCAAAACATATTTCAAGTCACTAACGTGATATTCCAAGACCAAAAAGAGTTTTTGATGTGAGAATAAATAAATAACTTTGGCATGAGGCGCTTCCACAACTTGCTTAATTAATTGCGGTGAAACTTATTGCGCGTGGAATACAGCATTGGCTTGTGAACTAGTTTTAGATTTTCGTGAATTCTTCAGCACAGCTCCTAAAATTACAGTATGTACGATTTTTGAAATTTTGTTTTTTTTCAACATAAAAAATATGTTCTATCCTTCAGGCATGCATTGCCGAACGCCAACTTATTGAAATTAGCACTCACATACTCGACAATTAGATGAAAGTGGAATCAAAGACCACAGTTAAAAAACAAACTTTCACTTTGCTTTGTAGTCGCTTTCAAGAATCTTTAAAGAGCTGAGTTGTTATGTGACGAAATATTTATATTCACACCTTAAGGGTTTTGCATTGCAAAATTCATGCGGCTACGTATCTAACGTATTTTCAGCAAACAATTCCTCGTTTTTGTAACGTGTCGAGAATATGCCTTCTGTCAATTGAAATGGCTCTCCATTTAAGTCCCACGTGCGCCACTTTTCTTGCTGAACTATGCAACACCACAACTCGCCAGCCGATTGAGCTGGACAGCTGTTCAAACCCTCTACGGATTTGGGAAGTTTTGTAGTTTAGATAAAAAATATTAAGATTTGGATTTAGGGTGTTTTGTGGATAACATCATAATTGGGGTAAGTTTTCGCATTTTTGGCCGAATTTACCTGGCCCTGGGCGCCAAGCCAACGAGCCATTTTTTGGCTCAAGTTTTTTTGGAACGTAGGCTATAATCTGAGCTTTAGCGGCCTTGATTGGTTTTCTAGCGTGTCTGAATCCCAAATATGCCCCACAAACCCAAACGTCGGCAAAAATAAAAACGTTACACGAAATTTTCAGGACTGAGGATGTGTAGTTTTACGTGAAATCGATTTCCTATTAAAAATTTGCTGATCGATTCCTTGCTTACACCCATCGTGGAAAGTACATACTTGAAAGGTATGATTTTCCTATAAGGGCAATTTTGGTCAGTCATAACTCAGGAGCAGATTGAGCCAGACAACTGTTCAAACCGTCTACAGACTCGGAAAGACTTGTAGTTTAGAATAAAAAAATATTTCAGTTTTTGACCGTTGACGTCATAATTGGAGTAGTTTTTACGGTTTGTTGGATGACGTCATCAACCGATCCGATGACCCGATTTCGTGGCTCAAAAGTTTTATTGGAAAGTAGGCTATAATACGAATCTTTAGAGCCCTTGATTGACTTTCTAGCGTTTCTGGTGCCAAATTATGGCCAAAACACCCCAAATTAATGATTATTTCTTAGGGGATTAGCAGGGATTTCCTTAATTAATTTGCTTCTTTTGGCCAAAATTTGGGAACCAGAAACGCTAGAAAATCCATCAAACCCTGTAAATAATACCTCGAGTCAAAACATGGCTCTTGGCGTGGGCGTCCAGGGCGTGATGACGCCATCAAGACAAGAATAAACATACTCCCATTATGAAGTCATCGACAAAAAACCCGAAATCCAAAACCTAATAATTTTTTTCTAAACTACAGAAGTTTCTGCATCTTCAGGAGATTTGTGCGGCCCTCTAGCCCAGTCGGCTGACGAGTTATGGCCTTCAGCCAAAAGTTCCAAGTTTAATTTTTCTGGGACTTGATTTTTTACCCAATTTTTGGTTTTATGCGCCATAATTTGGTTCCAGGTATGCTAGAAAATCAATCAAGGTCTCAAAAACTTGGATGATAGCTTAGTTTCCAAAAAAAATTGAGCCACAAAATGGCTCATTGGGTTAACGCCCAGGGCCTGGTAACCTCAGCCAAAAATGCGCGTAAGCCTGTCCCAATTATGACGTCACTCACAAAAAAGCAAACTTAAAACTAAAAATATTTTTTAAAATCTAAACGAGAAGACTTCCCGAATCCGTAGAGGGCTTGAACAACTCTCTAGCTCAAACGTCTGGCGAGTTATGGAGTTGCAAGGTGGCAGAACATTTTGCAAAAAAAGTGGCGCACGCGGGACTTGAAAAGGTTTTTAATATCATGTCGAGAATGTGCCTTTTGCCGATTGAAGTGGCTTACTGAATTGGTAAATAAATTTCAAAGTGGCAGTGAAATCTAAGCACGAATTTATCTGTTAATATGTGTATCAATCAAACTTTGGTTGAACACTGTTGGTTTTCAATCGGAATGACCTTTAATGTTTGGTAATTTTTACTTACTATCTGGAAAAGTGAGCATTGAATGCAAACAGACGTTAAGATTAAGTAGGAATGACACTTTTTATAGCATGGACAAAGTTTACTGCATCTCGCATCTCATTGCAAGCGTGAACAGAAATGGAAGCCAAAGCTCAGTAATCGGAGAACACATAACTTAAACCTAAGTAGAACATAATATAAATTTTGTTTACTTGAAATCCAGATGCAGCGTTTGTTTTCGTGTGTTACTTGCAATAGCGGTTGGAAAAATTATACTAGAAACATATGTGCATAGACGGATGTTGGTGAATACTATTTGCCACAAGTTCGAAAAGATATCAATAAATCTTAAACTTACCGTTTGAAGAGAAAACTTGAAGCAACGTCGGCATGCCGTGACGTGTGTTCTTAATCGTGGTCATAACTAAAAAATCAATTGTCAAAAATAGTTGAAAAGCAGACTTTTTAAAGCAAAAAGGTTAAAAGCAAAGTTAAAGAAGTATTTTGTAAGATTTTTATTGCCCTGCTTTCGTTGAAATTATCGTCATAGAGTAAAATCTAACGATTCTTCAAACATTGCATGAAAAGATGTATACTGATTAGCATCACGCAAACAGTTTAACACCTGGCCATTTGCGACAGGGTGCTGTGACCACAAGGACGAAAATGCTTTTTCGTGGTCTTCCATTTCACTAATGACGTCGTTTTATACAAGAAATTTAACAATCATTACAATAGATTTACTGTATTGCAGCAAAGTCCATATTTAAAAAAATATATACAAAACACCGAAATAATTTCGTTTGCTCTAAGTCTAAATAATACGGAGAAATAGCTCAAGATCAGTTTTTCCCAAAAGGATTTCACCAAAACATTTTATGTGGAAAATATTTTGGTGCAGAACGTCATCTTTTGTTTCAGTAATGCCCTTTCCTATTTATATTTGTTCAACCAAAATTTCAGATCTTTAGTGGTACCAAATAGTTCATATTATGGCCTTATTCTACTGATCCTTTTTTCACATAAATTTCTCCATACATTCTGCAACTATTCATTCTAGTAATGCTGTTTGTTTGTGAAATAGCAGCGTTAGAATAAAATATTTTCAATTCTACAAGTCATTTCAAATGTAAGCTACAAGTCATTTCATTTACAAAACAAGTTAAAACTGTCATAAATTTGCTACAATCCCAAAAAAGGAAACTTTTTATTAATTTTGTGCATTTCATAGTGCAAACTGTCCACACGGTTAGAGCGACCAGTCTCGCCATTTACACAGCAACACTTGACATATTATGGTGTTGCCATAGTTAAGCGTTGCTGTGGGAACGTTTGTGTTGGAGAGGTCTTGCATTGAGTTTTCTGCAAGTGCTGCAATCACTTCATCTGAAAAACAGAAGCTATACGTATTGCGCTATCAGGTTTGGTAACAGGACAGGGAAGACCATTCTTTTGTTCCGGTTTCTGGCCCAACAACAAAATACCTGAAATTAAAGTAACTACCTAAACCTCCTTAAAAAATGTCTATTTCGAGTGCCTTGAAAACAAATTCAGCGAAATAAGTGAACCAATGCTAGATGGTACCCAGTTCGCTTTTCCTCCTGGTCATAGCATGACAGACCAAGTTTTCACTCTTCAGATAACTTTCGAAAAATCTTGGAGGTATGCCAAAGATGCACAAGCACCTTTGTTGACCTTACGAAAGCACATGACCGGGTTCCTCGTGAAAATGTTTGGGTGTGTTTCTGGAGTAAAGTGTTGACGGCCGCCTGTTGCTGGTCGGCAAGTCACTGTATTCCTGCTCAGAAGTTTGTGTCCGTGTCGACGGATTTAAGATCACAACCGTTCACCGTGGGTGTCAGACTCCGACAGGGGAGTGTGTTGTCACCACTCCTCTTCATAGTCTACATGAATTAGATAGACAGTCACCATCGAGTCGAGACGGGTGTCACTGTTAAAGCTGCAGGAACAACCGTTTGCTTTTAGCGGACAATTTGGTGCTGCTCGCATATCCTTAGCAGGGGATCTTCAACATGCACTTGATCGGTATTCAGGTGCTAGCAACCAAGCGGGATTGAAAATTAGTAATAAAAATACCACGGTATTATGTCTCTCCAGAAACCCAAATCAGTGCACGCTGCAAGTGAGCGGCATTCGTATCCGGGATACATCTGCCAGGATAACTTCCACCGGACAGGACAACTGCCACCAGGACAACTGGAAAATCGCTACCCAGGACAACTGCCAACCGAACAACTACCACCTAGGAGAACTTCTGCCCAGGACAACTGCCAGCTAAAACGACTGCCACCAGGAAATCTATCACCTAGGTCATAGGTCATAGGACAACTTCCGCCCCAAGAGTGTGGCAGTAAAACATTTCCACACTTTTTTGACGTCTTCGTTTATAGGGCATGAAAGTGAATGCAAACTGATTGCGAAATGAATTTCAAGTGCGTTGAAAATGGATATGCTTTAGATGCGTCCGCACACATTTTTTAGCACCACACCTTTGTGCCAGCCGGACAACTGCCGTAGGATAATGTGTTTTACGCCTCACGTACAAGATATCAAATTCGGCTTGGTATATTGCGTTAGTGCAAGTACAAGAGTTCTCGCGGCACAGCGGTTGCGAGCCTCTGTGCTACAATATTGTTGCTTCAACATAGAGCAGAAAAATTGTGTTGCAACGTTGCTATAATGCTGCCATATAACTCACAACTCAAAAGTTAAAGTAAAAGAATGCGAAGAACGTAAAATCAACGGAACAAAACGCGCTTTATGAGTGCTTGGAATGAATGCGATACGATAATGGGTATATGAGAGTTTGCTGTGAAATATTTGAAAAGACCCATAAAAAGTTTAGTGTGGCACTGACTTAAATTAAGAATGCTTGTGAATATGTAATGACACGACATTATCCACGCCAAAGTTTTAAAATTGAATTATGCTTCTTTAAAATGGTCAGGGGACGAAGAAACAGTTGTTATAAACTAGCTAGATCCTTGTGAACATCAAACGGCTTTAATGGCAATAAACGCAAAGAACTCAATATGCCTTAGGTTCATTTTTTATGGATTCAGTTACTTTCATACATAATTTTCCACACCTCCCGTGCGGCGATCGTTCTCAGGTGGCACTTGTCTTTGGTGCTAGTTGTCCTAGGCGGATGTTGTCTGGGTGGCACTTGTTTTACACAGCAGTTGTCTGGGTGGTAGTTGTCCTAGTACGTGGCAATTGTCCGGGTGGCAGTTGTCCGCGTGGTAGCTGTCCAGGTGGCCGTAGTCCTAGAACCAGCGGCAATATACTGCACCGGTTGGAAAGTTGAAGTACCATGGCGTGATATTTCCGACGAACAAGGAGATTGATGCATAGATTGGTAAAGCGAGCGAAGTTTTTAGGTGAGTGTATTGCTCCGTGGTCACAAAACGGGACCTTTCAAACATCGCAAAGTTGTCCGCTTTTAAGCTGATCTTTAATCCAATCGTCACGTATGGTCATGAATCTTGGGTAATGATTGAAAGGGCGCTTTTCCGTGTACAAGCGACAGGAATGGGATTTTTGCGAAGAGTTAATGGCGTTAAACTTCACAACAAACTGCGCAGCTGTGAATTTTGTAAAGTCCCGAATGTCGAGCAACTTCCCGAATCGACCGATCCCAGCTACGTTGGTTCGACCACGTGTCCAAAAGGTCCCAGGAAAGTTTGGCGAGACAAGTCCTGCTGGCTATATATCCACGAGAAGACGGCTCAGTAATTGTCCAAGGACAAGATGGCGCAATTTCATCCCTGTCCTTGCTTGGTCTCGTCTTTGTGTGAAGCCATCAAAACTCTCAGGGATTGCTGTAAAACGGTGGAGTAATTCGAGTTCACCTAGAGCTGCTGTTCCCGTGATCCTACCCAGAGGAAAATTGTGTACGAAAGTAACTGAATCTATAAAAAATGAACCTTCGCTTTATTTATGCAAAGCGAAACAATTTCAAAATTTTGTTGACATCACCTTGATTCTTGCTTGACGGTGTTCGATCATTGGCACCATCATCACAATCACTTGTGCTAGGGTTTTTGTGGAACTGCAACCACAGACAAATGAAAGAAAAATTAAAATAACACAGGATCCAAAACAGATCAACATTTGATATTTTGTATAAACCATTCTGTTTTTACAAACACATGAAAAGAAGGCGTACTCACATTTTCCTTGAAAATTGCGAAAGTTGATTCAACTGCAAGCAAGTGTATTTTTGTGATTTAATCAATGTTTACCAATGGATCCAGTATTGAAACTAAACCATATCACACCTTCTTTACTGTTCGGTCTTGATACTGCATCGTCATTCCAGCATTTTATCATCAATTCTTTTAAAAGCTCAAAAACGGACATGTCATCTTTTAATTCCAACTGTTCACCACAGCGATCAACTTTTTTAATGTTGGGTTTTTTTCGAGCAAGAATAAGAGAAGGAACTAGTGTTGGATTTCCGCAGCCAGAGAAAGGAACTTCACGAGTAATCAGTTCGTACAGCACCATAGCAAAGCTGCAAATGGAACGTTGAAATTTGAACAAACAGCCAAAACATTTTGGATTTTCATTATGATCGAAGAGACAAGCATGCGTTTTTACTGACATATCTTAGCTAAACTCTTGAGGAAATCACAGCTTTATTTTAAACGGTGATGTCCGTCATCTCAACAACAAAAATTTATTTTCATTTTTCTGCGTGCAATTTCTGATTTTTAATTTGTCATCAGCGAAGTTAACTAAATATGCTTACTGCAGTCGCGCCTCATAATCGTAAATAGAGATTTATTATTATCTTTAGGGCCTTGGGCAAGACCAACAATATATACAATCAGATTACACTATAAACTGGCAAAGTCTACCAATAGCTTTTGCCAAAAACGGCACAGAAGGCTCACACAAGAGTTCATATGACGTTTGAAAATTATACGGCAAACCCATTGTTATTCACAAGCAACATTAGTTTTCAATGAAAGTATATTGGAGACATAATGTATTTTTTCTTTTCCTTACACTGTTCATCAAGTTTTATAGAATGGATTAACGAAGATTGTTGAAAAGTTGCAATGGTTGTTCATTTAGTAGAGAAATTGCAAAATAAACGAAAATTTGAAATTAACCTAAAAATACTTTTCCATGTGGACAACCAAGCTGAAATTGAAAGTGGGATCGAAAATGTACATAAATCCTTCATAATTCAGTGGGCATATTGTAAAAGACAATTACATCAAATGAAGTGACATGTATTGAGATGCAAGCATTAGAAGCAGAAACGGTATGTGATTACCCGCTTTCAGAATCATGCTGCAAGTTGTCACAAGGTTTCTTGCATTGAAAGTTTTTTTGTTAATTTCTAAAAGGAATGTTAGAAGGTTTCTTTAGAGATTAAGGTTTACCATTTACTTTATAGACATGGCACATTGGCTTCACCGACCAAGCTGTTATCAGTATACCACACCAAATGCTTTTATTTAAGTTATCATCACACACTCACAAAGCATCGATCAGACCAGTGTGCAAAAGTAATTTAGCATAGAGAGGCAGTGTCCACTAAGACCAAAAATACCGATCTGAAAAACAAACTTGAACCTCAAATATCAAATGATTTTACAAAATGCCGTTCTAGAAATGTTGAGCCCTATTTATGTCTAAAACTGTGCCTAATATGTTGTCTACCTTGACCGAAAAAAACAGTCATATCTTTCCTTAAAATCGATGCATTCTTACCTGTACATATCCATCATTGGGTTTTGATCAGGCGAATCGTCATCCAAAAGCTCAGGGGCCACGTAGATCAAAGTATACTGCGGTTTGCCAACAGAAGTTGTGGTTGTACTAGAGGCACCTGTGGCATGTATCAATCTCGCTGAACCGAAATCTGCCAGTTTCACTTGCATTGTTTTTGTTAGCAAAACATTTTCCGGTTTTATATCTCCATGACAATAACTTTTTTTTGCTTTGAAATTGTGGATATAAGCAAGAGCTGATACGACGCCAAAAGCAATATTCAAACGAACCGACCATGCAACAGTGGAGTGCTCTCTGTCGTGCAAAAAATCGTGCAAATTTCCACCGTCAACGTATTCCATCACCAACCCAAACGCGTTTGGCCATTTAGTGATCCCATACAGATTGACTATGTTTGGATGTGAGAAACGGCACAAGAAGTTTGCTTCTCGTTGGACACTGCACGTAAGCGTGAAAATGATTTTACGTTATTGCCTTCAGGTTCACAATAACCGTTCGCTTCTAATGTAATAAAAATCGGCAAACAGAAATAAAAATGTTACAACTTTTTTCTTCATCGAGTGTGATATATAAAAAAATATAAAACCAAAGCATGAAATAACATGAAAACAGAAGAGTACTGCCAAGCACGCAGTGTTTCAGTTTATAAATGATTGTTCCTTGCCTGCATTTAAGACAACTAAGATAAATGTGTAGATGAGAGTGACACCTCAACCAATTGTTTTACTGTTCCGTACATTTGTTTTTAAACAATGTTCGGCATTCATATTCCAGACAATCATTATCAAAAATTCGTTTAAAGTAATTTTGATTTAATGCCAGGAAGAATTAAGCATTGAATTGGTGTATTTTTATATTGTAAAACAACTAACTGCACGCAAACAAAAGTACTTATAAGCACCAAAAGAGCTGAGAAATTTCACACAGGCATCCCTGAGAGTGTTAGCATGTTTTCGCAGATGACGTTATGTGTAAACCGCCTATTAAACGCAAGTAGGAAGTTTTAAAGCTACACGACTCTGAAAAAGAGACTGCAAATTCAAAAGTCCAACCATCTTTTCTAATTTCAGCATCGTACAAATAGATAGAAAACGAATTGAAAAACGTCCTTAACTGTAAAAAACTTGACATTTGTTGTGAGTTCAGCAATATTTGTAAAGCCACAACAGTGACCCACACCAAGCGAATCTATCGCAATTATCGCAATTTATTGCGTAAGGAAACTAGTTTCGTGTATTACACATCTTCAGTCCTGCGCAAAAGTCGACATATGAAACAAAAAGAAAAAATTACGCACTGTTG
>Ga0210059_1012463_pt1 | contig 12840 bp, 7 predicted proteins | sample Ectturendosymbi2_FD_188042 | JGI IMG/M metagenome (GOLD analysis project Ga0210059, IMG submission 188042) | Ecteinascidia turbinata endosymbiont from Florida, USA - Sample 2 (SPAdes) (version 2) | ecosystem: Host-associated > Tunicates > Ascidians > Unclassified | place: Key West, Florida...
TGGACGTGAGAAATATGCTTTCCGACAGTAGGAAAAAGATCATAGATCAAAACAAAACTCGGCTGAGACATGTAATCAAGTTTGTCGAATTTTGCGGTCGTCAGGAAAGAATATCAAAGAAACAAGATGGCAGGTTAGTTGGAAGGACCCCCAGTTTTCGTGGTGAGTACAGTCAATTGTTTTTCCACAAATTAAGTGCTTTCCTTGACTATTCTAATCACAAGCGATTTTTCCTTTTCAAGGCTTTTGCTTCCATAGCTTCCGCCCCCCCCCTTAGAAAAATCCTGGCTGCGCCCCTGAGTGTGGACAAGCCAAAAACGAAGTGCAGTAACGCACCAAAATTCTAGACATTTTCAAATAATAAACTGTGGACAAGCGAAAAACGAAGTGCAGCAATGCACAAAAAATCTAGCCATTTTCAAATAATAAACTGTGTACAAGCGAATAGCGAAGTGCAGCAATTTTGATGAATTTCCGTCAATAACAACTAACAAGAGCGTGAAAATGCAACTTTTTGTCACACTTAGTAAGGATTGTCCAATAAAGCAAAGTTGACAGTGCTTCGGGCAGGGCAGTGGATTTTGGCTCCTTTTATGCCCCGATCACCATCAACACTCTATTTTCGACTAGCTTAACACGAGACACAAAAGTATCCAAAACCTTTGCCCTGTTAAGTATGCTTTATTGATTTTTGGGGGGATTTTGAAAAAATGTATCCAACTATGAATTCGTTTCCCCGTTGTTGATCTTGCTAAACTATGGCAGACAACAATCACTCAGTGACCAAGTAACACAAACTACTGTCTGACGCAGCACCTTGTGTACTCCTTCACTTGCTTGAAGGGTTGAATCAACGTTTTAACATTCTCCGATTAAAACAACATTATTAACACAATTCTTTAAAATATAACAAGTCAACAGCAAAGCGAAGAGCACTTGCACAGCGTGTAAGCTTTGAGTTTTGCGCACTTACAACCTCACCAACCAATCTTAAGAGTATTTCATACTTGTGTTCACAACTGCGTCTCGTTGTGCCAGTTCTTCTCCTGAGAGTTGTCTCATCGATGCGGAGAACTTGTCACTCGTACAGATTAAATACGATATTCATACATCACTGCAAAATCCATATCTCACTCATGCATGCAAAATGCTCCACGCGCTTTACAGCACTGCAATTCCTAACTCATATTTCCCTCATGCATGCAAAATATTTCTTGCAGAATTGCAACATGTGCATGTGCAGAGATACAAACACTACAGTCGTTATACACGAGAAGTTGCAGCAGTTTCAATTAATTTTCCAGTCCACATTTTCATACACATTGCACAATGAAGCAGATATAGCAATGTAAAGAGGGATACAAGAGTATGTAACAGCATATAACAACTGTCCACCATGGTTGTTGGACTCAGACAAGGGTGTTTGCTGTCACCATTCCTCTCTTCTTTGGTACTTCTTGCATCCTCTGAACAAGCTCCGATGGGTGATCACCAACAGTTGGTATGGGTTTTTCCCTTATCTACTCTCCTGTGTCATCAACTTTTGTGGCGTCATCACCATGACGTGGACAAATAACAAGCAATTTGTCTGTGATGCATTTTCGTGCACGTGACATGCACTGACCAATCAGCGGAGAGTAAAGCAATGGATTCATTGCACTGTTTGTTGGAAGAAGAAATCCAGCGCTTGTAATGTAAGCATCAGGTGGTAGAAAATCCCTGCAACCCTCAAGTATGCCATAATGCAAACTGGAATCCAACAGAAAAAGTCAGTCAGCAAAAGCCTAGAAATTCTTTTTTGCATATCTGCATTTCGATCTTTACTCTTAGATGTGGAAAATTTCGTGCCAGTGGCTTGCTTGTACACAACCACATAGACGATCACCATGTAGATGAAGAGCATGAAGTTGAGCGTGATGAGAAAAGTGGAATATTCCCAGGCACTTTCATTGGTAGAAGTATAGAAACGTGGCATGCAAACACTTGTTTGAGAATAAAACCCAAACTCTGCTTTTGTTTCACTGTATTTGAACTTATCTGAAATTTTGTCCTTGACATTGAACCAGGATTGAAGTGTGGAATTTGAGAAAGAAACTTGATTGGCAATGGTGATGAGTAGGGCAAGTTTTTGCAACTTTTGCAACTTTTTTTTACAGCTTCCAACAGCTTCCTAAATAGGCTACTCAAGATATATATAATTCAATGTTTTGAGCTGTTTCCAGGAATTTTGTATTGCAACTTTTTGCAACTTTTTCGATTTTTGCATGTTACTTTTCGCAACTTTTTTGATTTTTTCATGCAAAATAGGTTGTTTCAAGTCTTTCACAGTCAAATGTGCGCATATATGCAACTTACAGCGCATAAATGCAAGTTACGCTGAAAATAAATGCAACTTTCTCGCTTTGTTACTGCAACAAAAACTTGCCCTAGTGATGAGGTTATTTTTGGAAATTGTGTCGGTTTTGAAGAAATGGTTGGGAAACCAAACTTCAGACACAAAATAACCATATTTCGTTTGAATCCATGGAAGAAAAGCAAAAAGCAAAGAAAACAACCAACATGAAACTCCAGCGAGAACGATCCATTTGAATTTCATGGTGCGGGTCAGGAATGGTTTGTAAATCGTGACCAGTCGGAAGGTGGACATGGATGCCATGATGAAGGCAGATGCTTCTGATGATAAAACTGCAATTGTGCCAAGTATCCAACAGCGATTGCTTGATCTCTATTCTTTATCAACAAAAAAATAATGACCTGAATAATTTACACCTTGGCAAACAACTCTTAACAAATATACACCCATTAAACAGTCGGAAATGGTAAGGTTGAAAATAAAGCAACTATTTGCTACTTTAACAAAGCTGCTGACTTTGGGAGTGTAGTTATCGCTTTTACCATGAAACACCATCTCCTTCAGTGTTAGAATATTTGTGGTTAGATTGCCAATCAAAGCAACAAAACCCATGATCCAAAACAATGAGCGAAGAACAAGATTGGCAATCATTCCATATCTATCTGAAAATAGAGTTTTGCATTCGTCTATACCTGTATCGCAGTCTTTTATGCCATTTTGAACAAACTTTTTATCGATTGAAATTGGTTTTCCACTTTTGCAGTAAAACCTTTTTCAACAAATCGGAGATTTTTGCAATCCTAGTCCAGTCCAAAATTTTCATTGAGCAATCCTGTCCGATCCTAATCCGGTAGACCTGTCCAATTATTTGATCAAATCCGGTTTATGTCCGAAAAAAAACGTCTGCTTAAGCATTTTTTGCAATGTTCAATTCGGTTTGGATATACATATCTGATCCGGTGGAGTTTTTTCGAAATCCAGTGTGATGGCTGTGCCGGCTGATGTAGGCAAACCCACGAGGAAGGTAGCCGGTGTCAGAGTAAAGGGACAAAGTTGGTGATTGCTTTTTTGATGTGTCTAGATTAAATTGAAACTTTTTGGTTAGATGCCAGATACCCACAACAAGCTACAGGAGCCTACGGGAATAACTATAACCAAAAAAAAAAAATTGGACTTAATTTTAGGTCTCAATTATTTTTCTTTTTCTAAGGCAAACTCTAACCTGAAACTATCAAACTAAACACCAGACCCTCAGTCCTATTCATCAGATTTCTCTGCGATATGTAGAATAATATTATGAGCATTTGCACATGGCGTGAAGTCAGAAATTTCGAAAGTCAGACATTTCGCTTGACACCGCCAGTTGAGGAAAGTGCACAAAAACACAAAAGCAAGGTGTTGACCGATTAAAGCAAAGAAAAGTAGCCTACCTACTAGGCAAATGTTTAGACAACACCTTTTTTGAATAAAGACTATTCTAAAACAATTAACTTCCATTTGAGCTATGCTTTGTCAACTGACCATTGCTTGAAATCAAACGAAATAACAAAAGACCTAATTTTAATCATTCTAGCATAGGCAGAAAGTTGAAATAATTAAAAAACTCAAAACAGCAACGTAAGTCGTATATTTTCAGAATAAATGTGTCTCATGAACGTTATCTTCCAACTGACTTACATTTCTTAATTGCAATTGTAGTGTGGGGAGAAATTTTAAATAATTTTGAAAATTTCAAGAAACTGTGATGAACGCCAGAATTTTTTCACAAAAAAAGTCGCATGAAAAATTATGTTTTAATGGATCCACATTCCGTGATTCTAGCATGGGTACAAAGTTAAACCAATTATGAAAAACTGATGAAACTGTGATGTCCGACCAATTACTTTTCATGTGATCTACATTTCGTGATTCTAGGAAAGGTAAAAAATAGAAATATTTCTGAAGAACTCATGAAACTGTGCAGTCCGCCTGAATTGTTTCACAAAAACATGTCTCAGGAACAATTACCTTTCATGTGATCCACATTTCGTGATTCTAGCATGGGTACAAAGTTGAAATATTTTTGAAAAAGTCATGAAAGTGTGTAGTCCGCCTGAATTTTCTCAGAAAAACATGTCTCACGAACAAGTACTTCTCACGTGATCAACTTTTCGTGATTCTAGCATGGGTACAAAGTTGAAATATTTTTGAAAAACTCATGAAATTGTGAAGTCCGCCTGAATTTTTCAGAAAAACATGTCTCACGAACAATTACCTTTCATGTGATCTGCATTACGTGATTCTAGCATGGGTAAAATGTTGAAATATTTCTGAAAAACTCATGAAAGTGTGTAGTCCGCCTGAATTTTCTCAGAAAAACATGTCTCATGAACAATTACTTCACACGTGATCCACATTTCGTGATTCTAGCATGGGTACAAAGTTGAAAAATTTTTGAAAAACTTATGAAAGTGTGTAGTCCGCCTGAATTTTTTCACAAAAACATGTCTCACGAACAATCACTTTTCACATGATCTACATTTCGTGATTCTAGCATGAGTGCAAAATTGAAATATTTTTGAAAAGCTTATGAAAGGAAAGAGTCGAATGCTGACATTGAAAACCAACTTAACAACCTACTGCCAAACATCATCCATACAATCAATATTTTTGTCATGTTAACATACGCTGTTTGAGGCTTGGGTTGCAAGATGTTCACCAAACTCAGATTTCAGCGATGCACCAAAAAATCTAGCCAGTTTCAAGCAATAAAGTGTGTGCAAGCAAAAAATGATGTCCAGTGATGCACCAAAAAATCTAACCAGTTTCAAGCAACAAAGTATGTGCAAGTAAAAAATTATGTGCAGCGATGCACCAAAAAATCTAGCCAGTTTCAAGCAATAAAGTATGTGCAAGCAAAAAATGATGTGCAGTGATGCACCAAAAAATCTAGCCAGTTTCAAGCAATAAAGTATGTGCAACCAAAAAAAACGATGTGCAGCGATGCACCAAAAAATCTAGCCGGTTTCAAGCAACAAAGTATGTGCAAGAAAAAACGATGTGCAGCGATGCACCAAAAAATCTAACCAGTTTCAAGCAATGAAGTAGGTGCAAGAAAAACGATGTTCAGCGATGCACCAAAAAGTCTAGCCAGTTTCAAGCAATAAAGTATGTGCAATCAAAAAAACAATGTCCAGCGATGCACCAAAACATCTAGCCAGTTTCAAGCAATAAAGTATTTTCAAGAAAAAACGGTGTCCAGCGATGCACCAAAAAATCTAGCCAGTTTCAAGTAATGAAGTAGGTACAAACAAAAAGCGATGTGCAGCGATGCACCAAAAAATCTAGCTGGTTTCAAGTAATAAAGTATGTGCAAGCAAAAAACGATGTGCAGCGATGCACAAAAAAATCTAACCAGTTTCAAGCAATAAAGTATGTGCAAGAAAAACGATGTGCAGCGATACACCAAAAAATCTAGCCAGTTTCAAGTAATAAAGTATGTGCAAGAAAAAACGATATGCAGTGATGCACCAAAAATTAACACTCTGTTTTCAACTAGCTCAACACGAGACACAAAAGTATCCAAAACCTTTCCCCTGTTAAGTATCTTTTTTTTTTGTGGTGATGTCCTGTGTCATTGGAGCCTTAACGTTTTCATAAATGATTTCACATATCTTGCTGGAAAGTAAAAAAGTTTTTTTTCAAGTAGGCCTAATCAGAGTCCGACATATAGGTAATCCGAAAGTGTTTCAACTTTCATTTGATGTTAATTGCCACCCTATCCTACAGTAAATTAGAAATCATTCAGTTGCAACAGGAAGAGTCAGCAGCAAAGGGTAATGAAAGGAGGAAGACGCTTTTTATTTTGTAAGTTCTGCGGGCATTGGCACTGCCATTACTCACACAAATCTTGCAATCTGTTTTCTCGATAAAGCACATGTGAATAAAATGTAACAAAAATTTAATTTTTTTTCCCGGTCATTGGTTTTCGTTATTTAAACATTAATGGATGTAAAAGACTTCAACCGCTTACGCTAGAATGGCTATATAGACCAGCAGTTCCCAAGCTTGAGTGCGACCCAAATCTGAGCTTGGCGAACATCCCGCGACTGAGTTCGTTTTTAATACCAGCAATCTACTCTTTTCTCGAGTATATGCACTACAGACAGCCACAGACAAGCAGTGGCAACGTTGAAAATATGCAACTCTGGTTTGGACCACCTGGTCGCAACCTTTTTTGACCCTTCGCCTCGCTTGTTTGGATTTCGACCCCTACTTTGGGAACCACTTCGCTAGATCAGCTAACAAACCACTGTGTTAACTATGACGACACATATTTCTTAACTTTAGTGCAGAGCCGTAATGATAATGTATTTTAGCTTCGTTTTTGCAAATACCCAAACTTTTTCACACTTTGTGTAGACCGAGTGGTCAAACATATATGCAAGTTTGACTACTTCCTGGAGAACAAGTGTAACTTCCCCAATTTACGACATTGCCTCAATTATATTGTTAACTCTAAATAGCTAGGAAATACTTAATCGGAAGCAAGCTTAGTGTAAGTTAGCGTACCAAAATGCTACTGTTGTCGCATTTCACAGCGTTTAGTGACATAAAATCCATACATTTTCAAACGCGTTGAGGAATTCTACTAGCTTTTACATTATTAGCTGCATACGTCAACCAATGGCGTTACTGACAGGGGGGCAGGGATATAAATTGCCCCCTCCCCTTGGCAAGCAAAATGTTAAAACCAGGCCTCCACTTTGCTTATATTTCGGTAATTACTATTCTTTAGGTTTACAATAGGTTGTTGTTTCTTGTGTTTATTGGAGTGTTATCCAGTTATTTCAGGTTTTAGTACCAGATATCCACATTCGGAGCCATTATCATTTCTCAATTATTTTCAAAATGTTGGCTAGTGTGCTTCCTTCAGCTAAGCTTCCTCCTGGCTCAAACTCATAGTTACACCACTGACGTCAACCAGTCGCTCAAGAATCGGACAAGATTCACGTCTTATGTGTGCGCAAGTTATGCAGACCTACTTCGGAAGTCGGTGTCTTATTGCAAAGCCGCTACTGGGCTTCGATCGAAAGTGTGGTGGTGTACATGAGAAGCACGTAAATATAAAAAGCACAATCATAATGCCGTCAGCGATAACGTTTTGCTCAACTGCAATATTGCCTGGAAAAAGCAGACTGCAGATCTTGCACTTGTGGCAACGAGACTTTCACATGCGCTTTAGCAGGAAAATTTTACGAGCAAATGGAGGTGTCGATGCAGAGTGGAAGCCAAGAACGTCACTAAAAACAAACCTTTCAAACTTGTCAGCTCCATGTAAAGGTATTCTTTATTTGCCGGCATAAATCTGAACTTAAATATACGAAAAAAGATCCAGAAAAATGCATGTTTCATGGATGAATCTTTAAAAAAAGGGGCTTTGAATATTCAAATGTTGAGGCTTGGTTGTTATTTGCCCCATCCCTATCAAAATTTCTGGCTACGCGCATGCCCGTGGGCTTCATTCAGCTAAGTTTACCCCCATGGCTCAAAACGATAAATACGCCACGGGTTTGTAGACTGCAAAAATTCTCAGTGAGCAATGCATGCGTTTTTTTCTGGTGCATAATCACGAAATGTGGATCACGTGAAAAGTAATTGTTCGTGAGACATGTTTTTGAGAAAAAATTCTGGCAGGCTACACACATTCATGAGTTTTTCAAATATATTTCAAATTTGTACCCATGCTAGAATCACGTAATGTGGATCACGTGGAAGGTAATTGTTCGTGAGACATGTTTTTGTGAATAAATTCAGGCGGTCTTTACAGTTTCATGAGTTTTTCCAAATTATTTCAACTTTGTACCCATGCTAGAATCACGAAATGTGGATCGCATGAAAGGTAATTGTTCGTGAGACGATTTTGTGAATAAATTCAGGCGGACTTCACACTTTCATGAGTTTTTCAAAAAATATTTCAACATTGTACACATCGTAGAATCACTAAATGTGGATCATGTGAAAAGTAATTGTTCGTGAGACATGTTTTTGTGAAAAAATTCAGGCGTACTACACACTTTCATGAGTTTTCAAAAATATTTCAACTTTGTACCCATGCTAGAATCACGAAATGTGGATCACATGAAAGGTAATTGTTCGTGAGACATGTTTTTGTAAAAAAATTCAGGCGGACTGCACAGTTTCATGAGTTCTTCAGAAATATTTCTATTTTGTACCTTTGCTAGAATCACGAAATGTAGATCACATGAAAAGTAATTGGTCGGACATCACAGTTTCATCAGTTTTTCATAATTGGTTTAATTTTGTACCCATGCTAGAATCACGGAATGTGGATCCATTAAAACATAATTTTTCATGCGACTTTTTTTGTGAAAAAATTCTGGCGTTCATCAGAGTTTCTTGAAATTTTCAAAATTATTTAAAATTTCTCCCCACACTACAATTGCAATTAAGAAATGTAAGTCAGTTGGAAGATAACGTTCATGAGACACATTTATTCTGAAAATATACGACTTACGTTGCTGTTTTGAGTTTTTTAATTATTTCAACTTTCTGCCTATGCTAGAATGATTAAAATTAGGTCTTTTGTTATTTCGTTTGATTTCAAGCAATGGTCAGTTGACAAAGCATAGCTCAAATGGAAGTTAATTGTTTTAGAATAGTCTTTATTCAAAAAAGGTGTTGTCTAAACATTTGCCTAGTAGGTAGGCTACTTTTCTTTGCTTTAATCGGTCAACACCTTGCTTTTGTGTTTTTGTGCACTTTCCTCAACTGGCGGTGTCAAGCGAAATGTCTGACTTTCGAAATTTCTGACTTCACGCCATGTGCAAATGCTCATAATATTATTCTACATATCGCAGAGAAATCTGATGAATAGGACTGAGGGTCTGGTGTTTAGTTTGATAGTTTCAGGTTAGAGTTTGCCTTAGAAAAAGAAAAATAATTGAGACCTAAAATTAAGTCCAATTTTTTTTTTTTGGTTATAGTTATTCCCGTAGGCTCCTGTAGCTTGTTGTGGGTATCTGGCATCTAACCAAAAAGTTTCAATTTAATCTAGACACATCAAAAAAGCAATCACCAACTTTGTCCCTTTACTCTGACACCGGCTACCTTCCTCGTGGGTTTGCCTACATCAGCCGGCACAGCCATCACACTGGATTTCGAAAAAACTCCACCGGATCAGATATGTATATCCAAACCGAATTGAACATTGCAAAAAATGCTTAAGCAGACGTTTTTTTTCGGACATAAACCGGATTTGATCAAATAATTGGACAGGTCTACCGGATTAGGATCGGACAGGATTGCTCAATGAAAATTTTGGACTGGACTAGGATTGCAAAAATCTCCGATTTGTTGAAAAAGGTTTTACTGCAAAAGTGGAAAACCAATTTCAATCGATAAAAAGTTTGTTCAAAATGGCATAAAAGACTGCGATACAGGTATAGACGAATGCAAAACTCTATTTTCAGATAGATATGGAATGATTGCCAATCTTGTTCTTCGCTCATTGTTTTGGATCATGGGTTTTGTTGCTTTGATTGGCAATCTAACCACAAATATTCTAACACTGAAGGAGATGGTGTTTCATGGTAAAAGCGATAACTACACTCCCAAAGTCAGCAGCTTTGTTAAAGTAGCAAATAGTTGCTTTATTTTCAACCTTACCATTTCCGACTGTTTAATGGGTGTATATTTGTTAAGAGTTGTTTGCCAAGGTGTAAATTATTCAGGTCATTATTTTTTTGTTGATAAAGAATAGAGATCAAGCAATCGCTGTTGGATACTTGGCACAATTGCAGTTTTATCATCAGAAGCATCTGCCTTCATCATGGCATCCATGTCCACCTTCCGACTGGTCACGATTTACAAACCATTCCTGACCCGCACCATGAAATTCAAATGGATCGTTCTCGCTGGAGTTTCATGTTGGTTGTTTTCTTTGCTTTTTGCTTTTCTTCCATGGATTCAAACGAAATATGGTTATTTTGTGTCTGAAGTTTGGTTTCCCAACCATTTCTTCAAAACCGACACAATTTCCAAAAATAACCTCATCACTAGGGCAAGTTTTTGTTGCAGTAACAAAGCGAGAAAGTTGCATTTATTTTCAGCGTAACTTGCATTTATGCGCTGTAAGTTGCATATATGCGCACATTTGACTGTGAAAGACTTGAAACAACCTATTTTGCATGAAAAAATCAAAAAAGTTGCGAAAAGTAACATGCAAAAATCGAAAAAGTTGCAAAAAGTTGCAATACAAAATTCCTGGAAACAGCTCAAAACATTGAATTATATATATCTTGAGTAGCCTATTTAGGAAGCTGTTGGAAGCTGTAAAAAAAAGTTGCAAAAGTTGCAAAAACTTGCCCTACTCATCACCATTGCCAATCAAGTTTCTTTCTCAAATTCCACACTTCAATCCTGGTTCAATGTCAAGGACAAAATTTCAGATAAGTTCAAATACAGTGAAACAAAAGCAGAGTTTGGGTTTTATTCTCAAACAAGTGTTTGCATGCCACGTTTCTATACTTCTACCAATGAAAGTGCCTGGGAATATTCCACTTTTCTCATCACGCTCAACTTCATGCTCTTCATCTACATGGTGATCGTCTATGTGGTTGTGTACAAGCAAGCCACTGGCACGAAATTTTCCACATCTAAGAGTAAAGATCGAAATGCAGATATGCAAAAAAGAATTTCTAGGCTTTTGCTGACTGACTTTTTCTGTTGGATTCCAGTTTGCATTATGGCATACTTGAGGGTTGCAGGGATTTTCTACCACCTGATGCTTACATTACAAGCGCTGGATTTCTTCTTCCAACAAACAGTGCAATGAATCCATTGCTTTACTCTCCGCTGATTGGTCAGTGCATGTCACGTGCACGAAAATGCATCACAGACAAATTGCTTGTTATTTGTCCACGTCATGGTGATGACGCCACAAAAGTTGATGACACAGGAGAGTAGATAAGGGAAAAACCCATACCAACTGTTGGTGATCACCCATCGGAGCTTGTTCAGAGGATGCAAGAAGTACCAAAGAAGAGAGGAATGGTGACAGCAAACACCCTTGTCTGAGTCCAACAACCATGGTGGACAGTTGTTATATGCTGTTACATACTCTTGTATCCCTCTTTACATTGCTATATCTGCTTCATTGTGCAATGTGTATGAAAATGTGGACTGGAAAATTAATTGAAACTGCTGCAACTTCTCGTGTATAACGACTGTAGTGTTTGTATCTCTGCACATGCACATGTTGCAATTCTGCAAGAAATATTTTGCATGCATGAGGGAAATATGAGTTAGGAATTGCAGTGCTGTAAAGCGCGTGGAGCATTTTGCATGCATGAGTGAGATATGGATTTTGCAGTGATGTATGAATATCGTATTTAATCTGTACGAGTGACAAGTTCTCCGCATCGATGAGACAACTCTCAGGAGAAGAACTGGCACAACGAGACGCAGTTGTGAACACAAGTATGAAATACTCTTAAGATTGGTTGGTGAGGTTGTAAGTGCGCAAAACTCAAAGCTTACACGCTGTGCAAGTGCTCTTCGCTTTGCTGTTGACTTGTTATATTTTAAAGAATTGTGTTAATAATGTTGTTTTAATCGGAGAATGTTAAAACGTTGATTCAACCCTTCAAGCAAGTGAAGGAGTACACAAGGTGCTGCGTCAGACAGTAGTTTGTGTTACTTGGTCACTGAGTGATTGTTGTCTGCCATAGTTTAGCAAGATCAACAACGGGGAAACGAATTCATAGTTGGATACATTTTTTCAAAATCCCCCCAAAAATCAATAAAGCATACTTAACAGGGCAAAGGTTTTGGATACTTTTGTGTCTCGTGTTAAGCTAGTCGAAAATAGAGTGTTGATGGTGATCGGGGCATAAAAGGAGCCAAAATCCACTGCCCTGCCCGAAGCACTGTCAACTTTGCTTTATTGGACAATCCTTACTAAGTGTGACAAAAAGTTGCATTTTCACGCTCTTGTTAGTTGTTATTGACGGAAATTCATCAAAATTGCTGCACTTCGCTATTCGCTTGTACACAGTTTATTATTTGAAAATGGCTAGATTTTTTGTGCATTGCTGCACTTCGTTTTTCGCTTGTCCACAGTTTATTATTTGAAAATGTCTAGAATTTTGGTGCGTTACTGCACTTCGTTTTTGGCTTGTCCACACTCAGGGGCGCAGCCAGGATTTTTCTAAGGGGGGGGGCGGAAGCTATGGAAGCAAAAGCCTTGAAAAGGAAAAATCGCTTGTGATTAGAATAGTCAAGGAAAGCACTTAATTTGTGGAAAAACAATTGACTGTACTCACCACGAAAACTGGGGGTCCTTCCAACTAACCTGCCATCTTGTTTCTTTGATATTCTTTCCTGACGACCGCAAAATTCGACAAACTTGATTACATGTCTCAGCCGAGTTTTGTTTTGATCTATGATCTTTTTCCTACTGTCGGAAAGCATATTTCTCACGTCCA